>Ga0209514_10003293_pt1 | contig 23367 bp, 21 predicted proteins | sample Subgrocontami58m_FD_187452 | JGI IMG/M metagenome (GOLD analysis project Ga0209514, IMG submission 187452) | Subsurface groundwater microbial communities from S. Glens Falls, New York, USA - GMW37 contaminated, 5.8 m (SPAdes) (version 3) | ecosystem: Environmental > Aquatic > Deep subsurface >...
CGCGCGCTGAAGGAGACCTACTTCGGCTTCGGCGTGTCGCACCGCTCGGGCATTTTCGGCTCGTCGCGGCTGCTCGGCAATGTCAACGGCGGCTCGAATTACATCTACAGTTATGTCGAGTGGATAATGCGGTAGGTCCGGAGGTGGCGTGGTTGATCCTGCGGCCCCGTAAAGCGGCCACGAACCCGCTGGCGGATCCGCGTTCAAGCGCCTGCGCGCCGGCGGTGACGGGTTCGCGCCTCCCTGATCTGAATCGACCGATTCAGCCAGTTCCAGCCGACCGAACGAAGGCCTAATCCATCCCCGGAACGACCGTCTATATTGTTGAAGTGGTCATCGCGACATGGGATCTGAATATCGCTCAGCATCATGCAAATAAGGGGTACTTGATCCGCGGCAAATTCCGCAGTGAGCGAACTTCCGGGCCACGCCGCACCACCACCGCGTTACCCCGGTGTAGAATCTCGCGGTCAGACGGAGGAATAAGTCATGAGCAAGCCCGAACAACATTCAAGAACGCAATTTTCAAAAGTGCCGACCGGCATTAAGGGACTCGATGAAATCACCGGCGGCGGATTGCCCAAAGCTCGGCCGACGCTGGTTTGCGGCGGCGCGGGCTGCGGCAAGACTCTGCTTGCCATGGAGTTTCTGGTGCGTGGCGCGACGCGGTTCAATGAGCCGGGCGTCTTTATGGCGTTCGAAGAGAACGCCCAAGACCTGACCCAGAACGTCGCCTCGCTCGGTTTCGACTTGAAAGACCTGATCGCCCGCAACAAGTTGGTGGTCGATTTTGTCTACATCGAGCGCAGCGAGATCGAAGAAAGCGGGGAATACGATCTGGAAGGGCTGTTCATCCGCCTCGCTCACGCCATAGACACCATCGGCGCCAAGCGGGTGGTGCTCGATACGATCGAATCGCTGTTCTCGGGTTTGCCCAACCCGCTCATTCTGCGCGCCGAGCTGCGCCGCCTGTTTCGCTGGCTGAAAGACAAAGGCGTGACCGCCATCATCACCGGCGAACGCGGCGACCTAACGCTGACGCGCCAAGGCCTGGAAGAGTACGTTTCCGATTGCGTGATCGTGCTCGACCATCGCGTGAGCGATCAGGTCTCATCGCGGCGGCTGCGCGTGATCAAGTATCGCGGCTCGACGCACGGCACGAACGAGTACCCATTTCTGATCGACGAGAGCGGCTTTTCGGTACTGCCGGTCACGTCGCTCAGCTTGCACCAAACCGTCTCTACCAAGCGCGTTCCCACCGGCGTTGTGCGCCTCGATGCGATGCTGGGGGGCTCGGGTTATTACCGCGGCAGCAGCGTCCTGGTCTCCGGCACGGCGGGCACCGGAAAGACCAGCATCGCCGCACACTTTGTCGAAGCCGCCTGCCGCCGCGGCGAGCGCGCCATCTATTTTGCCTTCGAGGAATCGCCCAACCAGATCATGCGCAACATGCGTTCCATCGGCATTGACCTGCAACCGTGGGTAAAGAAAGGTCTGCTCCAGTTTCAGGCGAACCGCCCCACCTTCTACGGTTTGGAAATGCATTTGACAATGATGCACAAAGCGGTCAAAGTTTTCCAGCCGCAAGTCGTTGCCGTGGATCCTTTGAATAGTTTCATCATCGGAGGGAATATGACCGATGTCAAAGCGATGTTGATGCGGCTGGTGGATTTCCTGAAGGTGAATCAAGTCACCGGGTTTTTTACCAGTTTAACTTCGGGGGCCGGCGTGCTTGAGAGTACCGATGTGTCCATTTCGTCCCTGATCGACACCTGGTTGTTACTGCGCGACATCGAGATCGATGGTGAGCGCAATCGCGGCATCTACGTGCTGAAATCGCGCGGGATGGCACACTCGAACCAGATCCGCGAACTCCTGCTCACCGATAACGGCGTGGAATTGCGCGACGTGTACGTGGGTCCGGGCGGCGTGCTGACCGGCTCAGCGCGACTGGCACAGGAGGCGCAGGAAATGGCCGCGCAGACGGCGCGCGAGCAGGAAAAGGAGCGCCGAAAATTCGAACTGGAACGCAAACGCAAGGCGCTGGAGGCGCAGATTGCCGCCATGCGCGCCGAATTGGAGATACAGGAAGCGGAGACTTTGAACATGCTCGCACGGGAACAGGAGCGCGAAAAGCAACTGACGCAAGAGCGTGTGGATATGGGGCTAAGCCGCAAAGCGGACGTCGCTGCACGACTGACCAAGGACAAAGGAAAGTCGAAATGAGCGCAACACCGACTGCACGGAAAGCTACGCCGCGCAAAACCAAGCCCGCTCCGCGCAAAGCAATATCGGCCGCCATTGTCCTGCGCCTATACGTGGCAGGGCAAACCCCAAAATCCCTGGCGGCTTTTGCGAATCTCAAGAAATTTTGCGTAGCACATCTGGCCGGGCGCTATCAAATCGAAGTGATTGACTTGCTGAAAAATCCGCAACTGGCGCGCGGCGATCAGATCCTGGCCATACCGACGCTGGTGCGAAAACTGCCGGAGCCGGTGCGCAAGATCATCGGTGATCTCTCCAACACCGAGCGCGTGCTGATCGGGCTGGATTTGCTGCCGCGGGGATAGGTGCAGATCATGTCCAGAAGAGGAACCGATGATTCGAATCAGGCGTTGGAACGGGTGCTGGTCAGTTCGCAAGAAGCAAGCTATGTGTTGCGGCTCTATGTGGCCGGTATGACTTCCAAATCTGTGCGCGCCGTTGCCAACATCAAACAGCTCTGCGAGGAATATCTGCAGGGCCAATACGAATTGGAGGTGATCGACCTGTACCAACAGCCGCAGCTCGCGAGGGGCGAGCAGATCATCGCCGCGCCGACACTCATCAAGAAATTGCCGCTGCCGCTGCGCCGCATCGTCGGTGATCTGTCGAAGACCGAGCGTGTGCTGGTGGGACTGGATTTGTGGAAGAAAAGGTAGTGCAGAAGAAGCCCACAACCCAGCAGCAACACTCGCTTGAAATGGAACACCTGCGGGCGCGGCTGGACGAGGCTGAAGAGACTTTGCGCGCCATTCGCGGCGGTGAGGTGGACGCGCTCGTCGTCTCGGGCGTGGGCGGCGAGAAGGTGTTTACGCTCCAGGGCGCCGATCATGTTTACCAACGACTGGTCGAGTCGATGAACGAAGGCGCGCTGACCCTGACAGCAAATGGCGTGATTTTGTACGCCAACCGGTACTTTGCCGAGATGCTGCAGGCGCCGCTCGAAAGAGTCATCGGTTCCACGATCCACACCTGGATTGCGCCAGACAGTCGGAGGATGTTTCAATCATTGCTGAGCCGGGACGGCGCCGAAGAAGACCGCGAGCTTAGGCTTGCCGCGAGCGACGGAGAATGGGTGCCGGCCCATTGTTCCGTGAGCAAGCTGTTCATCGACCAGATGCCCGATTTGTTCTGCGCGGTGGTAACCGACCTGAGAGCGCAGAAACACGAACATGAGGCCCTCGTTGCCTCCGAAGCATTGTCGCGCGAGTTGCTGGAACAATCCAACCAATCGCGCCGAGCGTTGCAGCTTGTAATCGAAGAGCAGAAGCGAACGGAAACGGAACTGTATCAGCACCGCCATCATCTGGAAGAGCTGGTAGCCGCACGCACCGCCGAGCTGGCGCAAGCCAAGGAAGCCGCCGAAAGCGCCAGCCTGGCCAAGAGCGCCTTCCTTTCCAACATGAGCCATGAGTTGCGCTCGCCGCTCAACGCGATCCTCGGCTTCGCCCAGTTGCTGGAGGGCAGCAAAACGCCGCCAACGGCCGCCCAAAGCGTACGCATACGCGAGATACTTAAAGCCGGAAGGTATCTACTGGATCTGATTAACGATATCCTCGATCTCGCGGCGATCGAGTCGGGCAATCTATCGCTGTCAGGAGAACCGGTGTCGCTCATCGATGTCATGCACGAATGCCAAGCCATGGTCGAATCTCAGGCCCGAGACCACGGCATCCATTTACACTTTTTCCCATTCGACCACAGTTGGTTTGTCAAGGGCGATCGAACCCGGGTAAAGCAGGTTCTGCTCAACCTGCTTTCCAATGCGATCAAGTACAACCGCGAGCAGGGAACGGTCGAAGTGAAATGCACTGGGAGTGCTCCGGAACGCATACGCGTCAGCGTCAGGGACAGCGGTATGGGATTGCCCGATGAGAAACGGTTGCAGTTATTCCAGCCGTTCAATCGCCTCGGGCAAGAGGCCGGCACGGTCGAAGGCACGGGCATCGGCTTGGTGGTAGCCAAGCGACTGGTCGAACTGATGGGGGGCCGCATCGGCGCGGAAAGCACTATCGGCGTGGGCAGCGAATTCTGGTTCGAACTGAGCCGGGTTGCCGCAACACAAACTGCCGCTGAAAATACCATGCCCGAGGGCCTTACCCCGCAAACTCAGCTAAACACGGCGCCGCGCCTCCTGCTCTATGTGGAAGACAATCCGGCCAACATGATGCTGGTCGAGCAGATTATTGAAGATCACCCACAGGTACGCATGCTGAGCGCGCGCGAAGCCAATCTCGGCATAGCGCTTGCGCGCGCCCATCTCCCGGATGTAATCCTGATGGACATCAATCTGCCCGGCATCAACGGAATCGAAGCGATGAATATTCTGCGCAAAGACCCGGCAACTGCGCGCATTCCCATCATTGCCCTTAGCGCCAATGCAATGCTTCACGATATAAAGAGTGGACTGGAAGCTGGGTTCTTCCGTTATCTGACCAAACCGATGAAGATCAATGAATTTCTGACGGCGCTGGACGATGCGCTGAATTTGTCGGCAACGGGATAGGCCGGCCGAAATCGAACGCACGAGTGCGGCAGGCGCGGGAGCGCATCAGGCGGTGCAGGCGGCGGCGGTCGAAAGAAACGGATTGGTCACTTCCACGCCGATGCCGCGGTAACCGATGAAGCGGGCGGAGCGGTCGAATATCGGTTCCCCGCTGGCCCGAAAATACTGGCGGGAGCCATCGGGATTGAGCCGGGTGAAGGGGAAATCGAGGAACGGACGCCTAGCCTTAATATTCGCTTGGAGTTCAGCGCGCTCCGCCTCGTTCCAGCCCGAATCCTGAAGTATTCTGGTCTCGTCCATCAACGCGCCCATTTGTATTCCGAGCATATCGAGCATCGGGCCGGAGCCCTTGGTGACGCGCTGGTTTTCGTCCGTTTCCCAGTACCAGTCGGATGAGAGTTCCGTCAGGGCGCGAAAGCGTGCTTCACTCTCGCGCAGCTCGGCCGTGCGCTCCTGTACCGTCTGTTCCAGCAGCTTGTTGTAATTGTCGAGCCGGCGGTGCAGCAGGCGCACTTCGAGCATGTTGTGAATCCGCGTTTTGACCTCGGTCAGATCGAAGGGCTTGCTGATGAAATCCTTGGCGCCGCCTTGCAGCGCCTGCAGCTTGTGCGCCGGCTGGGCGGTGATCACCAGGACCGGAATGTAGCTCTCCGTTTCGATCGCCTTGAGGTTTTCCATGACCTGGAATCCATCCAGGCCGGGCATCTGCAGGTCGAGCAGGATCAGATCGTAGCGGTTCTCGCGATGCAGCGCCGCTACGGTATACGGATCCATGGTCGAGGTAACGCGGGTGTAGCCGGCTTCCCGCAGAATTTCCTCCAGCAACAGGACATTGGATTGCTGATCGTCGACGATCAGCACGTTCGCGTTCAGGATCTCGGCTGCGGTAATCATTGAATCAGTTCCTTTCTAATCTCGTTTTCCCTCTGCGCCGCTGCGAATTCCAGTGCCACGCTCAAGGCATCCATGAACTCGTTGACCACGATGGGTTTGGTGAGATAACGGAAGAAGCCTGCATCCAGGCCTTTTTTGATATCGCTGGGTATTACATTGGCACTGATCGCCATGATCGGGATGTGCGCGGTCGCCGGATCCGCGCGCAGGATTTTCATCGCTTCGATGCCGTTGAGGCCGGGCAGATTGATGTCCATGAGGATCACCTCCGGCATGAATTCGCGCGCCAACTCGATGCCGAGACGGCCGTCGGCCGCGCTGAGCAGGCGCAGATCGGGCCGCCGCGCAATCAGTTCCTCGACCAGCAGCAGATTGGCCGGGTTGTCCTCGACATAAAGCAGCGTATGCACCGGCGCGCCGCTCGCGGCCGCAGGCCGGGTAGACGCGGCGGAGCGGGTCGCCGCGTCGGGCAACTGCGGCGCCGCGCAACGAGCCAGTTCGACCCAGAACACGGTTCCCACGCCTACTGTGCTATCGACGCCGATGACGCCGCCCATCAACTCGACCAGGCGTTTGGCCACCACCAGGCCGATGCCTGTGCCTTCCTCCATGCCGACCTCTTTGCCGAGGCGGTTGAACGGCTGGAACAGTTGCGCCAGCATTTCCGGGGGAATCCCCTCGCCGGCGTCGCTGATGCTGATGCGAACCGAGTGCGGCGAAACCGCTTTGCAGTCCACCACGACCGTACCGCCAGGCTTGTTGTACTTGATTGCGTTGAAAAGAAGATTGATCAGAACCTGCTTTAGCCGCGTGCTGTCGGCAAGGACAAAACTAGGGGCGTCGAAACGCGGGAATCGCATGCCGATGCCGCGGCGCTGCGCCTGCGGCTCGATCATCGCCTTGCAGTCGAGCATCACCTGGGGTATCGAGACCGGTTCCCGCGACAGCGCCAACCTGCCCGACTCGATGCGCGCGAGATCGAGAATTTCGTTGATCAATTCGAGCAGATACCATCCGGCCTTGAGAATCTGCTCCACGCTTCGCTTCTGCGACGGCGTCGGCGGCGGAGAACCCGATTCGATGACTTGCGCAAAGCCGAGCACGGCGTTGAGCGGGGTGCGCAACTCATGGCTCATGCTGGAGAGGAAATCCGTCTTGGCGAGGTTGGCCTTGTCCGCCGCGTTCCTGGCGTTCTCCAGCTCGACGTTCTTTTCCTGCAGCATCTGATACAGGCGTTCGCGTTCGGTGATGTCGCGCGCGGCGGCGAACACGCCCTGCAGCTTCCTGTCCCGGTCGTAGAAGGTGCTCGCGTTGTAGGAAACCGCGGTTTCCGCGCCGTCCCGGGCGCGCGCGGTGAGCTCGTAGTTGCTGAGCGTCTTTTCCGCGAGCACCAGTTTGATCGCCGCCTCGGCGCGCTCGGGATCGGTGAAATAATTCTTGAACGGCGCGCCGACCAGCTCGTCGCGCGTGCAACCGGTGAGCGCCTCCATCTGCTTGTTGACGTCGGTGATGATGCCGGACGGATCGGTAGTCATAATCGCGTCGATGTTGGACTCGATCAGCGAGCGCGTGTAGAACTGCAGGTCGCGCAGCCGCTGGTCGAGCACCTCTCGATCCGCTTCGGTCTGCTTGCGCGCGGTGACGTCGCGCAAGACGCCGGTGAAATAGCGCTTGCCGCCCAGCGACATTTCGCTTATCGAAATTTCCAGCGGGATGGTGCTGCCATCCTTGCGCCGGCCCACGACCTCGCGTCCGAGGCCGGCGGAACGCGCCGCCTCGCTGGCGCTGTAATACTCGAGGGAGCCATTGCGCTGATCCTGCTCGAGCTCGGGTATCAGCAGGCTGAAGTTCTGTCCGACGAGTTCCGCCGCGGCATAGCCGAACATGCGCTCGGCGGCCGGGTTGACGGTCTCGACCGCGCCGCCGCGGGCATGGATGGTGATGATGCCGTCCACCACGGTATTGAGAACCGTCTGGATCAGCGCGGCGCTGTCGCGCAAGGCCTGCTGCGCCGCATATTCCCTGGTGACATCGCGGAATATCAGCACGGCGCCGACCACCTGGCCGTCGCGGTCGCGGATCGGCGCGCAACTGTCGGCGATGGCGCACTCGCTGCCATCGCGCGCGATCAGTAGCGTGTGGTTGGCCAGGCCGTGTACCGTGCCCTGCGCCAAGGTGGCCTTTACCGGAATGGTGGACGGCTGCCGGGTTTCCTGGTTGATGATGTGGAAAATCTCGTCCACCGGGCGACCGGCGGCCTGCTCTTGCGTCCAGCCGGTAAGCTGCTCGGCAAGCGGATTGAGGAGCGTCACGCGCGTTTCGGCATCGGTGGCGATCACCGCGTCGCCGATGGAGTTGAGCGTAACGGCGAGCTTCGCCTCGTTGATCTGCAATGTGGCGTTGGCCCGCTGCAGTCGCTGATTCGTTTCTTCCTGCACTTCGAGCAAACGCTCGGTTTCGCGATGAACCAGATCCTTCAGCCGGTTCTGCGCTTCCCGGTAGACCAGGTAGGCGAACGAAAGCGCAAACAGCAGCGTGATCAGGCTGAATGCGATGATGCCGGCGAAGAGGTTGCGCATGTTCGACTGGAACGCAGCGTCGCGCTCTACCAGCGCGGCGTCCTGTCCCTGGATGAAACCGTGCATCTCGGCGCGAATCGAATCCATCAACCGCTTGCCCTGACCGCCATCTACGGCGGCTATGGCGGCGCTCACGCCGCGCTCGCGGCGCAAGTCGATGATCCGCGCCATGTGCGCCAATTTCGCGTCCACCAATGGCGTCAGTTCGTCCAGGCGCTCACGGCCCGCGCTGGTCGAGGTACGTGGACGCAATGCCGCGAGATTGCCGCGGATGCTATCGCGCACCCTCGAATACGGTTCCAGATAGGCGTCGTTACCGGTCAAGGCGTAGCCGTGCTGACTGGTCTCGGCCTCGGTCAAGTCAGACAGCAAATCGCCCGCAAGCTGAATCAATCCGTAGGTATGCGTTCGCGCCGCGGCCGATGCCTCGAGTTGTTCGAAGCTCCACAGCGATGCCGTCACCACCAGCGCGACCGTCAGCGCCGCTGCGGCAAGCGAGAATACGACTCGATTGGTGGCTTTCATGGGAAGTTGGCCCTCCGCCGGAAGCAAGCTGGCTTGGCATCGGATTTCCGCGAAGCCATGCTTGGCGCCTTCATTTGCGCCCTCTCGACCGGTCAATCATGTGGATGTCCGCTTGCCGCGGCGCGGCATGGGGTTGGGGCAAACCGTCCTGTCGCTGCAGAGCCTCCGGCAGCAGGCGGGCGAATTCTTTTTTCACGACCGCATAGCACTCGCACGCCTGGGATTCCAATCCCACGCGATCGAGCACGGTTATGTGCCCGCGGCGGTAGCGTATGACCCCGCTCTGCTGCAATTGACCGGCGGCTTCGGTGACCCCTTCGCGGCGCACGCCGAGCATGCTCGCAACCAGTTCCTGCGTCATGACCAATTCGTTCGACGGCATGCGATCGAGCGTCAGCAGCAGCCAGCGGCACAGTTGCTGCATCAGCGAATGGTGCCGGTTGCATGCGGCGGTCTGCGACATCTGCGTGATCAGCGCCTGGGTGTAGCGCAGCAGCAGCCGCTGCACCGCGCCGGCGCGGTTGAATTCCTGCAGCATCAGCGGCGCTTTCAGCCGGTAGCCCTGGCCGCCGGTCTGAACCACCGCCCGGCTGGGCGTCGTTTTGCCGCCCATGAACAGCGAAATTCCGAGCATGCCTTCGTTGCCAACGCCCGCGATTTCGGAGGACGAGCCATTCTCCATGACGTAGTGCAGGGACAGGATCGCCGTGCTCGGGAAATAGACGTGCTGCAACAGGCCGCCGGACTCGTAGAGCACGTCGCCGAGCCGCATTTCCACCGGCTCCAGGTGCGGCGCCAGGCGCTCGAATTCGGCCGTGGGCAGCGCGGCGAGCAGATGATTTTGATTTGGGCTTTGACGGGCGGGCATTGGCGGCTTGGGGCATTCCATCCTGAATCGAAACTGCCAGCGGGTCGGCCGGGGTCAAAGGCAAAAGGGCTGCCTGATATTGGCAAGGTTAGCATGTAATCATGCGCTCATATGTGCGCTAGCCAACATAAGCCGCATTTCGTGAAAGTCCGTCCGCCACCCGATCTCGGATCGGCCGCGTGTGTACGCCAACGTACAGACCGCGGGCGCGGCGGCTAGGACAATCCTTGCATGGTGTGCGCGCTATCGGCGCCTCGGCTGGACGCACACCCCATCAAGCCATGGCAGGAGACGGACATGAACCGGGACCGGATCGAAGGCAATTTGAAGCAGTTCAGCGGCAGACTGAAGGAACAGTGGGGCAGGCTTACCCGCAATGAGATCGGCGTGAACGCGGGCAAGCGCGACCAACTGGCTGGCAGCATTCAGGTGCGGCATGGCAATTCGAAAGAGGAAGCCGAGCGCCAGGTCAGGGATTTCCTCTATCGCAATCGCGATTGGAATCCTTCCAAAATCTGGTTTTGAACATGAGAACCCAAAGGAATAACGTGAACATACCTAAGAAAATGCTGTTCGGCCTATTCGCGCTATTGGCGCTTCTTCCGCTCGCGCTCTCTTCGACGATCGCGCAGGCGCAACAGCCGGTGTACCCGGTTGCGGCCCCCAGGATCGACGGCTTCGATGTCGAACCTGCTCCTCGATTGACCGCCGGCAATGAATTGGTGTTTACCCTCTATGGCAGCCCCGGAGGAACCGCGACGGTGCGGATCAACGGGGTCGTGGACAGTTTTCGCCTGGAGGAAGTGGAAGCCGGCGTGTATGAAGGCTATTACACCATCAGGAGCCGGGACCGGGTCACGGCCGAGGCCATGGTCACGGCGAATCTGCGCGTGGGCAACAAAATTGTCACCGAAGTTCTGGATGAATCCCTGCTTGCGGGCGCCGCATCGCGTTCCGAGGTGAAACGCGCGGCCGATGCCGCCGCTCTGGCCGCGGCCGTCAAAATCGATCGCTTCGAGGTTGACCCGGCTGCCCGCCTGGGTACGGGCGCGGACCTGTTCTTTTCCCTGAGCGGAAGCCCGGGCGCAAAGGCCAGCGTCAGGATCAACGGGGTCAAGGGGAAGCTGGCGCTGCAGGAAGTGGCGGCCGGCGTTTATGAAGGTGCCTACACCATCAAGGACCGGGATCGCATTGCGGCCAACTCGGCCACCACGGCCACTTTGCGCCGGGGTGAGCACGAGGTGAGCGTCGTCCTCGGCCAGCCGCTGTTGGCGGCTGCCGGTCGCATGCCGTCCGCGCGCAAGGTAGCCAGGACCTGCGCCAATTGCGGCGTGGTCGAAATGATCGACGTGGTCGAGGTCAAAGGCGATGGCACTTATCTCGGCAAGATCGCCGGCGGCGTGGTCGGTGCGGTGATCGGCAGCCAGGTCGGACAGGGCCGGGGCACGACCGCGGCGCAGATTGCCGGCGCCATTGGCGGCGCCGTTGCCGGCAACGAAATCGAAAAGCGCGTGAAGAAGACCAAACACTATGAAGTATTCGTTCGCCTCCAGGGCGGCGGCACCCAGACCATCTCCTACGCCGCCGAACCGGCCTTCAAAGTCGGCGACAAGGTCAGGGTCGAGAACGGCGTGCTGGTCCCGAATTCGTGAATTGCGCTGAATTGAGTTCAAAGAAATAGTTCGCCCTTTATGTACGCCAGCGAACAGAACCCAGCGCCGCAGGAGAAGATGATTGCCAGTGCAGGTTGCAAGCCGTGACTTCACGGCGCGCAGCGCATCCAGCACCCGGTTCTAACGCGTTACTCAATGGAGAGTCTGATCATGAAACAAATTAACAAAAGCATTTCCGCTGTTTTCCTTGCCATCGCGCTCGCGACCACACTGGGTTGCGCCTCTACCTCGACCAAAGAGGGCACGGGAGAATACGTCGACGACACCGTCATCACCACCAAGGTGAAGGCTGCAATATTCAACGAACCTTCGCTGAAATCGTCCGAAATCAATGTCGAAACCTTCAAGGGCACGGTTCAACTGAGCGGCTTCGTCAAATACCAGGCCGACATCAGCAAGGCAGTCGATGTCGCGCGCGGCGTCAACGGCGTGAAGTCGGTCAAGAACGACATGCGGCTGAAGTAACAACTGTCTGGAGACAGCAGGTTCGATGCCATCCTTTTTGGTAAGTGCGTCGGACCGATCGAGCAGTAAAACGAAACGGGGCACAGGTCCCGTTTTGTTTGGAACCGCTCGCGCGTAAACCTAGCGCGGCCGGTTCGAGAGCTCGTGCCTCGCCATACGCGCTGTGCCAATAAACTGGATTTGGGATCAGTTCCAGGAGGTTTGCCTTGAAGCACGTACTTCCCCCCCTCCCGTATGACCACGCGGCGCTGGAGCCGCACATCGACGCGCGCACCATGATGCTGCATCACGACAAGCATCACGCGAGCTACGTGGCGAACCTGAATTCAGCGCTGGAGAAATTCCCCGAATTGCACGAGCGCTCCGCGTCCTGGCTGCTGCAGAACCTAGCCAAACTGCCTGAAGCGGCGCGAACGGCAGTGCGCAACAACGCCGGCGGGCATGTGAACCACAGCCTGTTCTGGCGCATCATGTCTCCCGCAGGCGGCGGCGCGCCTGCGGGCCTGCTTGCCGACGCGATCAAACGTGACTTCGGCAGTTTCGAGCAGTTCAAGGCCCGGTTCGCCGAAGCGGGGGCCAAGCTGTTCGGGTCCGGATGGGTCTGGCTCGCTCGCGTCCAGAAGGACGGTGGGAAACTGCAGGTGTACACCACCGCCGGCCATGACCATCCGCTGATGCAAGGCCACTTTCCGTTGCTCGCGAACGATGTCTGGGAGCACGCCTACTACCTGAAGCACGAAAACCGGCGCGCCGATTACCTGAAGGGCTGGTGGGCGATCGCGAACTGGGAAGAAGTCGCCCGTCGGTTCGAACGCTCCGACCATTCCGCCGAGCAGGGGTGGGAAGACGAAGGCGGTTTGGTTCTTGCTCTGGAGAAGTGACCGGATCCTTATCGCGCCCGCTCGCCGACGTCATACGACGCGAAGACTTCGCGCGCCGATCGGGTTTCCGGCAGCACATAGACGATGCCATCCGTCCCGGTAAAAGCCGGATGCACCACGTTCTCGAAGAACTTCTCGGGAACATTGATGCAGCCGTAGGAAATACGGTTGTCCAGCGGTGTCGGAGTGGCCAGGCGCTGCGCCCGGCGTTCCTCGCGCTTGCCCGTGATGACTGGATGCATGGATACGGCGCCGTCGTAATCCACCCAGAGAATTTCCTTTCCGCGCACATTGCGGTCCAGTGCGGCGACGAAGCGGCCCGCGGGCGTGGTGCGCTCTTCGGGGTGGATGCTGGACAACTCGCGGCTGCCGATGCCGGGGACAGCGTCATCGCCGCGCGCCAGGCCGAGCAGCGCCGGGGCTGCGCCGCGCAGCCGCCCGTGCGCATCGAACACGAAGACTTTGGCGTCCTTCTTGTCGACGATCGCGAACGGCATGCTGCGATTGTCGCCCGAATCGACGATCCAGTTGGCTACGTGCCGGGCATCGTGCGAGGCGTGTTCGCGCGCGAAGTCCGCTCGCTTCGCGTCCTGTGCCGCCACGCCTTGCGTCACGATAATGGATCGGGCGGCTGCGACCTGATTCGCAGGCGATGGGGAGGGCAGTCTGAACAGTTGCGCCGCGTCGTCCGCCGCGGCTGCTTGCTGGGGGAAAAAACCGGCCGCCAGCAGGCCGACGCAAAATGCGTTGGCCAGGCTGGCAGAAGGGCGAGTGGCCCGGGCGCGCATATCCTTATCCGTCAGCGGGCCAGGGCCGGACTGGCTTAATTGCGGTCCGGTTTGGGCGGACGCACGGGTGGAACGTAAATCGGCGGTGGCGGCGCTACCTCCGGCGGCACTACCTTCGGCGGCACGATGACCGGCGGCACGACGACCGGCGGCGGGATCGGCGGCCTCGCGGCCAACTGTACCGGCGGCATTCTGATGCCCGTGCCTACTACGGCGAGATTCAAACCGCGTTGTGCCGGTCCCTCGGCCGCCAGTTCAAACTGCTGCGACTCGGGCGCTGGTCCGGCCGGCAGTGCTGCCGGCGCCAGCGCAACCGGCGTCGCTTCAACAACCGGAGGCACCACCACATCCGGCGGCGCCACTGCAACCGGTGGTGCCACTGCAACCGGTGGTGCCACTGCAACCGGTGGCACCACAGCCTCCGGTGGCGCTACTACAACCGGCGGCGGCACGACCACTGGCGGCGCCACGACGACCGGCGGCGGCACGATGTCAATCGGCGGCACCACGATGGCAACCGGCGGCACCACGGCCTCCGGCGGCGCCACTACAACCGGTGGCGGTGCGGACGGCGGTACCACCACGGCCGGCGGCACCACGACCTCCGGCACAATCGGGGCAACCGGCGGAATTGGAATTACGATGATCGGCGCGGCGGTGATATTCGCGGTCGTTCTGCTAACAACGGGCGCGCAGCAAGTAACCGGGAGGGCAAAGTTGCCGGCGGCTGTACCGGCGAGGGTATAGCCGCTGAAGGTGACGGTCTTGCCCACTCCTACGTCCGGCGTATCGAAAGTGGCAGTACTGCCGGCACCCGCTACCAAGGCGACGTTGGCAGGGGTGCCTTTCAGCGAGGTGAAGCTGGCCGCAGTCGTGCCGTCGAAGGTCTTGTCCGCCCCGTCGGGGAACACCAGCATCTGTTGCGTCAGCGCGCTGGTGACCAAGGTGAAGTTCGCCGAATAATTGGTCGGCGTCGTGTATGAAATCGGATTGTATTTGATGGTGACCGGCGCGTTCGGCCCGGTGACGGCGGCGGGGGGGGTGAGAGGACCAAACACCACGGTGCCGCCGGCAACCCCCGGTCCCGTACCATCATTGCCGGCGCTCAGTACCAGGCCGAGTGCCAGGCCGAGGCTTTGGGAGGGAATGCTGCTGCCTCTGGTCAGCGTGATTTTCGCGCCCACGGCCACATCGTGTCCGGCGCACATCGCGATGTTGCCATCGGTCGTCGACATGGCCGCGCCCACATTCACATTGCGTCCGGCGGCCAGCAATACGCTTCCGTTGACCGTCGTAATGGCCGCATTCACGTTGGCGTCGCGTCCGCAACACACGACGAAGTTTCCGTTGGTGGCAGTGATCGCCGCGTTCACGTTCACGTCCTGGACGGCGTTCAATGTCAGTGTGGTCGTGCTCGGGGTCGCGGTCCAGGTGACCGCCTGGTTCACGTTGATATTGCCGACGCCGTTTGTCGCCGTATTGCGCGTGCTCACTGGCGGGGTTCCGGCGACGACAGTATCGGGTCCGGTTGCCGTATTGATGACGACGCTGTTGGTTACCAGCAGGGCGGAGAGCGTTGCGCCGCTGATGTTGTCCGTGGCGCCACTGCCGATGGTGAAGTCCTCCGGGTCGATCAGCCAGGTGCCGCTCAGCCCCGAGGGTGCGGCGCTGGTGACTTTGGCGCCGTTCGCGACATGCACCTTTGCCGCGGACGTTTCGATGAAGCCGCCGTTGCCGCCGTTGGGGGCGGAGGCGTCCAATGTGCCGCTCAGGTTGACGCTGCCGTTTTGCATGCCGCCCATCAGCCTGATGGTGCCGTTGTGGTTCTCGATGGTCTGCGCCTGGATCACGCCGGTGTTGTTCACCACGCTCGGCAACAGGTTCCCCGCCGCCTGCGCGCTCAACAGCACCTGTCCGCCGTCGGCCTGGATCAGGCCGCCGTTTTGCACCTGCGCGTTCAGCGCGCCCTGGTTCACCACGACATTGAGCAGACCGTCGCCGGCCACGTCGAGCGTCACCGCATTGCCCGCGGCGAGCGCCACGGTGCCGAGTTTGGCCGAGATTATGCCCTGGTTGCTGACGTTCGCACCCAGCAGCGCCACATAGCCGCCGTCGGCATTGATCGAGCCCTGGTTGAGGACGCTGGCAGTGCTCGTGCCGGCGAAGTTGTATTTGCCCGCCATGAAGTCGCCGTCGGTAATGTTCAACGTGGATGCGACCAGCCCGCCGACGTTCACTTGCGCCCCTTGGCCGAACAGGATGCCGTTTGGATTCGCCAGGAACACCTTGCCGTTGGCCGACAGACTGCCGAGGATGTTCGAAGGATCTGCGCCCAGGACCCGGTTGAGCGCCACCGAATTGCTGTTGGGCTGCACGAACCGGACCGCTTCGCCCTGTCCGATACCGAAGCTCTGCCAGTTGATCGCCACATTCTGGCTAGCCTGGTTGATCGTCGTCTTGCCCGCGCTGCCGGCGATGCTCGCGCTGCCGGCCGACACCGCGCCGCCCGTGGGCAGCGCGCAGACATTCGAACCGAACGCCAGCATCAGCGAAGCCGCCAGCCCTCTAAGGGCGAAGCGCGAATCGGTCGCCACTGCGCGCGCCACCGCGCCGGGCGAGGATTTCCCACCTTCGCTGCGGGCGGGTTCGGAGGCGGCAGTGCCGGTCTTGTCGTTCCGGATCGATCGGTAGATGCGGTTCATGATGTTTTTCCGATATTCTTTAAAGTTGCGTTCAGTCGATGCTCGTTGCGCAGGCCGCAATCAAAAGTATTTGACGGCCTGGATCCAGAAGCGGCCGTTCTTGTCCGGGGCGGAGGTCGCCACCGCATTGCCCACCTTGTGTGCCCAATACGCGTTCACCACGAAATTGTTGTATCGCTCCCAAGTAAGCCCGACCCCCGCTCCGCTCAGGGTTCTGCGGTTGTCGCCGGCCATCCAGGGCGTCTTGTGGAGGATGCCCGAGCCGGTATCGGCGAAGCCAACCAAATGCAGCTGCCCTGGCATATCCTGCGTAATCTTCCCTAGCAGCAGTCTTGCTTCGAGCTTGGCTACATAGCCCTGGTCCATATAGCCTTCGCCCACTGGATAGGCCCGCACCGCATACATGCCGCCCAAGCCCATCTTTTCCGAGATGTCCAAGTTCTTCGAAGCGATCTGCCCGTCGATCCCGGCGTAGAGCGAGAGCCTTTCGGTGACGCGCTGTAGCCTCGAGCCATGGAATCCCAGCTTCTGGTAATGCCCGTTGGTGTGCGGCCCCGGCTCATTCTTATCCAGGGCCAGCGCCCACGGGGTGCGGATGTCGAGGTCGCCGAGATTCTCGGTGAGCGAGTAAGTGGTCAGCCCGCCGCCGCCGAAACCGTCACGCTGGTTGCCGTACAGGCCCGCGATCAAGACCTTGGCTTTCTTGTCGGTGACATCCATCGGGGATGGGACAGTGTCCACCTTGTCCTGGAACGTCCTGGCGTCGAAGTCGACTAGGGCGTAGAGGTTGGAGTTGCGCGAGCGGATCAGCGGATAGCTGCCGTAGATGCTCGCGATCTCGGCCGTGCCGTGGGCCTGCAGGCTCTCAAACTCCTTGCCCAGCCGGTAATTCAGGGCGGTGTAGGCGACCCCCGCCGTCGCCTTGCCGAATTGCAACTGGTAGGACGCGCGGCCATAATGCAGCCCGGGGCCCGAAGTCAGCCCGCGGAAGCTCAGTACATCTCCATGCCCGGTGAGATTGTTGAAGTGCACCGCCCCGCCTACGCGGTACTCGCCGGTGTAGCGGTTGCCCGCGTTGTCGGCTTCGACGCTCCCTGTGACGCGCTGGCCCGGCGTCACCTCGACGATCAGGTCGGATGCGCCGACCGAGGCTCCGGGAACCAGGGTGGAGCGCACATTCACGCCGGGAACGTCGGAGAGCAGCAGCAGGCGGCTCTCGAGCGGGGCGATGGCGATCGTGTCCCCGCTGTTCAGCCCGCCGAGCAATCCGTTCGCCAGACCATCCGAGAGCTTGGTCTGGTTGCGCAGGGAAATGTCGCCGTAGCGGCCCTCCAGCACGGCGATGGTCACCGCGCCGTCCTTGATGTCCTGCGCGGGCAGGTAGGCTTGCGCCACGAAATACCCATTGCGGCGGTAATGGTCCGCGATCTTTGCCGCCATGCCGCGCAGGTCGGAGAGCGACAGTTCGCGGCCTGGACTGAACCCCGTGACCGCGACCAGTTCGGCTTCCGAATACAGCGCCTGCCCGGTCACGTTTAGCGACTGGACCAGGATTTTGACCTGATCCGAGCCGGCGAATGCCGGCGCACCGCCTTGCTCGATTCGGACTTCCGGCACGGCTCTTTGCGGGACGGGCCGAGGCGGAATCTGCCGGATCTGATCGCCGGCGCTAGGCCGATCGACTATCTGGGCAAAGGCGCCCTGGCTCAGCGCGAATAGGACAACGGTGAACAGCTTTATTCTTGACATGGCTCGTACTTCCGTTCTTTGTTGGGGATATAGCGCCTTGAATGTCTCACAAAAATGGCGTCGCAATCATGGCCGTAGCAATTATTGCTGAGCGCTAGCCGGCGTTCTGTGCGCCAACGCACATACGGCAGCAAGATCGGGTCGGCAGGCTATATCTTTCCCAGCAGAAGCAATATCGCGATTATCAACAACACCGTACCTACGCCGCCGCTGGGGTAATAGCCCCATTGCCGGCTGTGTGGGGCCAGGCCGGAATCACACCCAACACCGCCAGTATCAGCGCGATCAAAAGTATCATTCCCAAACCCATTTCGTTCTCCTTGTGTTTTGCGACGCGCGATTCAGGTGGCCTTGCCGCTGTTTGCCTACGCAGAGCGCAGCTTGACGTCGAGGTTGCGCAAGGCCGTACGCAAACCTTCTTCGATGGTCGGATGGTAGAACGGCATCTGCAGCATCTGTGCCACCGTCATTCCGGCCTGCAGCGCCCAGGCGAGCAGGTGCGCCAGATGCTCGGCGCCGGGAGCCAGCATTTCGGCGCCCAGAAATAGTCCCGTGGCGCAGTCCCCGTAGACGTTCATCAGGCCTTTGTTCCTGAGCAGGATGCGCGCACGGCCCTGGTCTTCGAAGCTCACCTGACCGGTGGCGAAGGAACCGGGTTTCAGCGAACGGAATCCGCCGCCCACGATGCCGATTTGCGGCTCGGTGAACACCACGCCGACGGGCGCGCGGCGCACGCCGGGACGCAGCGGCTTGCCCAGCGCGAGACGCACGGCGTTCCCGCCCGCAATGCGGCCTTCGTCTGCCGCCTCGTGCAGGAGCGGGATGAAGTTGCTGGCATCGCCCGCGATAAAGATCGTGCTTGCTCCGTTCGCGCTCCGGGTCTGGGTGGTCAGCGGATCGAATCGCGGCACGCCTTTGGAATCCAGGCTGAGCGTGGTGTTCTCGAGACCGATCCCCTTTGTATTCGGCGTCCGGCCGGTTGCGGCGAGAACGTAATCGAAATGCTCGATGGTCTGAGAGCCGTCGGGCGCCGTGCGTCCGATGGCGACGCGTTCGCCGTGACGCCGCATGTGCGCAATCTGCGCGTCGGGCTCCAGCGCGAATTCCTGGTTGAATGCGGCGAGGGCGTAAGCGCGGATCTCCGGATCGCTGATGGGACCAATGCGGCCGCCCCGGCCGAGCACCGCGACCTCGACCCCGAGGCGATGCAATGCCTGGCCCAGCTCCAGTCCGATGATCCCCGGGCCGATCAGCGCCACCGCCTTGGGCAGATCGGTCCAGTCGAACACGTTGTCGCTGATGATGAGCCGGTCGCCCAGCTCCTTGAACGATTCCGGGTAGTCGGCGCGTGAACCGGTCGCGATGACTATGCTCTTGGCCGTGACGCGCGTATGCTCGGCGACCGCCAGCGTATGGTTGTCCACGAATCGTGCCGCGCCGCGGATGCGGTTCGCCTCGGGTATTTCCTGCACCTCGCGCAGTGCGAACCCGACAAAGCGGTCGCGCTCGCGCTTTACGCGATCCATGACCTCGCGGCCATCGATGCGGACAGGGCCATCGACATGGATGCCGAAATCCGGCGCCCTGCCCACGGCATGGGCGGCCCCGGCGGCGGCGATGAGGAGCTTGCTCGGCATGCAGCCCACGCGCGCGCAGGTGGTGCCGTAGTCGCCGCCTTCGATGATCACCGTGTTCGCTCCCGCGGCCCTGGCTGCGCGATAGGCGGCAATGCCCGCGGTGCCGGCACCGATGATCGCGACGTCAGCTTGCGTAATCTTCATGACTTATCCTCGTTATACCGGCGGACACCGCCGGGATGTAGCCCGGGCGCCGCCTCAGGCCGCTTTGCGCTTCTTGAAATGCGCTTCCAGATCGTCTGCATTGCCGATGAGCTTGCCGCCGATGAAGATTTGCGGCCAGGTGCCGCTGCCGGAAACCGCCCGCAGGGTGCTCGAGGTGATGTGCTTGCCGAGGCTGATTTCGCCGTAGCGATAACCCTTGGATTCGAGCAGCGCCTTGGCGCGTGCGCAGTGCGGGCAGCCGGGCTTGGCGAAGATCACTACGGGCTCCGGCGCGACCGCCTTCGGGTTGATGTACTTGAGCATGGTGTCGGCATCGGAAACCTCGAGCGGATCGCCTTCTTTTTCGGGCTCGATGAACATCTTCTCGATCACGCTGTTCCGGACCAGCATCGAATAGCGCCAGGAGCGCTTGCCGAAACCGAGGTCGGATTTGTCGACCAGCATGCCCATGCCGGCGGTGAATTCGCCGTTTCCGTCCGGAAGCAAGATGATGTTCTCGGCTTCCTCGGCCTGTTTCCATTCGTTCATGACGAAGGCGTCATTCACCGACAGGCACACGATCTGATCCACGCCGTCTTCCCTGAACATGCGGGCAAGCTCGTTATAGCGCGGCAGGTGCGTGCTCGAACAGGTCGGCGTATAGGCGCCGGGCAGGGAAAATACGACGACGGTCTGGCCTTTGAAGATGTTGTCGGTGGTCACGTCCTTCCACTGGTTGTAGGCGCGGGTCTTGAAGGTCACATTGGGTACGCGTTTTCCTTCGAGGCTCTTGGCACTGGGCAGCATGGTCATTTCCTTGGCTATCAGTCGGTGATGGGGCAGGCTTCTGTCTCGGCCACGAATCGGAAGCGTTCGCCTTTCCTCACTTCAGGGGACGATACATTTCATTTTGGCGTTGCTGCCAGGCGGAAAGCTGTTTCTCCGTTTCTTCGACGGAGATTCCATAGGCTTCCTGGATCTTGCCGAAAAGTTCGTCGCGCCTGCCCGCAATGACGTCGAGCTGATCGTCGGTGAGTTTTCCCCATTGCTGCTTGACGTTGCCCTTGAACTGTTTCCAGTTACCCTCGATTCGATCCCAGTTCATTGCCGGCTCCCTGCAAATTTTCGATTGGTGTTCTGGGGAGCGTAAGGGCTGGCGTCCGAATGTTCAGTTCGGTGTCGCACATATCGATCGGGATTTCTGCTGATCGGCGCATCGGAGATATGGTTGAGCGGCGCGGCGGCGTGAAGTGATCGTGCGCCCGGAGAGCGGTGGCTCCGGGACAGTTGGATGCAAGGAGGCGCGGGTAGAGCGCTGGCGGCTTTCTCGATCCAAGAGGAAGACCGGAAGGGATCGAATCAGCGCTGCGTGCCGAACGCCTGCGTCCAGTACACGCCCATGTCGCTCCTGGGATCGATTGCGAAGGCGACGCCCATTTCGGTAAACTCCGGATCCATCAGATTGGCGCAATGTTCCGGGCTCTTGATCCAGGCGGCCACCGCATCATCGGGCTTCATTTGTCCGGCGGCGATGTTCTCGCCGGTAGCGCGGTAGTTGTAGCCCGCGCGCTCGACCCGCTGCGCCGGATCGGAACCGTCGCGGCCGCTGTGGCTGAAATAGTTGTACTGCGCCATTTCCTCGGAATGCAGGCGCGAGACTTCTGCCAGCACCCCGTTCCAGCGTACCGGCCGCGCCGTATTGAACGCCGTGTTGCCGCAGTAGCGCGGCGTGGCACGAGCCTGGTTGACGAGGTCGAGCACGCGCTGCCCGGCCGCCTGCTCCGACACGCCCACCAGAGGCGCAAACGGCGCGGCGATCACGATCCAGAGCTGGCGCGCGTCGAGGTAGATGCCGATCTCGGTCATTGCGGGATCCTGCAATTGCTCGCAATAACTTTGTCTTGCCAGTATCGCCGCCGCGCGCGCGCCGATCCCGTCGCCGCGGATGTTGAGAGCGCGGGAACGCGTCGCCCTGTACCCGGCCTCGTCCAGGCTGCGCTGCAGATGATCTCCTCGCGCAAGATCTCTCGCGACGCGCTCGAGCGCCGCCTGCGGCTTCAGCGGAGGCAATTTTTCCGCGATGGCGCAACTGCCTTCACCGGCGCGCAATCCGTTGATCGTGGTGTAAAGCTCGCTCGCCGCCACATCGAAACAGGCGGCCAGCAAGGGCAGACAAAAAAGGAACCGGAGGCACATGATCACTTGCGCGTGAAGCGCGGCGATTGCCGTGTTATACATCGGCAGTTGCGTCCTCTTTGGCGGCGGCGGGCGCCAGATGAGCGTCCGGTTCGGCGCGTTCATCCAGTGCGGCAAGCACCAGATCCGGATTCATCGACTGCTGCAGCACGGCGGCCTCTGGATCGTGGCGGTTTTTTACGTTGGGCAGGTCGCGCCGCAACTCCTCCAGCAGGTCAATAAGCTTGGCGGCCTTCTGTTCGGTCAACAGCGTCACTTTCAGGTCCAGGTGCGCACGCTGCTCCTCCAGCTTGGCGAGCCGGTTCTGTTTGGTCAGAACCACGGTCGCGGTCAGCAACGCGCCCAGACCGACGATTCCCTGCAGCCAGAAGAACGGCGCCGGGTCGAATTCGGCCATGCCAAACTGGCGCAATAGGGCGTTGGCGAGCATCCACAGCGCGACAAAGAGCAGAATGAAACCAAGAAAAACCGGCTGTCCGACAAAACCGCTGATACGTTCGAGGATCCGTTGCGAGCGGCTGATCTTTTGCTCTTCACGCGTGTAGAAATCCAGCACCGCCTCGATGTTCTGGCTGATCTGGTCGCGTTCGGATTCGACTGCCGTCTCCCGTTTCATTGCCGCTTCGCCACGACCCGGCCTTCGGCGTTCACGAATACCCGGTAGCGGTTGCCGTTGCTGCATAATGCGATGTGGTCGTTGTCCGCTTGCCGCTTGGCGCTGACGACCTGGGCGCATGGCAGGCTCAGCAGCATGATGACGGATGTCAGGTCCTTGAGCAGCGCGACGTCTTCCGCCGCCGGCGCTGGTCCGGCGAACAGCGCCATGAGCGAAAATATGAAGACCGAAGCCTGGGTACGTGTGATCAAGACTATGCTCCTCGAGTCAGCTTGTAGAATTGAATTGTTCCGGGTCCGCGAGGATGCCCCAGATCGCTTCGCGCGACCCCGCGATCGTCCGGGCCAGGGACGGGTCGTTGTCCTGGATCAGCGCGAGCACCTTCAGCACCAGCATGTCGTACGATTGCCGCAGCGCGGCGTTGCCGGTTTTCTGTCCGTTCAGGTAATGCGTCCGAAACTGTTGCAGCAGGTCATCCACCTGGTTTTTCAGCGCGAGCTTGGTGAACACGCCGATGGCATTGGTGTCCCGCAGCCGCGTTTTCAGCGCCGCGACGTCCAGCGGCGGCTCCAGCTTCGTCGCGATGGGAACAAGGGCCTCGTTTTTCCTCGGCTGCGGCGCCGCAGAGACCGAAACCGCCGCCGGCGCTCTGGCCGGCGGCTGGACAGACTTGGCGGTGCTCTGGCTCTTCGACGGCGGCACCGATGCGCCGGCCAGCGGTTCGTTTGCGCCGGTCTCGCCGCCGATCATCACCGGCTGGCGCGGCGCGGCAGGGGGCGGCGCCAACGCGACGGCTTCCTGGAGCGCTTCGGGCAGGGGCGACTCGGACGCGAAAACCGGGTCCGGGGACGGATCGACGATCGGGGGACCGCTTTGTGCCGT
>Ga0209514_10003295_pt1 | contig 23363 bp, 30 predicted proteins | sample Subgrocontami58m_FD_187452 | JGI IMG/M metagenome (GOLD analysis project Ga0209514, IMG submission 187452) | Subsurface groundwater microbial communities from S. Glens Falls, New York, USA - GMW37 contaminated, 5.8 m (SPAdes) (version 3) | ecosystem: Environmental > Aquatic > Deep subsurface >...
ATAATATGGCATCCTGAGTAGAAATACTGGCCTAGCGAACCTCTATGTCCTCCTTGATGGGGGCTAGAGATGACAGAAAAGTTACTCCGGGGATAACAGAGTCGTCCCGCCCGAGAGTTCACAGGCAAGAAAGGCTAAAATAAAAAATTTGATGCAATGCACAATAAAATTCAATCCGTGACTTGTTACGCAAGTCACAATATTTACACTCGGCGAAAATTTTATTGCCAAGAAATTTTCGCCTCAAAATTTATTCAAACAATGAATAAATTGGCGAGGAGGAGTGTATGGCAGAGAGCGACGACGAGCACTAAATATTGTTGCGAAGCAACGGGTTGAATAAAATTTGTATCAGATTTATTATGTCTTTCTTCCAGAACATATCGACGGCGGGGCTTGCTACATCGATGTCGGCTTTTCCTATCCTGGCTGTGCAGAAGCAGCCAAGGGTGCGGGTGTTCACCGATTAAAAGGGATCATGAGCTGGGTTCAGAACGCTGTGAGGCAGTTTGTTTAATATCTACTGGAGATGTTGATGTCTGAAAGGAAGGACTTTCTAGTACGAGAGGAACGGAAGTTCGGCGCCTCTGGTCCACCTGTTATCCAGCAGGGTAGGCAGGGCAGCTACGCGCCAAGGGATAAGTGCTGAAAGCATCTAAGCACGAAACCCGCCTTGAAACTAGACATCATAGGACACTTGTAAAACACGAGTTTGATAGAAGCGGTGTGTAAGCATCAAGCTTCGGCGAGATGTTCAGCATGCGCTCACTAACAGTCCATAAACTTGTAGATTATGCTATTGGCAAAGCCTATGCATGGTTTTATTTTTTTCAACCACTTTTTTTATTTTCTATTTGTTAGAACTAGATGCATCTATAAAGAAATAAAACTTACGAACGTAACGAAGCGTAGTGAGATTAGTTTTAATTTTTTTCAACCACTTTTTTTCTTTTTGTTATTTGGAAATGTTTATAAGTAAAAAAGTATTCTCACATTTTATGATAGAAAGCATTCCAACCTTAGACAAGATTAAAACAATTAAGTGGGCAATTAATAAGTTCAGAAGAGATATTGTTGGTATTAAAATAGGAGAGGTAATAGATGTTGAGTATAACATAAGACCGCGAAACTCAGAAGAACAGGGGCAGCTTTGGAATATAAATGGAAAAATGATTTCTGTACCGGTTTATCTTCCAGAATGGCGCATACAGTTTATAATAACAAATAAAAATAAAGAACCTAAAAAATTGTATAAAATAAAAGCTATTTATATTCATGACGAAGAAGTTCCTGAAGTAATAATGAATAAAATAAGAAAAAATGAAGTTTTAGTTGCTGAAGAGAAAGATATTATAATAGAAGGGGAATCTGAAAAGAAAATTAAACTAATAACAAATTTTGGTGGGCAATTTGGAACGCATCTTTTTGGGGATTTAGGGGATTTCCATGAGTCCCAAAATACCATTAATGAGAAAATCTGGGAAAAAATACCTGCAAACTTTAAATTTAAAGTGCTGATTGAAGATTATCAAGGAAAAACAATTGACTTTAAAATTGATGGAGTGTATTATTTTAAAAAAATGATTAAAACTCCCAACAATTCATTTTTCTTGAAAAATTCCTAAATTCCCAACTTTTTAGGCATTAGCCTCCCATTACTACCATTTTCTGCTTTTTGCTCGTCTATGAATTAAATTTGTCTTAGTCAAAAGAATTGTTTCATAATGCCTAATTCAACGGGAATTTAGGAAATATTTATATATTCCTACATTTTAAATTGAAGGATATGACTGAATATAATATTTTGGGACAATCAATCGGTGGAAAGAAAAAAGGAAAGAATAAGGAACAAAATATTTTTGGCAGCGGTCTTGATTTTGGTTTGACCCTCCCAAAAAAACAGAAAAATCCCTTAAATGTTGGATTTGGTTTTGGTCCTTTACCAAAAAAGGAAATAGAAAGAGATTCCAGAAGAAATTTCACCATAACTCAACAAAAAGAATTAAAAAAATCTGGCAAATGTAAACATTGTGGAACAAAATTGTCTGATGATAATATAGATTATGACCACATAAAACCTTGGGAAGATGGTGGAAAAACTATATTAGCTAACGGTCAAGCACTCTGTTTGAAATGTCATCGTAAGAAAACACGCAAAGAAAAATTGAAAAAAATTGATAAAAAAAGAAAACCAAAAAATGGAAATAAGAATATTTTAGGTGGCAACGTATTTGGACCGCCGCCAAAACGTTCTAAGAATAATCCTTTTGGATTTTAAAGCAACTTCTTATTGCAAACCATTTAACCAAAAACCAAAGAATCAGTTATAATTATTTCATTTCCCCCTTAATCCTCAAATACTGCTCTTTTGTCAGTTTTGAGTTCTTTGCATTCTGCATGCAATAGAATATATTTTTAAACCCGATTTGTATTCTCACCAATCATGATATGCCTAGGCATCGAATCAACAGCTCATACATTCGGCTGCGGAATAATTGATGATAAAGGTAGGATTTACGCTAATGTTACTGATGCTTACAAAACAGAAAAAGGCGGCATTCATCCAATTGAAGCAAAGCAGCATCATGAAAATGTTAAAGATAAAGTTGTTGAAGATGCGCTAAATGCCGCAAATCTCAAATTAGAAGATATTGACTTGATTTCTTTTTCACAAGGGCCTGGAATTGCGCCTTGCTTATTGGTTGGAATGAAAAAAGCAATAGAACTCGCAAAAAAAATTAATGTTCCTCTTGTGGGTGTAAACCACTGCATAAGCCATCTTGAAATAGGCAAATTGCTTACAAAAGCAAAAGACCCTGTTTTGTTATATGCTAGCGGAGCAAACACGCAAGTCATTGCTTATGACGGCGGCAAGTACAGGGTTTTTGGCGAAACTCTTGACCAAGGGGTTGGAAATTTCATTGATGCTTTTGCAAGGTATATCGGATTAGGATTTCCCGGCGGGCCAAAGATTGAAAAATTAGCATTAAATGGGAAAAACTACATTGAACTTCCGTATGTTGTGAAGGGAATGGACGTTAGTTTTTCTGGAATTTTAACAAACTTAAAGCAGAAATGCGATTCAAAAAAATACAAAGTTGAAGATTTGTCTTATTCATTGCAGGAAACTGTTTTTGCAATGCTTGTTGAAGTTTCCGAGCGTGCAATGGCGCATTGCGGAAAAAGAGAGCTTGTTTTAGGCGGCGGAGTTGCCTGCAACAAGAGACTGCAGCAAATGTGCAAAATAATGTGCGAGGAGAGGAACGCAAAATTTTTTGTTCCGCCGAATGAAGTGCTTGTTGATAATGGATTGATGATATCTTGGCTTGGGATTTTGCAAAAAAATGATGCAACAAAAGAGTATGACAAAATTGATATAAAACCATATGAGAGGACGGATGATGTAATAGTAACTTGGAGATAATTAACAATGTTTAAATACCTTTGAAAAAAGGATTAAGAAATGCCTGAAGATAATCCAGTTCAACAAACTCAGCATTCATTTGATTTCTGGAAATTAGCAGTTAAATGGTATTTTTTCCCTATACTATATGTTGTCTTGGCATTGTTATTTGTAATAATACGCATAATTAAAGAAAATGGGGAATTTAATGATTTTGGGGATTTAGGCGGTACGTTTTTGTTGACTCTTTATTTTCTTCCAAATGGGTTAATATTCCTAATCAAGGAATTAGGCTCTTATCTGGGAAGAAAAGTGGGTGAGGAATTTTTTTTTATATTTCCAATAGTTTTTCATATATTTTGGATTGCGTCAGTTGGAGTCATCCAATTTTTTAAAATAAAGAGAGGAAAGATTATAAGGTGGCTAGTTATAGCTGTGTTCTTGGCTATGCTTCTTTCGTTCATAGGTTGTACCCAGAACTTGCTAACCGGCGGCAAAAGCTTCAATTTTTAGTCTTAAAGCAAAATAAATCACTTCAAATTAGCAACTAAAGTTCCATAATTAACTCTTTGCTCTGTTGTCAATTCCTCAAACTTAATTTTGTCTTTAAATATGTCTAATCTCCTCATTATCATTGTCCAAAGATGTGGCTTTGCTTTAACTGCGTTTATGCCTCTGTCAATCCATTCAAAATAGCCGCGCTGAAGCAATCTTTCCGGTTCTTTGTAATCTGCCTCAACATCGCCAACTAAAGTTCCGAAAGCCTTGCCGTAATTATCTGGAGCATTATCTATGCCTGCAATTAAGAATCTCAAAACTTCATCAAAATTTAGCTCTGACTTTGATTTTTTTGCTTTCCTCCAGCCTTTAAAAAAACCCTCGATAAATTTCATTTTTTTATCCTTTTTCAAATATGGAAAGTCCCCGTCAACCGCCCTTTCCACTTCTTTGACACCCTCTTCTGTAAAAAGTCCCATAACAAGAATAATTGAGTATTTGTATTTAAAAGTTGCGGAAAACTGTAATTATTTAGCTTTATGACGTAAATTTTTAAATCCGTGCTTCGCACAAAATATTGTGCTCGGCATTTTTTGCCTGCCACTAAAAAAAGCCGAGCCTATTTATTCATTAATTATTGAATAACTTCGAGGCAAAAATTAGTGGCAAGGCAATTTTTGCCGAGTGTAAATTTTGTGAGCGAAGCGAACGGATTGATATATCACTTCAGGATACTAAAGTATTACGGAAAACTTTGTTTTGTTTAATCAGCAGCAACAATCTGCCTAAGAATTCTCTGCTTGCCGTGCCAGTCCAGCACGACTTTTAGAACATCTGTTATAGTTTCAACTGGTATGATTTTTATTTTCTTCATATTCTCTTTATCAATGATTATGTCTTTCAGATTAGTTTTTGGTACAATTACATTTTTTATGCCAGCTTCAATTGCAGCTTCAACTTTTGCTGTTACGCCGCCAATCGGAAGAACTTCCCCTCTCACAGACAAGGAGCCAGTCATTGCAGTGTCTTGCTTGACAGGAACTTTCTTGAATGCGGAAATTATTGATGTAGCTACAGCAATGCTTGCTGAATCGCCTTCTACACCCTCATGAGTTTGCAAAAATTGAACATAAACATCATATTTTTCCTTCAAATCCTCTCCAAAATATTTCTTGATTATTGCGCTTACATTTTTTATAGCTTCTTTTGCAATCTCGCCAAGTTTTCCTGTAGCTATTATCTCGCTTTCTTTTCCTCCTGGTGTAACTTCTGCTTCAATCGGCAGTATAATCCCGGAATAAGGTGGCACAGCTCCAATTACAGCCAATCCATTGACTCTTCCAATTCTTTTGCCAGATGTGACAATTACTTCATACTCTTTCTTCTGCTCGATGTATTTGTCTGCAAGCTGCTGCTCAAGAGTTCTTGCGATTTTTTTAGCCACTATAATATGCTTTTTCATAACAAGCTTTGATTTTTCTTCTGAAGCCATGTCGCCAGCAGCCCTTATCAAGCCGCCTAGCTCCCTTAATCTCAAGGTAAGATGCCCTTTCCTGTCAGCCCTTCTTTTCGCCTCCTCGACAATAGCATCAACAGCTTCTTTGCTGAAATGAGGAATTTTCTTGTCCTTTACAACCTCCTGCGCTACAAAAACAGCAATCTTGTTCCTGTTCTCTTCAGTATCAGGAATAGTCTCTTTCATGTAAACTTCATATCCATAACCGCTTATCCTGCTTCTTAATGCAGGATGCATGTGCTTTATTGTCTCATAATTGCCTGCTGCCAGAAGAACAAAATCACATGGAACTGGCTCTGTGTGCACCATTGCGCCTGCGCTTCTCTCGCTTTGCCCAGTAATTGCAAATTTCTTTTCTTGCAAAGCAGACAACATTTCTTGCTGCGTTGCAGGCTGCAAAGTAGCAATCTCGTCGATAAACAGAACCCCCATATGGGATTTGTGAATCATACCTGCAACAACCCTTTCATGCGCTGGAGTTCCAAGTCCGCCGCTTTGAAATGGATCATGAAGCACATCCCCAAGCAAAGCGCCTGCATGTGCGCCTGTTGCGTCATTAAAAGGAGCTTGCTTTCTCTTGTAATTATCAACAATAACCCTGGGTATTTTTACCCTGCCTTCAACTCTTTTGCCTAAGTTCAGGAAGATGATAAAAGAAGCTAAAAACACCATGCCTCCTAAAAAGAATGCAGCAAACATTATGTCTGACTTGTAGTAAGAGCGAACCCACCAGGGAGCAAACATTGAAAGAAGAACTAAAATAAAAATGATGATGTTCTGGTTTTTGAACATTGTCATGCTTTGCAGCCTTGCCTTCGCCACCAAATCCCTCCCTTGCCCGGCAGGAATTGTCCTTATCAATGGCATATTCTCGTCATTTTGATTTGGGAATGAAACTATGTCCGCAAGCTTTTCCATCGGCAGCAGCTCTGCCAAAGCCAATCCAAGCATAGATTTGCCTGTGCCCGGCTCTCCAATCAATAGAACGTGCCTTCTCTGCCGTGCTGCTTTCTTTATGACTTCAACTGCCTCGTCCTGCCCTATTACCTGATCTATTATCTGCTTGGGCACTTTTATGTCCGATGTTGAGTTGAATTTTAGTGTGACCATCCCGATATTGTGTATATTTGCATGTTTTTAAAGGTTGTTATCAAGAACAGGGTTTTGGAATAGGAAAAATTAAAAACAAATTCAATAATAAATGAAAATTAAACAAAATGCAATAAAAATATACCCATAATAAAACAAAATTAATTCAAACAAACACGAGAGCGTCCTCTGAAAGTCTTGAGGCTTTATGCCTCACAAAGCGTCAACCGATTTTGCGGTTGGAGGAAACCAGCTTGTCGATAAATCGCTTTGCGATTTTCGATCATGCTCAGAAATCGAAGATTTCCGACATTTGATAGTTTTCGTAAATGTATTTGCGCGGAGGAGGAGCACAAAATGATTTATTGCTCCACAGCAGAATGCCGACGCGCACAAGAATTCATCGCAAATCGAAGTCTCAAAAATCAAAGATTTTTGATGACCATCGAAAATTGCGATACAATTTATCGAGGATTTGCGAATGTGATCGAAAATTCCTTTGGAATTTATCGACATGCAGTAGGCGGATTGAAGATTGGATTTAAATCTAATAAAAATACTTAAAAAATGAAGGAAACCACTCTTCTCAAAATAGCACTAGCTTGTTCTTTAGTCGGATTATTTGTTCTTTATTTTATTTCAACAAAGATTGATGTTAAGGATTACAAGCCTAATTTATTGAACAAGAATATCGGCGAAGACGTGAAATTGAATGGCGTTATAACAAAAATAAGCGATGCCGGGGATGTAGTTTTTATTGAGGTGAGCCAGCAAAATCCCATGACTGTTGTTCTTTTTACAAAAGATGATATAAGATTGAACGATGGGGATAATATTGAAGTGATTGGGGAGGTTCAGGAATACAAAGGCAGGAATGAGATAATTGCTCAAAAGATAAGGGTTATAAAATAATCAAACGCATGCCCCATTGACACAATTACAGCCATAGCCACCTGCTGCGCATTTCACATTGCTCCAAGAAACTCCGTTCCACGAGCCTGTGCAATACCAGTCTCTTAATAGGCTAGATGTCTCACAATAATCATCATGTACACCTAAATTATCTTGGCAATATTTTTTGACATAGATATTTACTGAGCCATACCCATCTGGATCATAGCACCATGTCCCATCAATGCTATCAAGCGTAACTGTTGACGGCTTTGTATTATTTGATTGATTAGTTTGATTTGTAGCGGATGTTACAGTCAAATTTTTTGATAAAATATTGTTATTTTCATCTGATTCTGAATTAGTATTATCGACATCAGCAGTCGCTGTAAATGTGTAAGTTCCTGCTGAAAATGAACTGGAAATCTGCCAAGTGTATGTTGAGCCTAGCGAAAGGCTATCGACATTAAGCCTCCAATATGAGCCTGCACCATCTACTCTTAAAATAGATGTGCCAGATGCTGCAGTTCCAATATTTTTGACTGTTATGTTTATGTACACCACATCAGAAATCTTTGGGTTTGCTGGAGCAAAGAACATGTCTGCAACAATTAAATCTGGCTTTGTTTGATTTAATGTTGTGGTTTGATTTACGCAAGCTCCATTCAAGCATTGAGCGCAAGCAACAGAAGTTGTGGTGATATTATTTCCAACACAATATCTTTCTTGAAGTGCACTGCCAATACAAGTATCAGATAAATTAACAAAAGTGCCACTCTGAATACCATTTGCAAACCCATATACATTTGGTGTTATTCCATTATCTGAATCAAAGCACGAATTCTGTGTTTGATTTGCTGTTGAAGAACAATTACGATAATTACATCCAAAAGCGCCACAGCTTGAGCTTGTCAAACCGCCGCCTGGACCATAAGTAACTAACCCCTCTTGAACTGGATACGAGTTTTGAGTGCAATAACTTTGCACTAATGTGTCATAGTTAGCTTTAGTACAACTAGCTTGCAAACCAGTTATTGTATTGATTCCATTTTTTGCCATTTTAGCATATCCTGTACCAACATCAATATCCCAATACACTATTTGACTTATGCTAGTATAAGCATTGGAAACAATACACACGCCTGAATTAGGCGATGAGTAATCAAGGTATTTACAAAAGTAAGATGAGCAACCATTAACACCGCAAGTTGAGCTCTGGACACTTCCTGTGCTGCTATAAGTGACAAGCTGTTGTTGCATTGGGTTTGAATTTTGAGTGCAATATGACTGCATTACGTTGTAAAATGTATTATTTGTGCAAGCAGTCTTTAATCCATTAAGGTCATTTACACCTAGAATTGCTTTCTTTGCATAGCCAATTCCTACATCAGACGCATTAAATGAAGGAACACTTGTGTAGGGATCTCTTACCATACAAACACCAGTTGGAGATAAAGTTGTTTGATTTGTTATTTGATTAACACAAGCTCCGGTATTACTACAAGTTTGGTTTCCAGAGCAACCACATACAGAACAATTATTTATCAGAGTGCCATTTAAGCAATACAATGGCTTGGTTGCTGAACATTGATTATTCTGAGTTCCATCAGAACAAGTTATTGTTTGATTTACCACAGTAACCTGACAATTAGCATAGCCACCAATGCATACTTTATTTAAACTGGGATTGCAGTAATTCAATGCTATTGGATAACTAAGAACATTGCACCTAGAGCTAACAGTTCCAGGATTTAAGCATGTATAATTTACAAAATTTCTTGTAATGTAATTATTACTACAATAGTAATTTCCTGTAAATTGATTAGTACCACAATCAAGGTTACTAAAGCATGTTGTATTTCCTACTGTTGGATTACAGTTACCATTTGCACTACAACTATTATTACTTGGGCATCCGCAAAAACTACATTTGTTTAGTAGAGAGCCTCCATAACAATATCTTGGCTTAGTAGTTGAACATTCGCCATACTTTGTTCCGTCAGAGCAGGTAGGAATTACATTTATTGCGTTTTCTCCACTATTTGTGATATCCAAAATAGGACGATTAGAACTAGAGCCTAATACAGAACAGTCAACAGCTATTAAACTTGGACTAATGCTCAAGTAAAAGGTCATTACGTCTTTAACTTCATTTAACGTTAATGGGCTTGAGGAAGGATTTGTAAAATAAAGATAAAGATTTTTTCGTAATACATCTTTAATTCTAGTCACTTCGCATTGCTGTGCAAATGAGACAGAAGTAAAAATCAATGAAAATATAAGGGTTAGGAATAATAATCTTTTATTCATTTTCAACCTTAACAACATTTTCCTAAAACTTCACAGCAATCTTCTTTTAAAACTATACCAATCTCTGTCAATCTAGTATCACAAGTTCCTGCTTCATGAGCAGTATTGCACGCAGTAATTTGAATATCGGACAATGACTTCATTGTTTCTTTTTTAGTTTCGTCAGCTTTTGGTTCAGAAACTTTTTGACATCCATTTAAAACTATAATGAAAATCAAAAGAATTAAAGCCAATTTTTTCATATTAAACCTCTTTTTTATTTCCTTTCGATTTAGTCTATATCAAATTTTCGCTTTTTAGCAGCATAAGCTATGCTCGCTGCAGCACGCAGCCTTATAACCTATACCATACACTATATCCAGGCCGTCGCATAAGCCGCTTGTTTCTGCATTCTGGCATACACTTTGCGACGAAACAGATGAACCTTCCGCCACAGTTGCTTTTAAAGTTCCGGATATGCTATGTGTAAGTTTGTCTTCTGGAGTATAGACTATGCTTATTACACCATCAAACTTTTGGCTGCTTGCTCCATTGTTGCATGGGGTCATAGTATAGATAACTTTGTCATGATTATTGAGGGTGATAGATTGTTCGTCTGAGCACTCTTGATTATTGGCTGAAACATTTACTTTGTCTATTGTTATAGTTTCCCCTAAATTATTTTGCAGAACTAGTATTACTCGGTAAGTTTCAACATTGTAATCTAAGCACGTTATTCCTTTGGGCAGGACACACTTATTTGGAAAAAATCTATCGGGATTTAAAACGCCGAAATAAGCAAGAGCCCCAACAGCGAGCAACACAGCTAATATAGCCCATCCATATGTCATTAAGAATTCTAAGGCTGCTTGAGCATTCTTCCTAAGACTTTTACGAAGCATTAAAATACCTCTTTTTAATTTCTATTATTCCTATTTACATAACATTATTTAAACTTAGTGATTTTTAATAATTAAATGTTTCTTGAAATAATATTGGCAGTTTTTCTTGGATGTTTGATGGGAGTAATTACGGGCTTAACCCCGGGACTCCACATCAACCTTGTTGCGTTAATCCTGTTCAGCATTTCTCCTGTTTTGCTTGGATATACAAATGTTGTTGCTGTTGCTAGCTTTATAATTGCTATGTCGATAACACATACATTTACTGATTTTATCAGCTCAACTTATCTTGGCGCTCCAGCAGATGATACTGCCCTTGCAGTACTGCCCGCCCACAGGATGCTGTTGGAAGGAATGGGCCACGAAGCTGTAAAATTGACAGTCATTGGAAGCTTGTTATGCCTGATTTTGACAATTGCTTTGTCGCCGTTGCTGATTGTTGCTGTTCCAGTCATTTTTTCTTATCTGAAGGATTATGTTGGATGGATTTTATTGGCTGTTGTTGTTTTCATGATTTTAAGAGAGGAAAATGCAAATAAAAAATTCTGGGCTTTTGTTGTTGTTGCTTTGTCAGGAATTTTGGGATTAATCGTGTTTAACATGCCAAATCTAAAAGATCCGTTGCTGCCGATGCTTTCTGGATTATTTGGCATAAGTGTTTTGCTATTAAGCTTAAGCCAAAAAGTAACTTTGCCGCTCCAAAGGACAACTGAAATGGTGAAAGTGAAAGCAAAAAGCATGATTAAGGCATTAAGCTCTGGAGTTTTTTCCGGCTCGCTTGTTTCAATATTTCCAGGACTTGGACCAGCGCAGGCAGCTGTTATCGCCGGACAAATGGTTGGCAAAATAGATGTAATGGCTTACCTGATTTTAGTTGGCGGTATAAATACAGTTTCAATGATTTTATCTTTGATAACACTTTTCACAATTGAGAAAGCAAGAAACGGCTCGATAATTGTTGTTCAGGAATTGCTACAGAGCATTGACCTCAATATTTTGATTTTGTTTCTTGCAGTTGCACTGATTGCAGGCGGGATTGCAACATTTCTGACATTATATGTCAGCAAAATATTTTCATCAATAATGAACAAGTTGAATTACTCAATTTTAAGTGTTTTGATTATTTCTTTTATTGGAATGATGGTATTCTATTTCTCGGGATTCATCGGATTATTGATTTTAATAACTGCAACTTTTATTGGTTTAATTCCGAACATTGTTGAGGTTTCAAGAAGCAACTCAATGGCTTGCCTGCTGGTGCCGATAATTTTGTTGAATGTGTTGTGATTTTTAATTTATTTTAAAATTTCTAGATACTTCCTTAGCATGGATTGTTCAATCTCTTTACCAACAAAATATATTTCATTACCAATAACACCCTTGTCCAAGAATTTTTTACTTGTTCCATCTTTTAAGTCTCTTTGTAAAATTAAGCGACTATTTATATAGCTCCGCACTATATCAATATTTCCAAAATGGATGGTAAGCATTAGATATAATAGCTTTGACTTGTCTATCCATTTCAAGCCGCTATTGTGAATTTTTTCAAAACTTTCTGGAAAAGGTGCAACTAAATCCATTACAACCGAAGGAATGACAAGAGGCTCTCCTTCCATCAGATTACACTTTATTTGCTCTTTGTAAAATGCCGCAATAAGCCCCGTCTTATCTTTATAATCAGTAGCTTTCCCAAAATATCGTTCCACACGTATGATAAAATCTTCAAGACCCCTCATTTGGAACCTTATGAATCTTTCCATTCCAAATTCCCGAATTTGTCGCTGACAGGCAAAATATTCAATATAAGATTGGTACATTTCCATTGCCAAAATTTGGGCAGAATGCACTGGAACGAAAACTTCAGAACCATATACCACTTCTTGGTCATCTTTGCAATGGCATATTTCATGCTCTACCATTAATTCCAACTCATTATCGGATACTGACGGCATATTTCCCGTCTCTAATATTATAATCCCATCTTTCATGTCAATATACATTTCCGCGCCAATAGAAATTAAGTTGTCTTTTAGGGGGTTTAATGGTATTATTTCTATCCCTTTATGGGGGAGGTTTAAAGCTATTGCTTTTTGTTTCAATAGGGATTTGAGTCTATTCTCTAACCTGCTCTCTAACATAGGTTTAGTATAATATGAGACCTCTTATAAATTTAACTATCAATAAAAATTTATAAAACAATAACATTTTTAAAACAGGCAATTCTCCAAAAGCTTATGGAAGGCACAATTGTCCATTTCAGGGGTTCAAGAAGGGTTAAGAGGAGCAACCAGATGATAGTCCAGATTGCCAGCGTAGACAGCAAAGAAAAAGCGCAAAAGCTTGTAGGCAAAAAAGTGGTATGGAAAACATCCGCAGGCAAGCAGATGGTTGGGCAGATTACAAATATACACGGCAATTCAGGCGCTTTAAGGGTTAGGTTTGACACTGGAATGCCTGGGCAGAGCATTGGAACGAAAGTGGAGATTGAGTAGGACTATTATTTTTAGTTTATTTCTTAATAAATTCAAGCTGTTCGCTTCGCTCACAATAATTTGTGCTCGGGCTCGCTGTCTGCCACATGTCGATAAATGCTTCGCATTTTCGATCATGCTCGAAAATCTCTGATTTTCGACACGCTCGCCCTCACCATACATTGCATTAAACAATAATAAGCGGTTTACTTTTATCAAGCTTGCTGACAAAAGTCGCTCTCGTTTTTTATTTTTATTGTTTTAATGTTTTGAAAATTATCATTGCTTTTGCTTTATTGAGTTTATTCTATGGTTAATAATCTTTTCAAAAATCCTCCCTTTCATCTTCTTAACACAATGCTCAGCCACAATTTTTAAATTAATAATATCATATTCATTATACTCCACTAATAAATTCAAATAATAATCGTCTCCTGTTGCGCGATACATTCTCCATAAAGTTAAAGCATCGCCGCCATAAAACTTATCAACAATCTCTCTTCTTTTTATTCCCAGCAATTTCTCAATATTTTTCAAGCCGCCTTTCAATCCAAGCTTGTCAGTTACAGACTTAACATCAAAGTTAGGTATTTTTGGCAGCAAATTAGGGTATCTTTTTTCAATGAAAGGCAAGTCGAATGAAGCGCCGTTAAAGGTAACAATCAATTTGTATTTTTGCAGTTCTTTTTTTAGCGCGTTAAAATCAAGGTTTATTCCTTTTATCATTATTTTTGTATTTATTCCATCATAAAGCCCAAAAACAGTTATGTCATCATTACTTTTGCTTAATCCAGTCGTTTCTATATCCAGAAAAACGGCATCTTCCCTGAAAAAATCGTACAAGCGCCACATTTCTGATTGAGGCAGAATGTCAAGAAAGTATGTTGAATCAAAGTTATAGAGCGCTTTTCTTGCATTCAGGATTTTTCTGTCGTAATACAGCTTTCTGTGCCTTGCAATGCCCTTTATGTTCTTTATTGCCAGAAAATTATCCCAGTTGTAGATTCCACTCTTCCAAATATTCTGTTCAATTCTATCACCAATTCTTTCCAGGAAAATGAATGTGGAGGTTATCATATGAAATACGCGCCGCGGCTGGGATTCGGGCAAAAATCGAAGATTTTTGAACGTGCTCGAAAATCGAAGATTTTCGACATTCACCCAGAAAGCAATCCTTTGCAGGATTTGAACCCAGAAGCCATTGCTGGCAGATGGGTATCAGCCATCCGCTATACCAGATTTAGCGACCGCGGCATGGAAAGTTTTATATAATAGTGATACAACTATCACTAGGGTATCAGCTATTTGCTCGCCAGATTTGGCGGCTTTTCTTTCTTTTCTAGTATTGCAAGAACTTGCCCTTTAAATATTTCAGCCAAGAATGTCCAGTGCTTTTTTGTCCAGTGGTAGAAAGCTTAATAAACAATATTCCTAACTCTTGACTTATGGCAGGTTTAATAGAATTGGAGAAAAGAATAAAAAATATAGAGCAAAGAAACAAAAAAGTTGAGTCAGACAAAGCTTGGGAAGTAAGTTATACCAGAAGGTCGCTCCTTATGCTTTTTACTTACCTGTCAATTGGCTTCTATCTCCAAGCAATAAAAATTCCACACCCATGGCTTAATGCAATTGTGCCGGCAGTAGCGTTTATGTTGTCAACCTTGACTTTGCCTATTTTCAAGAAATTGTGGATAAACTATTATAGAAAATAAACTCACAATATCGCATAAGGCTTCATCTTCAGCCTTATCGCATCCTCAATATTCTTTTCATCCTCAGAACTGATGTAAATGTGCTTTTTCTTGTGCTTTTCATATTGCTTTATTTTTGTTTTCATAACCTTTTGATATTCTTTCAAGTAGTCATAAGGATGATGGTCTATGTAAAGGTCAAGCTTTGGAATGTAGAAAGAAGCCCTGAAGTCGTCTTTGTCAGCCCATGTTGCAACCGCATTGTACTGGAATAATAAATTGTTGTCAAACAAGAAATTGGCAAGCATCATCTCTGCCCTTGTTTTAACAAGATGCCCTGTTTTTGTCTTGAAGCTTGGCTCAGCATACCCGCTTCTCTCCATTATTTCACCTGCTTTGACTTGTATGCCTTTTTCCCTCTTGATTTCATCAAACAATGAAATTGATTCCTTGTTTTCATAGTTTTTATTCAAGTTTATAACATTATCAAATGATTGGACAGCTTCTTTTATTTTGTTCATCAGCATTTCCATATGCCCTTTATTGTACCATGCCTCTATATGATTTCTGTCAATCTCTGCAGCATTGGTAAAGCACTCATGAGCAATCTTGATGAAGTTAATCTTTTTGTCTTCTTCTTTGTACTCTTCAACCTTTTTGTCGCTTATCTCCCACTCAGTATCCATTGAAATCCTGTAAGCTCCTGCTTTATACCTGCCCTCAACAAATAATTTTTTCCTGTAGAAAGTGCTGCCCTTGCCCATCAATGCCCTTATCTTGTTTTCATCGTCCGCCATCTCCACCTGCAATGACCTGTTGAAATAGGTTATTGACTCGTCAAAATTGTCCAAATAGGAGAAGCAAGCAGCAATATTATAATTGCATTTAAACAAGAATTCAGCAGCATTCTTAAATAAATCCTGCTCATTTCCCTTGTAAGGATAAAATTCAAGAGCTTTGTTATATTCTTCAATTGCTGTTTGGTATTGCTTTAGTTGAGCTAATCTGTCTGCTTCCCTCTTTAGCTCCTCTGCTTTTTTCATCTCCTCTGTTTCCCTGAAGGATTCAAGCTTGTTTTTCTCTTTTCTTCTCTCAGTCAATCTCCTTTTTTGGTTTTCAAAGAACCTCTTTATTTTGCCAATTACCATTTTCAAGTGATTTATGCTAATAAGAGATATTTAAATGTTGTTGTTTTTGAAAATCTAGAATTACTTAACCAAAAGTGCATAAAGCATCCATATCGCAATTCCTGCCCAAATTAAGAGCGAGAGCCAATTTTTTCTTAAGAAATCTGACCTTGATTTTAGTTCGTCTTCTAGCATTTTAATCATAATTTTATAATATTGTATAAAAAATAAACCCATTAAAAGTGACATAAACAACATAACAGCTGCTACTTCTACTATACTTAAACTAGAAAAAACATAATATCCAATAAGTAAAGCCAACATCAAAAAGATTATGGTTAATGTTGTTGGATTTTTGCTCAAAAATGCTTCAGCAATCTTTATTCTTAATTGAGGATTAAAAATGCTAAGTAATAGCTTAAACAAAACCAAAACTGCAAATATTGATGCTAAGACTTCTATCGGGGTCATTTTTATTATATTTGGTTTGTATTATTTATAAATTTATTTAATTTCAACGACAAATGAAACAATAGATTTAAATAAAGAAAAAAATAAAAACTTCATTATGGACAAAAACCAATCGTTAATGGTAGCGGCTGCTGTGTTTGGCATTATAGCCTTGCTGCATTTGCTGAGGTCTATTTTTAGCTGGGAAGCGAATATTGCAGGATTTGACGTGCCGTTGTGGCTAAGCTACATTGCAGTTGTTGTTGCAGGCTACTTGGCTTGGCAGATGTACAGCGTGAGCAAGAAATAAACATTGTTAGACTTTCACTCCCCAATAACCTTCACCATAACTCTCTTCTTTCTCTGCCCATCAAGTTCAAGATAGAAAATCTGTTCCCAAGGACCAAAGTCAAGCTTGCCGTTTGTGACTGCAACAACAACTTCTCTGCCCATTATCGTGCGCATTAAGTGGGCATAAGCATTGTCTTCTCCTGTTAAATTGTGCTCGTAATCTTTTTTGACATCAACCAATTTATGCAGCCATTCAACAAAATCTTGCTTTAATCCATCTTCTTCGTCATTAATAAAAACAGAAGCAGTTATATGCATTGCATTGACAAGAACAAGTCCTTCTTTTATGTAGCTTTTCCTAACAGCCTGTTCTACCTTGTCTGTTATGTTGATAAATTCAATTCTTTTTGACGTGCTGAACCACAAATGCTCCGTGTGGGATTTCATTTTTTGATTTCCATGTATAGACAATTGCGTTGATTAGTTGATTTGTACGCAATTGTCTATCTCGTAAATTGCGGCTATTTATTAAACTAATTACCGCAATTTACGATAAATAAAAATTCCAATAATTAGTTCAATAAAACTATGTTTCAATACCCAAAACTTTTCCTGTGTCAATGTCAATAATAACATCCGTTTCTACTCCATCAGCATCAATCTCAACTACATAAGCAGTTTTTCCGAACTTTTTTTCAATTCCAACATCAATCACTCTTCCTTTCACAGTTTTCTGAGCAATTGCAATAGCTTCTTGCTCTGTTATTTCTGTTTTTAACTCTTCGAACTCCTCTTTGATTTCCATTTGTTTTAAATCTGAGTCTTCCTCGACATCAATCAGCTGCGCTCCTTCCCCATCTTTAATTTTAACTTCGTAAACTAAGCCACCAATTTCTGGGCAGTAATATTTGTATTCATCACCACCTGGTTCCAGAGGATTCCGGTCTCTTGTTTGAAGGCAATTAGAAAAAGAACCATATTTTACTTTTGCCTTTGCGCCTAAAGAAACAACTTCTGCCATATCCTCTGCTTCACCAGGATAGTATTCCTGCCTATAATCATCCCCTACTTGGGGGTTTGCTTTCATAACTATGCCAGGCAAAGCGCCTTTAACGCCTGCTTGCCATGAGCCTTTTGTGCCAGCTACTTTCCCATTTACAAGCTCTTTTGAATCTTCGCCAAAGTACCATACATCTCCATGCTTGTCTTGGGCATACCAGTCCTTTGTATCTTCAATTAGCTCGTCATTAAGCCAGACCCTATCCCACACAATAACAGCATTAACTCCCAATATTTTCTTCTTTTCATGAGTAACGTAAACTTCTGTACGCTCAACTCCTTCTTCAGTCTTACCCTCGTAGATGAATTTTTTACCAGAAGTGAGCGTAAGATATTTATTGTTGATATTGGATACAAAATCTTTAGGATTTATTTGCGGATTGTAAATCTCAGTAGGCTTTGAAGACTGCACTTGCCGCTTGCCTTTTTCTTTATTAATAAAACTGTTTATTAGAAAAATGTTTAGTATTATAAAAAGGATTACCGAAACAATTAATAACGAAATAATTAATTTTTTTGATTTCATTGTAATTAGTGCTGATTTAATTTTATTTAAAAGATTTTATTAAAATCTTTCCAATTTTAATATTACATTAATCAAAACATCGCTGGCCATTCTTAATGCAGTTTCACTTAAATATTCGCTTTTGTCTTCTGATGAATGGTATCGCTGAAACATTTTCGGGAGTCTTCCAGTGTAAAAATCAAAAATTACTTTAAAAACATTGCTTTTGACAAATTTTTTTATTGCTTCCTTCCCTTCCTTTGGAGCAACTGTTATGCACAATGCATGCTTGAAACCTCTGTTAAGAAAGCTGTCTTGGTCGCCCCAGAAGACAGGCAAATGCCCTACCTTTTCAAAATATATATTTTTTTCTTTTAAAACACTCTCAATTGTCTTTAAGGCATAGCTATTTTCATTCTTTTTTGTAATCGGCCATAGGCCAACTACATCTCCCATTCCGCATAATTCCAAGTGATAAACTGCTAGCAAATCTTTCATTCCAAATTTTTTAATGTAAGAAATTGAGCCAAACCTTCCAATTTCCTCGTCGTCAAAGAAGATTATTCTTACTCTGTTTTTTAATTTTAATTTTTTAATTTTTTCTGTTACGTCGATTAATATTGCAATTGCAGAGGCATCATCATTTGCTCCTGGACTTCCAGAAACAACATCAAAGTGTGCTGAAAGAATAATGTGCTTTTTTGATTTTAGATTTCCAGAATCCACAATAATGTTTGTGCCTTCAAATATCTTAAAATTGTATTTTTGCTCAATAAAGTTTATTTTTTTAGATTTTATGATTTGTTTTAATGTTTGAAATCTTTCTAAGTCAGATTTGTGTTCGAGTTTTTTAACATAATCAAGCAGCATATTAAATCAAAGTATATCTAACAATTTAAGTTTATTTATTTTCTAACAATTTCTTTAGTTTTGGATATATCTTCTTTGTGAATCCTACAACCTTTTCTGCATATTCTGCATCAAGAGAAGTTCCATAGTAAAGTATTCCATTTCTAAAATATCCCATCTGGTCGGCAAACTTAACATCTTTTTCAGGAAACCCAAGCACTATCAAATAAGAAACCTCTGCTTCATGCGCCCCTTGCCCGCTTGCTAAATAGCCTTCCAAGTGTAATTTTGCCCTCACTAAGTGCATAATAATATCGTAACAATATTCAACGTAGTCATTTGCATTTTCATTTTTTACGCCTAATTTTTCCAATCTTTCTTTCAAGGAAAGCATTTTTCTTTCTGATTCAATGACTAAACTTCTTGACCTTTCCTTGTTTTTATTGACATGCTTAATAATCCCTTCCTGCTTGTATTCTTCAAAATGTTTTACAACTCTCATAATTCAACTCCGCCATGCAATAAAATGCCGTTTAAGATATTATTTTTCAGGTGCTCATGGATTTTTTTCCATGAATCGTAAAAATTTACATTAATCTTTCTGTTTAGGATTTTCTCAAATTCTTCAAGATACAGCATTTTATCTTTTCTTTCTATAACCGCAATGTCTATGTCGGACGTTTTTGTGTCTTCCCCCATTGAATAGCTGCCAAATAGAATGATTGTGCTGCCTGCCAGTTCCTTTTCCAAATAGCCAGATAATCCTGAAAGATAGATATTTTTCAGATTTTCCGCTCTTTTAAGCTCAATAGCTTTGGGATTGTCCCTATTAAAAGAAATAAAATTAATTGTCTTTGTCTTTTCAAATTTAATAAGCTCTGTGCTTTTTAGATTTTTTATGGAATTTGCAACAGCAGTTGGCGAAACTTTCAATATTCCTGCTATTTCCCTTTGGCTTAGCTTTTCTCCTGCCTTTTGGCACAAAAGAGAAAAAATATCAAGCTGGAGTATTGTCCATTTTAGTTTATACATATCCATTTTAGTTTATATGAGTAAACTTAAGTTTATATATCTTTCGGTTTTTAATCGCCTTTCCAGATGAAGTGTTTTAGGTCTTTAAACCAAGAGTGGTTGTCTTTTCTTATTATTCTTAGATTTATTTTTCCTTCCCTGTCTTCTTCAGTTATACAAGAATGTATGGATCAACCAGCAAGATATAGCAACCGAAACATTTAAATATATGGTTATATTACCATAATTCTATGGTGTTATTAACATGAGAGGCAAAGAATCAACTATTATAAAGTTCCTCATAGAGAACAAGAATAAAGAATTGAATATTCGCAGCATATCAAAATCCCTGAAAATGGACTACAAGAATGTTTATTCCATTATTAAAAGGCTGGAAAAATTGTCATTGGTAAAGATTGAAACATTTGGGCAGTCAAGCAGGGTAAAGCTTAATGCTATAGTTCATCCTCTTGTTTTTGAAGCAGAATTTGAGCGCAGAAATGACATTTTAAGGGATAAGAACATTGCAGTTATGCTCAGCAGCTTCAAAAGGGCAATAAAATCAAAGCTGTATGTTTTGCTGCTGTTCGGCTCATATGCAAAGAGAACACAGACAAAGAGTTCTGATATTGACTTAATGGTTATATGCCCTGATGGGCTTGAAGATGCCTTTGAAAAGGATATTAACAGGACAGCCCGTTCCATGCCTCTGCCTTTGCATCCATTGGTTTTTTCGGAAAGCCAGTTTATTGAAATGGTTAATGCAAAAGAGCCGAATGTCGGACAGGAAGCTTTAAAAAATAATGTAGTTTTATATGGGATAGAGCAGTATTACGGGCTGATGTGAATGATAGATGATAAAAATCAAAGATTTTTAGCATCTCCAAAAAATCGGGGGGTGATTTTTTGATAGATGCAAACAAGAAAAAGGAAGCGAAGCAGAACTTTGACAAATATCTGCAGGATGGCCTTATCAAAAAAGAGAAGAACGAAACAGCAAGGCAAATGTATCTTAAGAATGCCGAGTTATCACTGGAACTTGCTGAAGAATCCATGAACAGCGGGCTTAGGCCTTATTTGTGGGTTGTAGTCATTTCCTATTATTCAATGTTTTACATTGCAAACGCAGTATTATTGCAGCTTGGCTATAAGACCGGCTCAAAGATAGTCCATAAGGTTACAAGCGATGCTCTGGTTGTTCTTGTCATGGACAAGATAAGAAAGGGGCTGCTTGAAGAATATGAAGATGCAAAAGAAGATGCCCTGGAGATAGCTTCCATCAAGTCAGAAGAGATTATAGGATTTTATTCAATGGAAATGGACAAGCGCTCCAGATTTCAGTACAACATGACTGAAACAATACAGGAGCAGAAAGCAAATACTTCTCTTAAAAGGGCAAGAGAGTTCATGCTTGAGATGAAAAAATTGCTGCCTGAATTCAAAAGATGAGAATCATTATGAATGGGGCAGTTTTAATTATCAAACGTTTAATTTTGGCTTGTAGTCATTAAAATGATTTATACAGAAAGTGATTAGCCTGTTTGCTAACATTATGTTGTTTTTACTCTTGATAAAATTCTAGTTCTTCTCTTGCTCTCTTCGGATTTTGTTTTAGCTCATTGAGGACTTGTGTTCTTGCAAGAAGGTATAAAGTTTCAAAATCTCCAATGCCTTCGATTATTCTGTCTGCTACAAAATTATACTCTTTTTTCGTTAATGGTTTTATTTTAATCACATTTCCAGATAAAGTGTTTTAAGTCTTTAAACCAAGAGTGACTTTCATTTTTTATTTCCCTTATGCTTATTTTTTCTCCCCTGTCTTCTTCGATTGCCTGCGCATTTGCTTCTAGAAATGTCTTAATCCTGTCTTTTGTGCCATAGACTATGATTATTTTTTGGATATCTGAATATTTCATAATTTGAGAAAAGTATAAGATATATTTAAAGATCACTATTTGTTACCAAATTACGTAACAACACTAAATTAAAGAATATCTTTTTGATTCAACCAATCTTATATTCTCAATATTGTCATTTACTATTTCAAATCTCCACAAGTTATAAGTTTTGGTTTTATTGTCCCAACAAAAAAAGATTGGGGTGGTTGGTTTGCTTGTTATTTTTTTAACATGTATATAAGGGAAGTATAATTGCCTTCTACTGACGCTTTTTATTAATTTTGCCTTTGCTTCAATAACAATAGCAAAATTTTCTCCTTCAATCCCAGCATCTATCTCAATACCCGGTTTTTCGATTTTAATTGTATGGCCTGCAATAGCCAAATCAAATTCAGTTGATCTTTGTTTACCCATCATTGAGAAATAGAATTCTTTGTCTCCTAATTTGAGGAAATTTCTTAAAATACCCGCATTAATCATGTTTAAAAGGTATTGTTGTTCGCCCATTCCAGCATTAGAGCTTTTTAAATCAAATTTTACTCCAGAACTAAATTTTATTATCTGGGTATTAATTGGTGGTAAATCCAAAACTCCATCACATTTAATTAGCCACCAGCTTGTTACTGAATTTGGAAAAAGCATTATCTCATTCTCTTTAAGCGCTGGAGGCATAGTTTCTTCAGAATCGAAATAGAGCAATAACCGAATTTCTTTGTCCTTGATAATTTTTTTAATATCTTCTGTTGTAATTTTGACGTATCCTTTTTTAAAGTCAAAATATTCTTTTATTATTTCTTCCCAATGTTTATTTCTTTCTTCCTTAGGATAAACCATACTTTAACGTCAATAAAAACATAATTATAACTCTATGTTACAAAATTATGTAACATATCTATTTATATCGTAACTCGATACGCAATTCTATGAATCTTAGGTTCAAATTAGCTTTAGAAAAAGTAGGTGAATTGTCAAAGACTTTCTTGATACTTTCAAATATAAAAAGATTGAAATTATTACTATTGTTGCACAAAATAAATCCATCTTCTTCAGCAGATATTCATAGGTTAGCAAAAAAAGAAGGCTTGTATAACAATAGAGAAACAACCTATCGGGCTTTAGAGGACTTGGTAAAAGCAAAACTTGTTTCTAAAATTTATGATGAGGAAAAGAAAGAGTTAGTTTACTTTGTAAAAAACAAAAAATGAAAACAACACATAAAATAATAATCGGAGATGCTTTGGAAGAATTGCTTAAAATCCCATCTGAATCAGTAGATTTAGTATTTGCAGATCCGCCTTATAATATGTCTAAAAAGAGGGGTTTAGGATGGAAATACAGCAAGCATATTACAATGCAGGAAGAATGGGATATATTTTCTAAAGATGATTATCTTCAATTTAACCAAAAATGGATTAAAGAGTGC
>Ga0209514_10003297_pt1 | contig 23351 bp, 32 predicted proteins | sample Subgrocontami58m_FD_187452 | JGI IMG/M metagenome (GOLD analysis project Ga0209514, IMG submission 187452) | Subsurface groundwater microbial communities from S. Glens Falls, New York, USA - GMW37 contaminated, 5.8 m (SPAdes) (version 3) | ecosystem: Environmental > Aquatic > Deep subsurface >...
AGTGTGGCCCGGGATATCCGCCTCCAGCAGGGTGTGGCCGGCAGAGGCCCCTGCGTTCAGTGGTACAACAGGGCTCTCCGCGTCAGATTTCACCGCCGTAACGCCAGCTGTTACTTGACCAGCCAGAGTGCCAAAGGCATGGCTATGGGATCCGCCGCCGCCGGTAGAGCCGCTAGCGGCCTGGGTATGAGTATGGGTACCCGCCGATTTCTGGCGAAACTTCCAGGCCCAGACCTTAAGCTTAACCCGGATGGCTGAGCAGGGCAGATTATCCAGCCCTACCCGGTAGCGGAAGGTGAGCGGGAATCCCGCTCCGATTTCCGCCCTGGGCAGGGTAAAGACCTGTTGCACGGGGCCTCCTTAGGGGACTAAGCCCTCGCCCTCTACTTCGACAATCAGAACTGTAACCTGATAGGCGTCCGTAGCATCCCCGTGTTGAATTGTATTGGGGTCCTTGAGGCGTATTTCGCCTCCTCCAGGCGCTCCAGTGACTACAGTTAGCGCCACCGCCGCCTGATTGGCGTGCGTGTGGGCCGGGATATCCGCCGCCAGCAGGGTGTGGCCGGCAGAGGCCCCTGCGTTCAGTGGTACAACAGGGCTCTCCGCGTCAGATTTCACCGCCGTAACGCCAGCTGTTACTTGACCAGCCAGAGTGCCAAAGGCATGGCTATGGGCACCGCCACCGCCGGTAGAGCCGCTAGCGGCCTTTAGAGCTGAGGCCTGGACTATCTTCAGGACCCTACCCACCCAGGCTGGAATAGTAACATCCGTTCCTGGGGCATGAATCCCTGGTATAAAACTAAATTGTTTCTTCATTCTTCATCTCTCCTTACGGGAGCTCAATCCGCTTGCCCCACCAGGCTACCAGCATGCCGTTTATAGGGATAAGCACACCGTTGTCCGTGATATAGAACTCCAATTTTTCATTGGTGCTCCATATCGGCTTCTCCAGCTTCCGTGGACCCTGGAATTGGGTCTCGGTCAGGCCCATGGGGAGCTCGTTGGTATTCAGGCGCACATCATAATAGTTTGGCGCCCGAGGGATGAAGTCCCCACCTATCCTCGGCTTGAGATACCTGGCATTGGGGTCCGGCAGAACACCCAGGTATTCGATAAGCACTCCCGTCCTGGAGTCCAGGTTAAGGTCCAGGTTCTCCCAGGGGTTAAGGACAGTGCCCCCCGATGTACTCAGGATGAAGTCGGTGTTTGGTGTGGTGGCTACCGAGTTCCGGGCGGCGCCAATCCAGGGCAATATTCTGGGCCTGGCTGCCCGGAAGGAGCCACCGGAGAAGCCCGGCACGCTGCCAATCGCCAACGGCATGGGCTGCAGGATGGTGATAGCCCGGCCCCTGATGGGGTCGTAAATTTGCACTGGATCAGCCCCGAAGGATGTGTTTGGCGCAAAGAACTTGAGCAGGGCGGCGTCGCCGTTGAAGTAGTCACCGACGAGCTTGATCCGGTAGTTGCCGGTTACACCGCTCGGGCCGCCATAGGTTTTCACCTGAAGACTCTGGTTCCCCTTGGGGCAAGTGTTGAGGAAAGGATTCACGCTGAACCTATCCCCCAGAGGTATGCTGAGGATATGGCTGGCGGCGTTCATGGCAGCCAGCATCCGGGTTTCAAAATGCAGGAGATCCAGCTCTGCGCCGTCTACTACTAGAGCTATCCAGAGGTCCTCGAGGGCGCCGCCGCCATTCTTAGGCGGATAGAGGTCAATACGGTGGACCTGAAAGGCCTCGGTAGAGGGGGATAAGGTTAACTGGGCTGATTGTGCTGTCGCCCCGGCCGCCTGAGCGCCAGCATGGAGGAAATCAACTAGGGTTTCATAAGAATGCTCAACGGACATCTTTCACCTCCTACCCTGCCCGCACAAGGAGAATGCGGGGTTGTGGGGTTCCGTTCTTAGCTGGCGGCGCTGCATTTTTAGCTGGTGGGGCCGGCGCCCGGGGGTTATTGGGGGGCAGTAAAGGGTCGCCCGGGGGGTCGAACATCTTGTCGCCGATCCACTGGCCGATTCGCCTGCCAGTGAGTGTAAATCCGCTGGCCATCACCGGCCCGGACCAGTCCGTGGCCACATCGAAGGCGTAGAGCCCGGTCCCCACCGCTGTCAGGCCGAAGTCGTAGAACTTGGATGCGTGCCTGAAGAGGAAGCGTTCATTCCGTTGTTCCAGTTTTGCCTTCTTGGCCTCTCTCCACTCCAACTTTTCCAGGAGCCCTGACCCTGTTCCGAGCGCTAGAGGAGGAGCTCCGTGGGACACTACCCTGACCAGGGTCACCTTATCTGCCATACGACACCTCCAGAGGCTCGGCAGACCGCCCAGAAGACAAAGTGCTCGGCCTTGAACTTCTAGATTCAAGTCTGCCGAGCACTTTTATATCCCCCTTGAGGGGAGCTATTATAGCCTAAAGATTAAACCACTTATATAACAATGTCAAGAGAATTATTAGATAGTGATCTGGTATTTCATGAAAAATCCGGGACATTATTTTTGTATTTTGACCAGCACTATCCTTGGTGTCTCCTGGGGCTGTTTAAGCAGACCAGCCCTGGCCAGGTCGAAGTTCTTCCTGAGCCAGACCGCTCCATTGGTGGAGGAGAGGACCTGTGTGAGGAGCTTAGAGTTAGCCTGCTCTATCCATTGGAGCACTTCCTCAAAAGAAATTGACTCTATTGCTCCTGGTATATGTGTGAAGAGGTTGCAGGCCTTGTTAACCGCCTCCTGGTCCAGATCGCACCAGCTCTTATCCTTACTGATAAGCTCCTGGACCTCCTCCCAGGTTAAATCCTGTATCCATTCCTGGATAAAACCTTTAAGGGCTTTCCTGGCAGCAGGACGGCCCATGGCGTGGCCAAAGAAGGTGAACGCCTGCTCCCATCCCATCTATTTCTCCGTCTTCGGATTGAACTGTGTCCCACAGGCAGGGTTAGTGCAACTTACAAGGCCCTGGTTAAAACCCCTCGGAATGAATACTGACCTCTGGTGACATTCGGGGCACTCTTGCATCGAGCCCTCACCATCGCCGCCACCCTTATTTTTGCGTAGGTTTCTCGCTGCCGCAGAGCCTATAGTTGTGGCGAGACCATCAACGGCGTTTTTTATGTCCTTTACCAGCAGCCGTTTCCCTGTCACCTTAGCCAGCTCAACCCGGAGCTCGTTGTCCCGCTGCGTCTCTTCACGAGAGAGTTTGTGCAGGGCCATCTGCTGGTTAAATTTCATTTCCATCAGTTCCTTTTCGTGTTGCATCCACCGGATGGGGTCTATGCCTGCGGGGGCAGCGGTTGTAGCGCCTGGTTTAACCACTAAGCCGCTATCCGTAGCGATTTTAATTACATCGTTGAATAGGTCTATCTCCTCTTTCATGACTTCTACCGGTGAGAGTGGCCTGGCGGCCTGTGGTGATTCGGTAGCCGGCTTGTTGACCGTACTGGGGTTTTTGATCAACTCTACTAAATCCTTAACCGATTGGCGGAGCTCCGAATTTTGGGTCGTGATAGCATCGATGCTGCCCTTCACCAGGGTGTTTATCACTGATTCACCCAGACTCTCTTTCACAGTCTCACCTGCCTGCTGGGGTATTACGCCACTATCCAAACTCGCCCGCGCATGTTGAATCTGGGCAATCTTGAACCGTTCCTCCTCATAGATTTTTTCCAGCATTGTTCGCCTGACCATGGACGGCATATTGGCGCCAGTCTCCTCGGCCAGACGCTGCTCCAGCAATTCGTTAAGGGGGTCCGGCTTGCCAGTATCTTCCCTATTAGGAGGTGGGTACAGACTTCGTAGCGTCGCTTTTCGTTCCGTCATTTCCTATCCTCACGATGCCTATGGTTAGTCCTTGGTACTCATGGAAGAGCAATACGATGTCTCCAATATATTCTTCTATGCTACCCGCATAGCCCCGGCGCTTGGCATCTTCATAGAAAAAGTACACATGAATAGGGATATTGAGTTTCTGGCTAAATTTGGTGCCGCTGCCTAATTCCGGAAGCTCCTCATCTTTAGAGCCATTACCGCCGGCAGCGCCTTTACCCCCATCATCCACCTGGACATCTATTTTACCTTGCGGCGTAGCTTTAGACTTAGTCAGCCCCTTAAGCACGTTGTATATCGAGGTGTCGGACACCCCGTATTCCTTGGCCATCCCCATCTTGGTGACACCGGGGTCTGTTTGCCACCTGGTCCTGATCTCCATTACCTGCGCATCGGTTAGCTTCCTCCCTGTCTGGGGGTCTGGGGTTGGGGCTTGCCCTGGTGGTGGGGTTGGGGTTAATGTTTTCTCTACCATCGGCTTAACATTGTAGACCAAAAACTCTGACGGGTGCAAGTCCTTGGCCATCGGTGTTATAATAATACCCATGGGATTTCTGGATGGTGTTGAAAAGGCGACCCGGGTGGTCCAGGCCCTTGCCAGTGTGGAATGGGAAAGGATACTTGTCCGGGAAAAGAAGCACTCAAAGGGGGCTAAGACAGACCTAACATCAATAGTCTCAGGGCGCTCTTCTACCGAGCCAGAAGAGTCCATGCCGACGCGGGATGTATCTTCTTTTCCCGGCGCCCCCACCCCTGGTATCGTATCTACTCCAACCCCCAACCCAACCCCCAACCCAAGACCCCCAGGCCCCATCCCCCAGCGCCATGGTGTCCCCGATGAAGTACTGTTAAAGGATGCCCGGCAGCGGCTTAAGGACGAGGGCTTAAAACTCCGCTCGCACCTGTCATCCGGATGCGCCATTGCGGGCTACCCCTGCGACTGCTGCGAGAAGGGGATGGTTAATGTAGACCATGCCCTGGAGGACATCCTGGCTGTTACCCCCGGGGATGATAATGCCCTGGCTTTCCATAACTGGATAGTTGGACACCGTTCTGAGCTCGAGGCTAACCATGCCATAGAGCAGAAGCGCGGATTAGAGCTGGCGTCAGAGGTCAGGTCCCACCTTAAGGTATGCGGGGCCGCCCCGGAAGCTCCAGCGGCTTCATTGGAATCCCTCAGCCAAAGGGTTCAAAATGGTGAGCTCACCATCGAGCAGGCACAGACAGAGGCGCGAAAGATGGGGGCGCAAGCCCACAGGTAGTCACATATTTTCTAGCATTTCAAGGGCAGTCTTTATGGTATCGTAATGATACTGTTCATCTTGCGCCATCCGGTCCAACCAAGCTGCAATGGCCACGCTACCTACACGTCTCGCCAAATTTGCCATGGTCTGGTATTCCGCGACTGTTCTCCGCTCATCAGGCAGCGCTATTTTCAGGCCCTCTCTCAGCCCCAGCAGGGAGATCTCTTTATTAGCATCAGAACTATCAGCCATACTACTCCGGGAAGCCAAAATCACCAGGCCCCCAATAAGGCACACCCACCTCATCACCGGGGCTGTAATCCACGTTGACGACAGCTTTTCGCCAACCCGCGGCGAGTACCCTGACCAGCTCCTCCAGCCTGGCGTAGCGAAGGTACAAACCTCCAATGGAGGCAGTAAAGGCAATGAGTATTGGCTGCCCAGCAGTAGGCGCTTTCACTGCCGGCTTTCTCGTGGCAACGACCAGGATTATCCCGGCGCCTACAGCCATGGTGACAAAGCCAACAATGGCTACGATGACACTCTTTCTGGCCATAGGCTACCTCCCCTTCGCATAGGCGTAGGCAGCCACGCCGGCGCCGACGGCTATCAGGGGAAGTCCGATGGCCAGGCCAGTACCGATACCCGCACCCACCTTGCCCAACCCTTTGGCTACTTCCTCTAAGGGCTTGGCTGCTGCCGCCGCCACATTTTGTATCGTTTCCTGTACCGGTTTCACCACAGGGTAAACGATATCCTCGACCTTCCAGCCCAGGAGCTTGATAGTGATGAGGATGCCCAGCACTCCGGCGATGGCAGCGAATATGATAACTAAAGGTCCTGGATTATGGCCTAAGATCTCCACGTGCCATTGTGACGTGAATTGGTCAACCCGGTCCTCGTAGATGTACGCTTCCAGGAGTGTACCGCCCATGGCCCGGAAGTTGAGCTCCACTACATTTTCCAGGAGCCAGTCGAAGCCAAGCTGGCCAGTGGGGCCCTCTATATCGAAGCTGCCTCGCTGGCCACTGCCCTGATAAACCGCGGCGTCGGGGTATAGCTTGCTCCGCACCAGTGTCATAACCATATCAGCCTCCTTCCGGGTCAACAGGTTTTAAAGTAATATACTCCCAGTATATTGCTAAGGATGTATTATTTTGATTCCAACCTGGCCTCCCACGATGATTATGAGTGGGGTAACCACCCATTTGAGGAGCACATTTACTATGTCGGCCTTGCTTTCAAGGGATAGGAGATGGTTGTGGACTTCTTCCATCAACCCCTCCAATTTGGTTACCCTCTTGTCAATGGCATCTAAATCCATTCAGGACTCCTCGTGGGGTTTAACACCATAGCCTATTCCTGAGTAGTACGCCTGGGCGATGTAATAGATCTCCGGTGAGGGCTTTTCGGTCATGTAACATGGGGCTTTCTCGGCGCAGACCGAAACGTGGCCATCCTCCATAAGTGAGATAACGCCCTTGCGCTGGCCGGTCTCGGCATCCACAATATCCACAGATAATCTGGGATCCACTGGCTCGGGGGAGAACATCCCGACCACGGCGCAGTCCTTCTTGGAACGGTCCCAGGAGCTCCTCACTGCCTCTTTGAAGGGCACTTTCTCCTCATCCATGATGTGCCAGGCCTGACACATCACCCTGGCCCTGGTGTCCCGGAAGTCCAGGCAGGCATCCTTGTCAACGGTCTTCTCCAGGAGGTCTTTACAGTGAGCTGAGACTGGCATGTTATGCCTCCAAACAAAAAGCTCGGGCCAGCCCCGAATACCGGGGCCAGCGCCGAGCACTTTTCGGCTATATGATAACCCTACAGCATGAAGTTTTCAAGCCCAGCCCCCAGGGGCGGTATTTTATTTCTCAAGGAATAAAGGCGGCCTTGACAATTACCCCATAAACTTCTATATTGGGGGCAAAACGGACGGGAGGTATTACGCTCAGAACGGCTAAAGTCAGCTAACACTATTAAATTATAGGAGTATCAAGATGAAAATGTCAGTTTCCATAGCGGATATCATGGCTGACCGAAACCTTTCTGTCACTACCAGCCCGTTCGCACCGGGGAAAACCATCATCAAGCGAGCCAGTTTCCCGAAAGGTGAGACACCCGCTCACCTCGAAGGCTATCTGATAACGAAGGGTGAATGCAAGGGGAAGACCGGCGTCGTAGTAGGGCCGAGGGGCAATCCCATTCCCAACACTGCCGCTTGCGTCCGGGAGAAGCATCTCGGTGGCAAAAAGAAATCCAAAAAGGCATCCGAGTAGCTTAAATCTGGCTCATCAGACTGTGAGGTTTTAGTGTGGCAGAGCTTGAGCAGATCACCTATGTTCGGGTGAGGAAAGACCCTACATTGAAACAGTTCCTGGTACGGAAGGCGGTAGCTGAGGCTGCCTCCCGTACCAGGGGCCAAACTGGTGTCATGATCTCCGGGGGCCGCCCCATGCCGGCATCAGCCGCGCTTATCAAAGACTACCTTCCAAACCTGAAAGACACCGATTCTCTGATGCGCGAGCATCCGGAGTGGGTTGAGGAGTATAAGCAGAAATATGGCTGAGCCAAAGCCCAAGCTGATTAACCCCCAAGATGTGGACACCCTGGAGATAGTGGCAGACCAGGCTGACGAGGACTGCACACCCTGCCAGCTGCTAAAAAAGCACCTGGGGAATTACAAGGGGAAGGTTACGGTGATCCACCCTCTGTCAGCCGAGGCCGAGCGATACTGGAAAGAGGATAAGGTTGAGTTCCCGGTAGCCCGGGTAAAGATGAAAGATGGCCAGGAGGTCCCCTGCGAGCTCTTCATGGATGAATACAACCTGGTGGCGAAGTGCGAGGACAAGATTCTGGTGATCGCTGAGCCGACAGAGGAGCTGGTTGAATTGGCGAAGACCGAGAACACAGCGCGGGGGTCTTAGTTATCTTTTCCTACGCCTCGTCCCGACACGTCGGGACTGTCCGATAACATCGTTATACAGCTTCAAATAGCTGCTATTTACGAAAAAGTAGCACCGGCAACGGTCCAGAGCCTGGATGTCCTCCAGGCACTCATCGCAGGGGCATTTATCTCTTCCCGGCACACAGGGGCAAGCCTCATGCCTGACTACCAGGGCCGCATGTTTCTCTGCGGTCTGGCCAGGGTGAATTCTCAGCTCAGGGTGGTCCTCCAGGAACTTTTTTATAGCCTGAACTATATCCGCTTCATCGAATTGCATCTATCTCAGCCCAGCTTCTTTCCACAGTTCGAACACCTCTTATACTTAGGTGTTTCCCCACACCAACCACATTTGATACAGCATGTCTTTGCCATTTTACGCCCTATCAACCTCCTTTGAAACCCAAGCTCCGATTGAAGGCCCATTGTATCATGTAGACTTGCTCGGCTATACGACAAGCCTCCGGACAGTTGGAATTGACAGAAAGAATATGAAGACCATTTTCTCCCCTTGAATTGTCCTGGATAGGGTAATACAGGCATTTTAAGGGCCTGTCTTTGTAGATGGTGCACCTGTTGTCCTTAAGAGCGGGACAAGGCAATTTTATAACGCCGGCATTGTCCTGGAACACCGAGCTTGCCGCTACCATGCGTTCAAATTCCCCGGGCATCAGGGCCAGGGGCTTTCCCTCGGGGTTTTCTGTGCAGCAATGGGCATCGCAGCCATCGCATTTAATCTGAGATATGAATACTATGGCTGAGTTATCGCCGCCATAAAAGGGTAGAGGGATTACCCTGGCATTCTCCTTGAGGGTGGCTATCAAGTCTCTCACTTGCTTTAAGAATTCTTCATAGCTGGCCTGCCAATCCAGTGTACAATTAACACTATCCGTTCCTTCACCCCTGATAGTCAGCACAGTATTTTGTCTATCCATAAACTACCTCCTACATCCCGGCAAAGCGGCTTGCTGCTAGTTGTCTAAATCTCCCTTGTGGCGGCGCCTTCTCACCGCTGTATTTAACCAGGAAGTTCACCACACGCCTGACCTCATCCTCGGTCGGAGTCTCCATCATCTCACCGATGGCCCGAGCCTTGCGAAAGTCACCAAGTTTGTAATCGAATACCATCTCTCCGATCAGCTCCGCCACAGCAGGGGATAAATCAAAAAGGTGGGCAAGGAACTGCCGGCAGACATCAATAAATCTCTCCCGCGTGTATGGAGGGAAAACCGCATTCACAGAGAAGCGCGATATCAGCTCTTGCGGGAGCCGTGAAATATCGTTCCCGGCAGCCATAACTATGGTATTGAGTTTTATGCCCCGGGTCTTCCGACTCTTCGTCTCAAGCACCTCCCCGGACTCCATCAACCCGAGGAGGACGCTGAAGGCATCAGCTCGCATCTTGTCAATCTCATCCAGGAGGAGTATAGCGGGCCGCGTTTCAAAGAGCAGGTCCGACAGGCCCGCCGCCGACGTGCGAGAACCAAAGGCCATCTCTGCTCCGGGTACCAATTTGTCCTCTGTACCTGTCCTCGGTACGGCTTGACGGACAGCCTCAAGGAAGAGACTCTTGGCACAGGCCGGTGGGCCAGACAGTAGATAATGGAGTCGCTTTTGCTCCTCAATGGTGTGGGCAATCGCATACTTGAGGTCTTCCCACCCGATTATCAGTTCCATAGCATCGAGGATTTTGCTGGCGGGTACAGGCGGCCTCGGGTGACCGTCTACCAGCACAGTGCCGCGGCCTTTGTTGGTAAGCCGGTAGCTTTTATAGGAGACGGAATGGTTTACCAGTTCAATGAATTCACCCTCCAGGAGGCGCTGTATGTCTTGCTTAGCGGCCCCGATTTTAAGCTGAGACCACCCCTGATCCCGCCACTTATCGCCGTTCCTGGGGTTAGTCTCCTGGGCATAAGCCCTTTCTAAAATTTCGATGTCGTTCATATCTAGCTACTTCGGGCAATTTTGATTGGGCCCAGTTGCAGGGCTTTTGTTCAGGCTCTTTCCGCAATTAGCACACCGTCTCTTCTCGGCTGCCGAGATTCTATTGAAACCGTGGGGGTGTCTCCTGGACGTATGCCAGAGAGACAATAGCCGGGCTATGAGCTTGGTATGCCACCCGCTCTTGTAACCACACTTGTCACAAGTTACCTGCCATTCCAACATACTTGCCCCCTTTATTTCCGTTTCGGTGAGAAGATACCCAGCACTGCTCCCTTAGTCTCCTTCTTGTTTAGTTCGCCTGTGAAAATGTAATACTCCACATCGAGGTCCTCTCCGACAATGTCGATAAGCGTCCGTCTAACCAGACTGGAGAGACGCTTTGAGAGCCAGTCCAGACTAAATTGATGCGGTACCCCGATTATGAATTTCTCCCCCTCATAGCTCAGGCCAACAGTGTCTACCAACCAGGTTTTAAAATTGGCCGGGCTAACGCTTCCGTTTAGCTTTTCAAGCGCCTGGCGCCAGATCCCCATCGCCTCGTCCGAGACTGTGCCGGTCCACTCAGGCGCCTCAGTCTCAACCTTCTTTTTCGAGAGCGGGTCGGGTACCTCGAAGTCGGCTGTCAACAGATATATGAAATACCCTGCTTGGCTCCGGATGTTCTTGGCCAGTGGGTCGGTCACATAGTCCAGTGCTGCCAGGATTCGTTCCGGTGGGTACCCACTCGTTAACTTTTCAGCGCCTACAACACCCAGGCTTTTAGCCCTATCGAGTAGACGTGCAAAATTTGCATGGCTGCCCTTAACAACCCTTGTTGGTGTTGATATATCTGTAGATAGGTATTTATCAACAACATCAACAGGGGTGTCTTTTTCTTTGATACTTTCTTTTTCTAGGGGTGTGCAAATTTTGCACTTCTCGTTCAGTTTCCCTCGACGTGCAAATTTTGCACGCCTGTTTTCCTTTATCCTCTCCACAAGCCTGCGTGGAATAGTGGTATAAAGGACATACTTGTGCTCGCCGTGGGGATGTGAGGAGGGATAGACTGTGAGGGCGCCATCAGCCTCCAGGCTCTGGCTAGCAGATATGGCGCTTCTTGGTGCGATGCCGGCGTCATCAGCCAGGTTCTGCAGCCTGGCTTTGAGTGTCGTACAGGATTGGCCACCTGCCTCTGAGCACTCTTCCCTTCCGGCACGTATAATTACTCCGATAAGCTTTATTTCACCCTCGGAGAGATAGGGCATTAGTTCGAGGAACCATTCTGGGACTACTGAGATAAGGTTGTCCAAATTATAGCGAACCTTTCAATCGGGAATACAATTTTGATGGGGCGGCAGGCCCGCTTGTATAGTCACATTGTCACCGTTGGCCTTGGCTTGCTCCTGCAGATGGCCAGCCATGTCGTGGGTGTTCTGGCCCGTCCGGACATTCTGGACTGAGAAGCATTCCAGTTTCAAGCTTTTCTATTTCCCTTTGAGTGAACCACTCTAAATAAGTGTGAGCATCCGGGTACTCCAGTAATATCTCTAACTGCCCAAGTAATGTGCAGCCCTGCATCTCAAACTGCGCCTCTATACCTCCATCTCCTAACTTTATCCTGATTACCTTTTCCAGTGGGCAGTTCTTGAGCTGGCACGGCCCTGGCTCTGCCATGCATTTTGTGTATTGTTGAACAGCTTCAATGAGATTCATTTTGGCATTTATTCTCATTACCCTTTTCTAGGGCCTCCCGCAGGAGCTTGGTTCGCACTATATTGCTTATGTAGCCCCTATCTGGCGCTTTACCGATTATTATAGGCCCCCCTTACCCCCATCCGGAAAATTGTTGTCTCTGGGAGGCAATTTTCTCAGCGGGGGACGGGTCCGAACATTAGGACAGGGTGGTTGGCCAACCACCAGGCCAAGTGCCACGGTCAGTTTATGTCGACCGGTCAAAAAAGGTAAACTAGCGACAGCATCAGCAAGGTTCGCGAAGCCCTGTGTTGCGATCGCTTTGGTCATCTCGTATCCTGCCTTAAATTACTCAAGTGAAGCCAGTATTTTCGTTATAGAATGGTAGTGCCCGTTTTCCTCTTTCTGGATATGCTCCAGGGCCGCCGCAATATCTTCTCTGTTTATTTTTCTAGCCAGGGCGGCCATGGTCTTATATTCATTTACTGCTCTCTGCTCATCAGGCAGAGCCAGTTTCAGGCCCTCTCTCAGTCCCAGCAGTGAGATCTCTTTCATAGCTTCAAGACCATCAGCCATATAAAGCTCCCTTCTATGTCAGTTTCTCCTACCTGGGCAGGGTGAATTGCATCTCAACCGCCTCCTCGGTCGGGACTGGGCTTGGTCTCTGACCCGTCGAACCATGCGCCTCCTCCACCCTTCCTTCCCGCGCCAGTCGGAGTAGATCGAGGGCCTCGTTAATGACTTGGTAGAAGTGCTTTCCTCTGCGTTTTGCCTCTTCCCTGGCCCACTCCTCCAGGTCAGGCTCCATATTTGAGAGCGTTATGACATTCCTCATCTGTTTCATCTTCTCCTCCTACGCTGCAAGTTTCGTTTCGTCCCACAGGCTGCTTTGGGACAGCCTTGCCTGAGTCCTCACTGGGGAGAACCGGCGGTGCTGCTTGACTAGTTCCTTGGTGTTCATCGTCACGTATCGACGGACCATGGTCATGGTGGTATGCCCGAATATCTGCTGGAGGGTATAGGGGTCGCCCCCTTCCGCCACCCAGTTTCGGCCAAAGGTATGGCGTAGCGTATGGGGCGTTGAGCGGCGGCCGTTCAGTCCCGCCCGCATGAAAGCCCTGCGCACGACTTGTTGGATCCCCCGGGGAGTGAGCGGCCCTTTCTTGCCCAGAAATACAAACTGGCTCGTCCCGAAGTGGGTATCGTTCCAATCCCGCAGTTTCCCAAGTAGCTGGAGGGCCTCAGGGGAGATGGGCACCTCCCGCTCCCCGGTCTTGCCATTGACATTGATGGTGTCGCTGTTGACGGCATCCCACGTGAGGATGGCCTCGCCGAGGCGGATGCCGGTGTCAGCGATGATGGTGATGATAGCCAGGTCGCGGAGGTGCCAATTAGCCTCTCGGGCACCATTAGGGGCATTGAGGAGCTGGTGGAGCTCCTCCAGGCTGAGGGAACGCATGACCTTGCGCTTGATTCGGGGAGCGGTAATCTTTTTAATAGGGTTGGCTTCGTCAGACTTCCGCTTGCTGGCAAGCGGGAAACCATATTCTTTGTGGATGAAGTTGTAGAAAGCGCGCAGCGAACGGAAGTAGGCGTGCTTGGTCTCGTCGGCTCCTTGGATGTCCTTCAGGAATAACCTTATGGAGTCCGGTGTCTCAGGAAGTTCGGGGTTCACGGTGCAGAATGCGCCAAGCTCTTGACGGTACCATTCCAGAGTCCGAGGGGACACATTGCTGGACTCCCTGTCCAGCAGGAAGGCCTGTATGGCAACTCCTGTCTCCATGTCTTTTCCTCCTAGGGGGTCAGGGCCGATGGCCCAACCCTCTAGGAGGTATATTGTTTTCGGAGCCCCAAAGCAAACCCTTACTCGTGGCACCAAAAATACCCCCTTGTTGGGGCGCAGGCATTGGAGGGTTCGCTTATTGCGGTTTAAGGAGAGGCTGCTATAATTAATAATGTTGTAGTGGCCTAGCGCCGCTTGAAAACGGGCCGGTAGCTCAGGGGTAGAGCACCTGACTTTTAATCAGGGTGTCCGGGGTCCGAATCCCCGCCGGCTCACCATTTATATCTGTCTCAGCTTTGTAGCCCCGACGATACCCGCCTTCCGATGGTTGGATAAGTTTAAATATCCAGTTAAGGCACAGTCGGTCTTACTTCAGAAGCTCAATTTACACCTGCCGCGGTATATGAAAACCCACCAATTGTAGTGGAAACTTTAGCTTTAAGAAAACCCCTTTTTGAATCTACAACTGGCGAAGTTAGGTTAAATCCCACGCGGTTACACAAGAGGATAGAAAGTGCAAGCCATAAGTAAAGAGGCGAGATATGATATCCCGCCTCTTTGTTGTATGTTACCAAATAAAGATAAATATTGCCTGTATTAACTCTTACCTGTTCTAAACATCTTCGTGCCGCCTGTGGGATCTGTATCCCACAGGCGGCACGAGCGACTGATTAGTCGCGACGCGATCTCCCAGAGTTTGCGGCAGGCTTTACAATGGTATTGGCGATCAATGTAACTGCGGTCTGTGCAAGCGCTCTGCCATTCAGCGTTGCGCCGTTATTCATCGCAATATTTGTTTTGGCCAATATATTTCCATTAAAGACAGACGTCGTTCCAAGAGACACTGCGCCTGCGACCACCCAGAAGATGTTCTTGGCCTGTGCGCCGCCCCTGAGAATGACTTTTTTACCAGAGCTGATATCCAGAGTCCCTGCTACCTGGAATATCCAGACAGCGTTTTGGTCGCCCGTGAGGGTCAAATCCGTGGGTATTGTTACACTAGAACTCCATTTGTAGAGCCCGGGGCTAATTGTCATTCCGCCAATATTGCCGGAGCCCAGTTCAGTAGCAGTCGGATTTATTCTACCAGCGGCGTTAGCGTACGCGGTTTGCATGTCGCTTACAGCCGTGGTGAGCATGCCAGGAGTTGGAGCCGCATAACTGGCGGCAAATATTTTTCCAGTCACCAGAGTTGATCTCGAAAACTGACCCGATCTATCCATTACCAATCCAAATCCCGTTACGGCAGTGGCAGCGATCGGACTCACTCCAATATCTCCAACAATTGAGGTAGTTCCAGTGGTCGTGACTCCTGTTTTTGACAGAATCGCGAAATTACCGGCCGACCCAAGAGGTACTGGCGCTTCGGCTGCCATTGCCGGCAGTGTTGACACCAGGATCAGGCTCAACGCGAGCCCCATGGTAAGCAATATACTAAATATTTTCCTTTTCACCTTTTTTCTCCTTTTTTGTTCTTAACCTTTGGCAATGATTTATTAGCCTCTCATCTCCCATCTCATCACATAACTTCAACTTCTTCCCTCTCTTTTACGAAGCCGGTAGTCCTTCGACCTGCTCCAATCGCCGGGAAATGTGGGGGTTGTTACTATAGATGTTGCCATAATCCACCTCCATTTCCAATCCACCTTATAATCACCGATATTGCCAATACATGAGAGAGAACGCTTAAATAAATCTATTTTTCCCCATTATTTGATTTTCAATGACCTTCGCTTTAAATCTTGTGCCGCCTTACCACTAAATTGGTAGGGCTATTGTCCACTTACTCAAATACTTGTGAAGGTTCATTTGACTTTCTCCTTAGTTATAAATGTAGCATACAATGCGGGCGAAGTCATTGAAGAAACACTGAAGAAACACTGAAGAAACACTGAAATTTATGAAAGCTGAGAGGGAAAAGGGAGGGATTTATTGTCAGCCGTTATTCAAATAGTAACGGTAGCCTACTTTCGGAAGGTTGATAATGTACCTAGGTTCGTCAATGTCTGGTTCTATCTTCTTACGCAAGGTGTTCACGCAATGGTGTAGAGAATCCCGTGCATCTTGATAACCGGCACCCCATACAATTTCTAGAAGCTGGTCGTACTCCATTACCCTGTCAGCATTAGTGACAAGTTTTTGAAGGAGAACATATTCCAATCTCGTCAGTCTTATTTCTCTGCCGGCTATGCTGACCTCTCGTGTATCAAAATCGATTCTAAGGTAACCGTCGTCAAATTGTGAGTGACCGGATAGCGGTTTTTCTCCAGTCGTGCGCCGAAGCACGGCTCTAACTCGGGCTAACAGTTCCTTCATCTCGATTGGCTTGGTCATATAATCATCGGCGCCTAGGTCGAGACACTCTGTCTTGTCTTCCAGATTGCCCCGAGCACTAAGCACTAGAACTGGCATGTTTGACCAATGACGAAGTTGTCGCAGCACCTCGATGCCGTTCATCCTGGGCATCATAATATCGAGAATTACAAGGTCAGGCTTCTCGCTCTGTATCACTTGGGTAGCTTCAACCCCATCTAAGGCTTCAAGCGTCTCGTAGCCCTTGTTTGACAGGACGTCATGAAGTAAAAGCCGCATTTTCTCATCGTCATCGACAATCAGAATTCGAGTATGGGGTGGTTCCATCGCTTACCTTCTTGTCCATCTTTTGGTATACACGGAGTTCTAGCCGAACGAACAAATGAAAGATTGGGAAGACATGTTTTTGGACAGGAAACACCAGTTTCTTATTCTTTTAACCCATTGTATTGGCCCTCAATTGAATTGTCAAACACCCGATCCTGGTTAGCACAGGCCAGACGTCATCGTATTGTGATGATGGGACGTCCGGACATCAGCACGGCAAGGCTGGGTGAAGACATTTCCTGACGATTTCTATCGGCATCTCTTCCGGTTACGGGGTTTAGAGTATCCGAAAGACTCCATCAGACGACCTCATCGAACGGCCCCCTTAAATGAACCAGCCGCCACCGGTGGACCAGTTCTGGGCTGATATTGGCCAGGTTCCACATACTGCACTTTCATGATATGGGTATAGAAGCTATATCTATCTCCTAAGTCCATTCTACTGAAGCAACAATCGCCTATTGCCAGTCACAATTGCCAGTTGACGACCTCGTTTTAGGCTCCTATGATGGGTCGCGGAAAGGAGACAAGCGGTTGGCATAGCAAGTGATTACCAGTTTGTCCCTGGCCTGTCTTTTAAACAGGTTGTCCCCCGCGATTCATCGGGGGCCGGCTCACCATTTATATCTGTTTCAGCTATGAAGCCACGAATATATCGGGGCTTTTTATTAATCCCATTTGGTGTTTTACCAATATTTTGCAATGACCAACCATGGTACCTGTCGCGAATTAACCACCAAATATGTGTTACGATTTCCCTGCCTGTCCGGGTAATAGCTTTGGGCAACTATGTGGTGTAAAATAGGGGCAAAGCTAGCTGGAGGTAATATCATGCTACGTGCCAAGTTGCCACTAAGCTCCTTTTACGGAAACTATCTCTACGACCACGTCAGCCCCAAGGACTACCTGCTCCGAAAGATAAACCGGGCAGTCGATTTCTCTTTTGCCTGGGAGGTGCTCAAAGATAAGTATACCCCTGACTTCAGTCGCCCGGCAGAAGACCCCGGGTTCATGCTCCGGCTGTTCTAAATGTTGCACAATCACTCCTAAAAAACGAGGTAATTATGACCTGATAAAGTGACCGAAAAGTAAATAAGATGGATTTTTAAATAACCCGGCATTGCTGGAATAAGAAATCATTATTTGAACAGGCTTTTTCGGCAATCTCAAATTGTGCAGCCAGGTACGACAATCGTCACTCTTGTGTTGTTCACCGACCACGCAGGGGGTCATTGAGCAGGAAACTTCGCCATCCCAACGCTGATGCTCTTCGGCCAGCGATAGCAGGCTACAATTCTCTCAGACTCCCCTGGCGTGTGCGCTCTTTTTTTTTGGGGGTGAGTCCACCTCACCATTTGGCCAATACCTGAATGGTGTCGGCAATCAGCGTTGCGTCAGACCACTGGATGGTTGGTTATGTGAGGCAGTCCATTTAATCCACAGTTCAACGCCTTTATCTATGTTATTGAGTGTTGGCAGTTCCTTTCCAGTCATACGTTTGGCTGTGTCTTTGAACTGTTTCCAGCTAACGTTCTTGCCTTCAATCATCTTAATTAGCATAGTTAACTTCTCAAGGTTAAACCCCTCAGCTTTGAGTGCTACCATGAGATCTACGGCCAATATGGTCTTATTAAAACTATCAACATTGACCGAATATGCTTTGCCCGACTTCAGTACCGTTAGCCTGGAGGCGTACTGTTCATCGCTCATCCCTTTTGAAATCCAAATAGCCAGCCATCCGGCGATGAAGTCCTCCCGCGTGTAGCGCATAGCGCTGTTAAATGCCAGCATAGTCCGATATTCCAATTCAGTTGAGTTATCCAATGACCACTGGTAATCAGTTGTCATCGCCGGTCTTTTTGCGGGTAACTGGGACTTATCGGAAAGGAGAGTAATGTTAAATTTTTTCGCATCTACAGATACAGTTAAGAAGAAAACTACCTTCTTAGATGGGGAGGTTATCGTCATAACCGACTTCGAAAAGTTTTCTATTCGCTGGAGCAATGACTCTAACAACCTGGCATCGCAAGTGCCGCATTCCCACTCTATTCTTACGGAGGTATCTTTGTTTTCAGTAATGCGGAATAACTTCTTGCCCTCTTGCTTTACTGGCTTATTATCTACATACGTGTAGGCATTGACAACAATAGCGCTGAAGGGCTTGCCCTCAGATAGCGCCTGTTTATGCACCCGTTCCAGATACCGCTGTAGTTCCACCGGAGAGCATGGCTGGCATTCGACGGATGCCAACCCATCGTCGCTCTTTATGAATCCCCTGGGCTTGGGTACAGGTGTTGGCTTCGGTGTTGTAACCGGCGGCTGTTGAGTCGACTTGGGACTTGGAACAGGTGTTTTGGGCAGGATTGTTTGACCAATCGCCTTTTGAGTCGCCTTAGGGTCAAGCACCGGAGTTCGCTGTGGGACTGGTTGACCAGAAGCGGTAGTCGGCGTTGGCGTTAGTGTTCGCGCTTTAGCGATAGGAACTGATTTCCCGCCGGGCTTAAGGCTATCTGGCTTCACTGTGGCGGTCTTTTTCTCTGCTATTGTCTGTCGTGCCTGTACCTGCTTGTCTTCGGAACGTTCCAGCACACGGTTGAGGCCCGGCTTGGCTGATTCCGGAGCCTTTTCTATAGCCTTTTTTAAGGCAGCGCTCTGCTTTGCTGCCCCTACTTCTACCAGCACCTCAAGCTCAACCTGAGACTGGCTGGACTCTACCTCAGGGCTCGCCACAATAGTAGCCAGTCGCTCTAACTGCCTGTCAAGCCGTTCGTTGGCGCGCTCAATAAGTGTAAGCTTGTCCATTCTTGCCAACTCGTTAATCTCCCTGGTCCGCTCTTCGATTAGGTCTGCCTCCAGAAGCGCTTTGCGAATTTTACCCGGTGTCAAGGCTATTTTGACCTCCTCGGTGGCTATCTTCACCGGGTACAAAGTCTCGTCGGGTAGACTGTTGTTCGCCAAAACCACCGTACCCCATCCAAGAACCACCACCAGGAAAGCCGATAGGCCTGCTACCCACCTCCAGTGCCAGCCGATAACATGCCGATGTTGCTGAGATTGAGTGGAGCTAGAGCGGGCAGATACCAGGAGTCGCCCCCTGGCGGCAGCCTTGAACTCCGACCGCATCGGTACATGAGTAGTTTGTTTCACCGCACTCGTCGTCCGAAGCAAGGGCTCGAGTTCCTTGACCATGTGGGGATACCGTGCCAGGCAGCTCTCAACACTTTCGCCTCGCCGTAAAGCTTCCAGGCACAAAGCAAAGGTACGCTCTAGTTCCTTACCCATTTTTACCTCGCATCGCAAGAAGCCGCCGTAGCGACTCGATGGCTTTGTGTTGCAGCGCTCTAACTGCTCCGGGCCTTTTGCCCATTACCTGGGCAGTTTCTTCAATAGATAGGTCGGCGATGAAACGCAACTCGACCGCCTGACGCTGCCCGGGCGAAAGTTTGTCGAGTTCCTTGAGAACTATCTCCAGGGTAATTTTGGTCTCAGCTACCTCCACAGGATCTGAGTCTGAGAGCGGCAGGTCCCAGTCTACAAGGGGTTGCTCCCTGGAGCTTGGCTTCCGGTAGAAATCCACGATCAGATTGTGGGAGATGCGAAAAAGCCAGGCTACGAAGGGATCACCCTGCCAGGTGAAAGACCCTATAGAGTTCAATGCTTTCATAAATACCTGCTCGGTCAAGTCCTCGGCAACCATAGTGTTCTTAACCCGCGCCAGGATGTAATGATATACACGCTCTACATGAGTATCATAAAGCTCTGCCCAGGCATCGGCTTCACGCTGCTTTGCCCTGGAGACAAGTTCCACATCTGGAACCGTTTGTTCCACGCGGTGTCCAGACTTTTCGAATGGCATTTGCAGTTCTCCAGTGTTACTAGTATAACGAATAATTGGCTTAAAGTGGTAGGAAGTACCAAACTGCGAGGCCATATAATGCCTGACACCTGTGTTCACGTTTTTATATCCTGAAACCTAAATTTTTCATCGCAAACCTTGCGTGCGCTTTCGTTATTGTGTCGAGTGGGCAATATCAAGAACAGGAGGCAAAGCCTAAAGATATGGTATTTGTAAAGAAACAGTGCAACTTGGAAATCCCCTGTCTCAAAGCGCCTTGGGCGCTTTGAGACACCACCTTTACGTAAAGGGGGCGGGGGGTTTTCGTCCGCCGTAACTATTTATGTACTCATTGAAAACTTACAATAATAAAACCAGGCAGATTAGAACATTCGCCCGAGGAATCTGTCCATTCCCAGGAGATGTTTACCTATTCTGGCGCCACTCGTAATCATCCGTGCTTCTTGAGAGCTATCTACGGTGGTGATTACAACTTTATCTCCGGATTTGATGCCGCTTAGCTTGGATCCCGGCACGCTGATAACAGTCTTATCGGTCACAGTGAAAGTAACAGGTGAGGACTGTCCATTAGGAGTCATGCTCAGAGAATTATCCTTGACTTCGGTGACTATGCCCGGGGTTTTTACCACAGCATGCTTCTTGCCATCTTTGTCCAGGAACATTTGCTGTGAGCCAAGGTAGTGAGCAAATGTCTCGGATGCCTTTATGCCATTGAGTTCAGGCAGCCACGCAGGGCCTGTTAACACTAGCCATTCCTCCGCCGGTTTGCGTGTTACGTTCACAGTCTGAGTGGCGCCATCCCTTATAATGGTTAAGGAAACCTGCGCATCAGCCCCGGCCAACGCCTTCTTCAGTTCCCCTACATTAGCTACAGGTGTGCCTTTAACGGCTGTAATGACATCCCTGATTTTGAGTCCTGCGGTAGCTGCCGGGCTACCAACGGCTACGCGTATTATAACTGCCCCCTTTGCATTGTCCAGACCCAACAGCTGGCCTATGGTCTCATTAAAGTTCGTTGCGACTATACCGAGTAAACCTTTCTGAGCCGCCTGATGTTCAACAGCCGCACCGCTAATACCGAACCTATTCGGTACAGCAGCCACTGTACCCCCTCCCACCACCAGTAATGCCAGGACCAAGAACATGATGAATAGCCTTTTCATTTTTGTAACCTCCTTCTGTCTTCATATAACGAGGTGAGCAGGGGTTTTGTTATCAGTGAAAAAAAATGGTGTATTTCACAAAAGTCCATTCTGAACACTTGTCGGCCTGTTGCAGCAGGTTTTCCTAAAGCCTTTCGCTGAAATTCGGTTGAAGCACGGCGTGAATTTCCGGTAAAGATTATTTGTTGTACCGCAGGCAGTAACAAAATCACCACTCACTCCGTTATAGTATCGAAACTGTCGAATTTCTGTCATTTTTCGCCTCAGAGATAGCCATGGCTATAGAGGATACCCGTCTATTTGCCCGACTGATGAGGCCTTAAAACACCGTCTGGTGGAATTGGAGGTGATTATCACTATTAAGGATGAGGAGCATTTTGTAGTGAATTTCTAACGGAAATTGAATTACTAATACCTGCCAGAGATGTCTGGTAAGTTTGTCAGTATATAAAGATGAAAATTATACCCGGGCAATGATAGCTGAGACCGATAGTGTTTTGGGCATCGCTGAAGAAGATGCGCCCAAGCAAATTTGGGTCAAGATCCAGGTAATCGGGGCAGCACATTCTATACAAGCCTTGCCACAAGCAGAAGAGAGCTAAATGCCCTTCATAGGAGGTTTATGTGTACTAAGAAAATTCTACTCGCAGATGATGAAAAGCCATTACGAGACTTACTAGTTGCAACTATCAGGGACGATACCCGCTACAAAATCCTGGAGGCAAAAGATGGATTAGGGGCACTGAAAATAGCTCGTAAAGAGAGGCCGGATCTTATGATACTTGATGTCATGATGCCCCATATGGACGGTTTTGAAGTGTGTCGTCATATCAAGTCGGACCCCGACACGAGTGGTACAATCATTATCATACTGACAGCCCGGGTGCATGATGAAGACAAGGAGCGGGCCAAAGAGGTAGGAGCCAATTGTTACCTCACCAAACCATTTAGTCCTACGGCCCTGCTCAAGAAATTGACGGAAGTTCTTGGTTCCCGATGAAAAGACCAGAGATATTCCTAAAACGTGACATCCAGTTGCCCATGTGGTAGGCTACCCCACGGAAGGAGGCAAGGGGTACCCGCCTTTTCTCCGCTCTGTCTTTTAATCAGGGTGCCCCCCGATTCATCGGGGCCGGCTCACCATTTATATTTGTCTCAGCTTGAAAGCCCCCACACTGGTGGGGCTTTTTATTAATCCCATTTGGTGTTTTACAATTTCCCTGTCTGGCCGGGCGACAATTTAAGCAGTTGAAAGAACCACGGGCCTCCCAGGCTTATCCACAGGCCGACCATCCAGTACCGGACAAACCGTAAAACCAGATAAAACGTCTCCCCTTCGGCGGGGAAAATCGCTCCCAGTCCGAAGTATAAACCCAGGGTTATTGAAGTACCTGTTACATACCGGAATAACCGCTGCTGCCAGATTCCCTCCACACTGAATGCGTTACGATGTGAAGCCAGCGCCAGGCCTACTGTAAGTCCGGACGCTATTGCTGGCGCTGATACGGCGTTCGGAGTGGGGTGGATCAATATTAAAGCAATTGGGATAGTGATAGCGAGCAACATGACGATAACAAAATGAAGTTGCTCCAGTCTCCTTTGAATCCTCTGTCGAGTTACCAGAAATATACCCAGTAAACCGGCTCCGATAGCCAACCCCGCCAGCACATCGGTGGGGAAATGCACTCCAAGATAGATTCGTGAGAAGCCAATCAGTATTATCAATAAAATTGCCGCCACCCAAAACCGGGTTGCATGTAACCAGGCTGCAATGCCACCCCACACTACCACAGCCGACTGGGCATGTCCGCTGGGGAGACCGTATCCAGTGGCGTCTGCCAACTTTACGCCAGGGTCCAACTGGAAGGGACGCGGTTGCTGGAACAGGTCTTTGAGGTCTGTGTTCAGATAACTTGAAACAAGGAGGACGATAATCAGCCGCGCTCCTGCCCGGAAGTCTATACACCACATGATGAACGGCAACACCAACAGATATGCTTCTTGTGTTCCGAGGAATGTGATAGCACGGAACAGGCTATCGAGGACCGGCCTGTGGAATTGCTGGATAGTCCTGATTAAATCCAGTTCCCATAGTTGCAGAATATCCACTAAATTAAGAACGTCGCTTCATAGTAAACAATTACGATTCCAAATGTCATCACCTCGAAAATAACTTCTTTTCCTCTCCCGTTGAGAGAGGTCTAGGAGCACGTTTTTGGGCATGTTTATCGCAGCAGGCTGGAGTCGGCCTGGAGGAAGGATCCCACTCGTGTTCACTTCCCACCAATGCTCTC
>Ga0209514_10003299_pt1 | contig 23341 bp, 21 predicted proteins | sample Subgrocontami58m_FD_187452 | JGI IMG/M metagenome (GOLD analysis project Ga0209514, IMG submission 187452) | Subsurface groundwater microbial communities from S. Glens Falls, New York, USA - GMW37 contaminated, 5.8 m (SPAdes) (version 3) | ecosystem: Environmental > Aquatic > Deep subsurface >...
GAAAGCCTGCGGGCTTTCGGTCCCGCCCGCCGCTAACGCGTCCGGCGGATGGCAGGCTGAACAGCTCGCTCTGCTCGGACTGCGGTCCGAGGCCCGCCAAGCCTCCGGCTTGACGGTTGCGCTTGCTGCTACACCCCCGTCCTATCATCAGCTTAGCCCTGCTGGGCTAAGTCCCGCCAACCGCTACGGCAGTTGACGGTCAACTCGGACTCCGAGCCGGAGTCCCGCCATCGCTGCTGCGATGACGGAAGGCATCTGCTATCCTCCCTAATTTTATCACTGACAATAGACATATGCCAAAACCAGTGATAACTTGAGTTATCACCGAAAAGCATATATACTTCAACTCAGTGATAACTGATATGTCAAGAATAGCGATACGAAAAGTCAAGGGGAAAAACTACTATTATTTGGAAGAAACGACAAAATCTTCCATTAAATGGCGGAAGGAAAGCACCTACATCGGCAACAAAATGCCCGGCAATGAACGACTACGCCAGATTTATGTAGAATTCGAAGGAAAGCTCCGCGGGAAAAATATTTGCGGAATCACGCCCCCCCTAACGAGGTTTGTCACCCGGAGCATGGCAATCCGGATGGAAAGAGCGGCCAAACTCAAGGCAGAATACTTGAAATCTCTCAGCGCGGAGCAGCGGGCGGGATTTGCAAGGCGGGAAAGGATAACTTTTGTCACAGACTCGAACGCAATAGAAGGCTCGACGCTGGATTTTCAGCTTACCGAGCGGGTGTTGTCCGATTCTAAAAGGATTGAAAACTTTGAGAGACGAGGCATTGTAGTCACTGGAATGGGGCGGGAGGAGCAGGAAGCCCTCAATTTGAACAAGTGCCTTGATGTTTACGAAAGCGAATTGAAGAGGGGCGCGGACATAACCGAAGAATTGACTCTCCGCCTCCATTTCATCCTTATCTCAAAAATTGAAGGGTATGAAAAATACCGCGGGGTGTGGAGGCCCGTAAATGTCATGATACGAGGCTCAAGCCATGTTTTTCCGCACCATTCCGAAGTGCCGGGAATGATGCACGGGCTGCTTAAGTGGTATTATGAAAACAAAGGCTTGATTCATCCTGTTGAAATGGCAGCCAGATTTCATACGAAATTCACGGCAATACATCCGTTTGCGGATGGCAATGGGCGAATGGCAAGGCTGCTCATGAATTACATCCTCCAGCTCAACGGCATCCCGTTCACCAACATCCCGCTGCGCAGAAGGTCGAAATACATGATGACGCAGGAAGCCGGGAATAAAAGCGATGATAAGCCATTTGTGCTGTTTTTGGTTGAAGAAACAATCAAGCAGAGCGGGAAGCTGAAGAAGGGGAAGAAATAGCGCTTACTGCTTACACCCCCGTCCTATCATCCGCTCGGGCTTGTTAGCCCGAGTCCCGCCGGCCTGCGGCCGACGGAAGGCATCTGCTATCCCCCAAGTGCAGCGGCATGCCATTTAGTTTCATACCATTATAAAGGTATAAAACAAGCCACTTTCATACCTTCATAAAGGTATATTTATAAAGTTTAAGCGTCTAATAAGCACATGGAAGACTCCGAAATTCTCAAGATTCTCTACGAGCGCAACCCTTGGTGGGAAGGAAGGGAGCTGAAAGTGCCAGAGCAGAAACGGCGGGATTTCCATTACCTGAAAGAAAGGCTAAACGACAAATTGATATCTGCCATTGTCGGCCCGAGGCGGGTTGGAAAATCCGTGTTGATGCAGCAGCTTATAGCAGAGCTGCTTTCACAAAAAATAAAACCAAAAAACATCTTATTTGTAGAGCTTGACGAGCCAAAGTTTGAAACCGAACACACGCTTCTAATTGACAAAATAATGGATATTTACTCAAAAAACATTCTCCAGTCAAATTTCCAAGATTTGAACGAAATGGCGTATGTGTTCCTTGACGAAATACAGCATGTGGATAAATGGAGCGAGACTCTGAAGAGTTTCTACGATAGGAATTATAAGATAAAATTCGTGGTTAGCGGCTCTTCGGCGGCAGGGATTACGCAGGGAAGCTCCGAATCCCTGGCAGGGCGCATAGCGCTGCATTACGTTATGACGCTGAAATTCATAGATTATCTGAAATTCCGGGGAGTGGACGGAGATATTGAAAACATTGCATTCAAGCTAAGATACAAATTCAAGGATGCCATTGACGAGGAAAAACCTGAGCTGTTCCTTGCCGCCCTGAAGAAATTCTCGATGGGGCTGGTGCCAAAGCAGGATAAAATTGAAATGCTGCTGTCCGAATATCTGGTCAAAGGAGGGTATGTTGAACTGCTGGAAATGGGCGACTATCCCAAATGCGCCCAGTATTTGAATGACCTCGTTCAGTTGGTGATTTACAAGGACATAGTGAAGGTATTTGACATCAGGAATCCAAAGGTAATGGAAGACATGCTGCTCTATTTGGCATCCCATTCGGCAGAGCAGATTTCCGAGAACAGCCTTTCTGAAAACTTGAAAACGAAAATAGACACCATTGGGCAGTATTTGGACTACCTTGAGCTGACATTCCTGATAAGCACCGCGCCGATATATGCCAACAATAGGGCAAAGCAGATACGCAATCCGAAGAAAATTTTCATAAATGACGTAGGCTTGCGAAACATGTTGAATGGCACATTTAACCAGAAGGCGCTGCAGGACAGCAAAGATGCAGGATTGATGGCGGAAACTGTTGCCCACAACCATTTGCGCAGGCTCGTGTTTTTCCTTGACAGCTACAATGCAAAATGCTATTATTGGAAAAATGGATCTGAAATAGACAACGTGATGGTTTACTCAAAAAAAGCCATTCCCATTGAGGTAAAATACCAGAATAAGATAAATTCCGAGGATGCGGACGCTTGTACAAAGTTCGTTGTTGAGGAGAAAAGCCCGTTTGGGATGATTATAACGAAGGACAGGCTCGAATATAAGAACAGGATATTTTACGTGCCGCTTTGGATGTTTTTGCTGATGTGCTAGGGACAGCTCGCGCTGCTGCGCCTCCAGGCGCAGTCCCACCAGTCGCTCCGCTCCTGTCGATTGCGCTTAGTGCTTACACTCACCTAGTTCTTGTCTTTCAAATACAGAAGCATAACGGGCACGATGAGCAATGCAAAACCGCTTGCCAAAAAGGCAGTGTTGATAGAATAAATTGTAGCCAGAATGCCGATTATGACCGAGAATATTGCAAACCCTACATTTGATGCCATGCTGGAAATTGAATGCATTGTCGCGCGTTTGCTTGATGGAACTTCAAGGTTCAGCATGTGACTTAACACCGGATTTCGAAGCCCGAAGAAAATTCCCCTTATGGAAAAGAGCATGGCAAAAGCAAATCCGAACACCATGGTTGAAACTATCAGGAAGATGGACGAAATTAGTGCTGAAAAAAGCAAGGTGTTCTTGTTGCCTATGCGTTTTGACAAATCATGGGAGAAATAATGACCAATTGCACTGAATGCGAACATTGCTGCAAATATGTATCCGAAAAACTCCAATGGGATTCCTTTGGAATCTATGAAAAGAGAGCTCAAATTATGGAGAGTTTCACTAATACCCCACAATACAAAACCAGAGCAGATAAGGATGGATATTTGTCGATTGCCAAAGACCAGTTTAAGCGATTCAGACATATGGTGCGGAATGCTGCGGTGCTTTTCTTTCTCGTATTTTGGCTCAACCAGCATCAGTTTTAGCATGATGCATATGAAAGCAGGTACGAATGCCGCAAGGAAGGGCAGCTTCATGGATACGGCAGCCATATACCCTCCGACTATTGAACCGATAGCTGCCCCGAACGGCCAGCAGGATGCCAAAATGCCGACCACTTTCTTGTATTGACTTTCCTTTCTTTCATTTTTCAGGGTGTCGAAAATGATGGCAACATCGGTTCCGCTGGATAGGCTCATTGCCAAGGCATTCAGAATCGCATAGAGGGCAAAAACTTCGATGCCTCCGCCGATATAAAGTGGAATCAATGATAGAAATGCGGTGATTGACGATAACAAAAGGGTGTTTCTTCTTCCGAACAAATCCGCTATTGCGCCGGTTGGGACTTCGAAAACAAGGATGCCAAGAGCTTGGATTGAAAATACCAAAGCCACGTTTGCCGGAGTAAACAGGTTCTGCTGAAGATAAAGCGCCAGCACAGGCAGGAAAAAATACAAACCGCTAATGAAACCGTCCAGGTAGAGAATGGGAATATTTCGCGATTTGAAACCGAATTTCGGAAGCATGGAAGATAATAATTCGACTTGATTTAAATGCATATTCGATTCTGGCTCCCGCTAAGTTTGTAAATCATTTAGTAGAAGCAGTCGCAATAAAGACCGGATGTGGCATGAAAAGGATTAGTAACGGCAGGCTGAACACCTCGCTTGCGCTTAGTGCGTACACCCCCGTCCTATCAAAGGGATCTGCTATCCCCCCTTATACCGCCTCGTTTTGAGATCAGCTTCGACCTTAGATGCTTTCAGGTCTTATCCGACGCGCAAAATGCCCGGGGCATTTTGGCGCATCGAATTGCCATCGGGCAATTCGCTGTAGTGCGTGGCTGCCCAGCGATGCTTTGCACAACTGGTAGACTAGAGGCGCCGAAACCAAGTTCCTCTCGTACTCATGGTTTCCTGCTCTCAGGCGGCAACACTCCCAGGAGATACTACAATGCCAACAGCAGCGGCGCCGCCATTCTTGCGGCTTGCCCTCGGGGGCAAGGCCTGCCCGGAGGCAGGTCAGACGCAGGCTGGAGGCTGCGTCTGCCGCGGCGCGCCGCTGCTTTCCCCGAAGTTAGGATAGTATCGCAAACATCCAGAGCGGGATATATGCGATGTTGTCTTGCAGTTTCAAGCTATCCCTTGTCAGAACCATGCCAAAAGGCTGCTTTTGATTCGACATGAATTCCCGCATGGAGTTTAATCCGCCGATGCTTTTTCGGTATTTTATTTCAATAGGTAGTTTCAGCTTGTAGCGCGGCAAATCAACGATGAAATCCGTTTCCCCGGTTTCATCACTGCCGGATTTTTCGCTTGAATAGCAGTAAATGTGCCCGAAGCTGTTTTGGTTCAGCTTGAAAGCCAGCCGCTTAATGTGATCGCATGCAACTGTTTCCGCCAAATGCCCTTGGTCGGTTTCGCTGAATTGCACATCAAGAACCCCGCAGATTGCGTTGCGCAAGCCGATATCTTGGAAGTAAATCTTCGGGTGCTTGGTACTGCCTAGCTTGGAGCCGCTATAGACTGGAATTTCGCTTAGAAGGAAAACCTCCTTGAATAATTCGATGTATTTGCTGGCAGTGATGAAATTCGTATCTTTTATGCGCTTGAGCATGCTGTCTTTATTCAGCTTTTCAGCGGATGCCATTGCAAGAAGATAGAGCATTTTCTCAGCCAAATCAATATTTCGGACATTGCCCCCAACCGCCAAATCCTTTACTATCACATCGTTGGCATAGCTTGTGAGAAGCCTTTGGCACTCGGCGGTGGTTTCCTTCAAGGCAACTTCAGGATATCCGCCCCTTGAAAGATACGCCATGAATGCGGCGTTTATCTCTGCCTCTTGGGGGAGATACAGGTTGGATTGCTCCGAGCAGAATTTGATGAATTCCTTGAGGTCTTTCTTTTCCAATCCTTGGATAAAGCGGTTCCTCATATCCCTGCCCAAAACTTTCAATCTTTCCGCATTGAGCTTTTCAGGGGTATTCAAATAGCGCAGCCTGATGAAATCTATGAATTTCAGGGGGAGCATTATTTGCAGCTGCGAGCGTCCGGGAAGTGTCTCCTTGCTTTTGAATGAAACCTTGAGGCTGCTTGAGCCTGTCAGCAGCATGTGCAATTTTGGATAATGGTCAACGTAAGACTTGACTGTTTCAGCCCAATCCGGGTCATGCTGGATTTCATCGAGGAAAATGTAAATATCCGATGTCAAGTTGCTGAAATCTTCCGAGAGTATGTTCTTTTGGTAAATTTGTAGGATGTCGTGCATCGCATTATCGGCATTCAGGCGTATTTCCACGTCCCCCAAATCTGCATACAGGATTCGGTTGTTTTTTACACCGCTTGCAATTAGTTCCCCGATGATTTGCTTAACTACTGTTGTCTTTCCAACTTGGCGCGGGCCGATTAAAGTTAACGATTTTTGCGCTTTGATTTGGGCGTAGAGATAGAAGAAATCCGAACGCCTGAAAGCAGGGACGTTGAGCTTGACATCCCTCCACCACGGGTTAAGCTTGTTGACCAGCAAACCGTGGACTTTTTGCTCCTTCTCGGGTTCCATGAATAGATTATAACATAGTTATATATAATACTATGGTTTAGGTAAAGTGTAATATAGGTAAAAGGATGAATTGACTAAAGTGCATCAACTCGTTTTAGATGCGAATTTCAGCTTTTCGGAGTTTTAATTCCACCTAAAATCTCATATGCTTCATTGAGTTCCGCCATCCGTTCAGTTCGCCGGTCAACTTCATCTTCTTCAACATTACGGTCAGGATGGTTAGCCATAGCTAATTTACGATATTGTTTTTTTATTTGACCTGATGATATGTTCTCAATGTCTGCATCTTCGTCAAATCCCAGACATTTTAAGGCTTTTTTTATTTTTTCTGCCGTAACCGTTATTTCCAGTTTTTCATTCAATGTTTTAGCTGCAAGGTGTCCAGCTCTCTCATAGAATTGGGGGGATTTTTCTCGTATGTTTCTTAGAGTAGCATCAAGAAGGTAATTATCGCCCATGAACTTGGCATACTTTGCATGGTTTATTATCTCACGCGCCCAGACTCCCCAAAGACGCTCATCGATATTTTCTTTCAGATAAAACTCGGGTGAAATTTTCATTATCATATCCGCCCATATGAGTGACTTGTCTCCAGCCATAAAATCACTAAACATATAATCCAGGTGTTTTCGAATGGACTCCTGCACGACCCCAGTGAGATCGTGCTCGTAAGGCTTTGTTCCCAGGCTAGGCCTTGCCATTTTTGCGCATTCTTCAAGATATGGATATAACTTTTTGATCTCGTATGCATTGTGGAACGCAGATAGATGACCCGCATTTTGAGGTTTAATGGAAATAAAATTCATCACGGAGTCTATCTTCGAATAGACGTGGGCCTGCACATCATATGCAAGCTTACCAAAGTGGGTATGCCCCCGACCAGCCGCATTTTTTGTTTCTGGATTATTTAGTTTCTCAAATTCATCCCTGCGCTGGTTCAATACTCTCACGAACACCATTGCATTTTCCAAGTCCCAACTTCCAGACTTGTAGGCGGTAGTATTCGCATGGAACCCAGTCAAGATGAAATCAACAAGAGCTTCCATTGCCTCGATTTTCCCCTCAAATTCTTTTGGTATTTCATCATAAAGCCGGACTGCGGCATCGCATTTGCCATTATAGACCTCAACTGCGATTTTCTTGGTTTTATCATCGGCAGATTCGGACTTGTCGAGTTCGTTGCGCGCCTTGCTTACAAACTTTTTTAGCTCCCTACACGCGCTTCTTGCAGCATATTTATCCATCAAGCCAAGCTTTCTCGGCGTATCGGACTTGATTAAATCTTCTCTTTCGATGTCTAAATGCACCACTTTTCCAGTATTTTGTTTATCCGCTGCCAGCTTTCCGGTTCCGAGAGCATACTTGGAATTCAAAGCTGCCACCATTCCAATGATTTTCCCCTCATGCGCCTTGTTTATGCCGCCATTTTTTTGTTTGGAAAGTTCCCATAATGTTTGAAGATTTGAAATAAGGCTCTCTTCTGTGTATTCAGCTGCCTCGGACTGAAGATATTCGGAGGAAAGTTCTGCCAACTCATTCAGATGCTCAAGGCTGAGCGATGGCTTGTTCTGCCGCAGCAAATCCCAGTCAGGCTCAAGAGGCAGCTTTGGCACAATCTGAGGCATGGCGAAACAATGATTTCGCGAATATATAAGAGTAATTGACTGATCTGAATTATCTGGATAATATCTTGCTCCCGCTAACTCGTTTAAATCATTTAGTAGAAGCAGTCGCAATTAAGACCGGATGTGGCATGCGGACTTCGGCTGCTGCCGAAGCGCCACCAGCCTTCGGCTGATGGAAAAGGATTAGTATCCCGAAAGCCTACGGGCTTTCGGTCCCGCCAGCCGCTTCGCGTCTGACGGATGGCAGGCTGAACAGCTCCTAGGAAGAATTAAATATAGAAAACCCGAACTTGGAACCGTATGAAAGAGACTTTGTTCGACAATGGCACAAACAACCGCGACACCACGATATTTTTAGGCGTGCTTGCATTAATTTCTGGGGCGTACTTATTCTTTGCACCGAATAACCTGATGATATCTCCAGTACTTTTGGATAGTTGGATCAGAACTGTGGTTTGGCTGATTTTCATATTGTTCTTACTAATAGGGGGCGGCTTTACTTCGACAAACCGCATTTGTGTGGACAAGAATGAGAAAAAACTATTCTTAACAAAGAAAACCCTCTTTGGATTAATTGATTCCGCCAAGGAAATCCAATTTAAGAAAATAAGGAAAATTGAATTTGAAAAGCGGCTAGGTCCGAAAGCCTCGGATATTTGTTGGCTCAATATCATAACCAAAAAAGAAGAAATGATTTCGATTCCCGTTGATAATACTTGGCTGTTGACCAATTCAGACTTCGTGAAGAAAGCAAAGGAACTGTCAAAAATAATCGATTGCGATTTTGAGAATTTCGTTTCGGCAACGGATTTCATAAATGGAAGGAATAGAGTAAATTTATCGAAATAAAATCTGTTCTGGCTCCCGCTAATCGTTTAATCATTTAGTAGAAGCAGTCGCAATAAAGACCGGATGTGGCATGAAAAGGATTAGTAACGGCAGGCTGAACAGCTCGCTTGCGCTTACTGCTTACACCCCCGTCCTATCAAAGGGATCTGCTATCCCCCCTTATACCGCCTCGTTTTGAGATCAGCTTCGACCTTAGATGCTTTCAGGTCTTATCCGATAGCGCGTGGCTGCCCAGCGATGCTTTGCACAACTGGTAGACTAGAGGCGCCGAAACCAAGTTCCTCTCGTACTCATGGTTTCCTGCTCTCAGGCGGCAACACTCCCAGGAGATACTACCGAACTGTCTCGCGACGTTCTGAACCCAGCTCATGTAAGTCTTTAATGGATGAACAACCCAACCATTGGTGGCTCCTGCACCACCAGGATGACTTAAGCCGACAGCGATGTACCAAACCGCGGGGTCGATGGGTATTTGAGTGAACAAATACCGCAAAACGCCTATCTAGTTCTCGTATCCCTTTATTCCTGCACGTCCATCGACGGCCGGGCAGGAATGAAGTATCACTTCAATAAATCACCAAGTCCAAAGACTCGACAAGTATGGTTTGACAGCCGGCTAAGGCTAGCAATACCATATATGCCTTCGGCAGCTTCAAGAGGCCGTGAAGCCGTCAAGAAGTGCCATCATCGAATGATTTTTGAAGAGAACTTTCAGGGAAAACAAGACCTAGGTTCGACGCACAAAAAATAGGCATTTGCCCATCTCTCGCCCGCGACGAGCCTGTTTCGAGTCCTACCAACAACAATATGATTTTGACGGCGCGTAAGATTTGCGCCGCTTGCAAAATTATGGCAAGTATGCTATAAAATTGCAAAAATCCTAAATTGAACTTTCCAGGTAACTGAAGATACCTAAGTAATTACCGCAAGCACAAAATTGAAAATTTTGTGCGCCTTGGAACGCTAGTTCCAAGCAAAAATGTTGCGGGTAGAATTACCCCCAGGGTAGCTTGTCTTACAGCTTGGGCCCTCAACAACGGGGCACCAAGGTTCATTAAGCCCGACTTTCGTCTCGGCATTCCACGCTTTTCGGAATACCGTCAGCCCAGCATTTGTCTTTAACCCTTTACAGTGCATTTCCGACGCACCTAAGCTGAACATTGGGAACCCTTGTTTCCTTATCGAGGGCGTACCGCCCCAGCCAAACTATCCACCTGACGCTGTCCGTTGCCGTAAGCAATGTACAAATGCTAAAATGGTGTTACACTTTCGCCTATCGCATCCCCGAGAGAATGCGCATGACGGCTCCCATTTACGCTGCGTTAGCACCCATACATCACAACATCAGGCTATAGTAAAGCTCCATGGGGTCTTCGTTTCCCCCTGGAAGTCCTCTGCATACTCACAGAGTAGTAAGTTCACCAGGTCCCAGCTAGGGACAGTGGGAGGCTCGTTATGCCATTCATGCAAGCCACCAATTAAGCGGCGAGGTATTACGCTACCTTAAGAGGGTCAGAGTTACCCCCGCTCTTTGCTGGCGCTTCGACCCGTTGAAACAGGTTTTCACGTACCAGTAGTGAGCAGGCATCGCCCACAATATACATCGTTTCCGATTAAGCTGTGAGCTGTGTTTTTGATAAACAGTCGACCTCCCCATGTTACTGAGGCCTGCAAATGCTATTCACATAAGCAGGCATAGCTTATTCCGAAGTTAAGCTACTATTTTGCCGAGTTCCCTTAGCTGAGTCGTCCTGCCACGCCTTGGCTTTTTCTGCCAGCAGCACCTGTAATAGTTCTAGGTACGATTTATTTGGGTCGTACGCATTCCCTTTTCATGGGATCCGGGGATCGGCTTGGATTATCTACCCAAAGTTATACAGCTTCTCCTCCCAATGAGTCTCGACTGTATTGCAATGGTTAGACAGAGTCTCCTCTGTCAAGCCTACCCCAAATCGTCAGGAATGCGCATTGCGTTGCCACGTCTACCAAATAAGGACGGGAATCTTAACCCGTTTCCCTTTTGCGCAATGGGAATTACCCGTGCGCTTAGGATCGCCTTACTCTGGGCTGAAGAACATGGCCCAGAAATCCGTGTGCTCTGCGGCGTCCAGGATTCTCGCCTGGATATGCTGTTACTAGTACCAGGATATTCATGACAGGCCGGTCCAGCGGACCTTACGGCCCGCCTTCTCACCAACCCGTCCGCCCCCCTACCAAACTGCACCAAAAATGCAGCTCCAAGGTGTCGGTAATAGGCTTAGCCCCGATCATCTTCGGAATCTGCGATCTAGACTGGTCCGCTATTACGCGTTGTTTAAAGGATGGCTGCTTCTAAGCCTACCTTCCAGCTGTTTTAGACCGGAAACTCCTTGTGGATTCGCACTTAGCCTATATTTAGGGACCTTAACCTTGGCACCGGTCGTTCCCGTGATGGCCTACTAGCTTACCCAGTAGAACCCGACTCCCGCATTCTCAGACGGTTATAGATTCGGAGTTTGACAACCAGGTGAGACCTTTCGATCCCATACCCAGTAATCAGTGCTCTACCCTAAAACCCATCTCCTGCGAGGCTGTCCTGAGGGACATTTCGAGGGGAACCCGCTTTGGCAAAACCGCAAGCTACAAAAGTAAAAATAATAATTCCCGAATAAAAATTCGGAAATGATTTTCGAATCGAAAATTTGATTCGAAAAAATTGCATCGGCAACGCCAAAACAAAAATAAAAATACGAGCCCTTTTGCCTATTTGCAATCCCCGTAAATTATTTTTTTATTTTGGTTGTGTTGCCTGTTTTGTTTGTAGCCGTTCGGTTTTATTGCCGAGTTCGATTGGACTATCACCCCTATGCGTAGGTCACCCGAGCAGATATACTAGCACCGGTTGCGGTCCTCCACCCGCCGTCAGGCGGGCTTCGACCTGCCCACGCATAGATCACATCGGCTTCAGGTCTGTAAGGAGTGACTTATCGCTATTTCTAACGACGCGCCTTTCTTGCGATGCGCGCTTTTGCTTTCGCTTCGGCTCTCGCCTTGCCACGCCAAACAACTCCCTGGTCCTTGCTTCGAGAAGGACGATACGATGCCGGTGGGCATCCCACACTTCAAGCCTTGCGGCTTGTCGTTTAAGGTGCCGTCATTCCTTTCACACCGTATCAAGCTGTCACCACACAGTTTCAAGATCTTTTCACACCCCTTTCGGGGCCCTTTTCAGCATTCTCTCGCGATACTTATTCGCTATCGGTCTTGGCACAATATTTAGCGTTGGAGATTGCTACCCCCGTCTTCATGCCCGATACCCGACGGGCACTACTCGTTTGGTTTCCCTCCTGCCATGATTCGCACACGAGGCTGTCACTCTCTTTGGCGCGCCATTCCAGGCGCTTGTGCTCTCATGCAGGATAGTCCGCCCCACATCTGCCCCCTGTTGCCAGGAGTGCATTCGGTACGCGCTGTTCGGCTTTCAGTCACCCTTACTAACCGAATCCCAATTGGTTTCTTTTCCTGCCGTTACTAGAATGTTTTAATTCTCGGCGTGTTCGTGCATAAATGCACACTGCCCGACCTCCGGATCGAAGGCTGCGTGCGCCTACCCGGAGACTTTCGCGGCTTGCCGCGGGGCTTCGAAATTGCCAAGCCAAGCTATCCACTGAGTGGCGGTAACATACATACCACATCCGTGAGTCTTTGCGACTGCTTCGTACACATGACCTCGCAGGCAAACTCGGGCTGGACAGCCCATCATCATTCGCAGGCGATAGTTCGCGCGCATACCCCAAGCGCGAGAGAACGCTCCCAACAGCAGTCGGGAAGCGGTGGTTTCCCCTAAGGGTTGACCAATTTTCCTACCGCAAGGCAACCCCTGCGGTATTCATTTTTTGTTCATCGCAGCCAGTCAGAGACCGGCGCTGATGTCGCAGCCCCAATTCTGGGCCGCGAAGGGTTAGTGTATTGGATAGCAACTTGTATATAAAGGCTACTGCGCGGCGCAGAAAACGCACGCTAGCAAGAATCAGGATACGTGTGGAAGAAGTTTCTCTCTTGCTTCGCGGGCGCGAAGCAGGGCAAGGTCGGCTAAATCTTTTTTCCTGACCGCAATGACTTGTGCTATAAAATCGGCGTATGACCCGATGCTTCCATCTTCCCTTGGTACTTCCAATTTACGGGATTTGGCAACGGGTTCCAGAAGAAGTTGCTCTAAAGCACCTATTGAATCCACATAATGAATTGAATGTAGGATTGTGCCCTCATCATTTCCATATTTGATTTGAACTTTGGCGGCAAGAAGCTGGGAATCGGCATCTTTCAAAGAAAGCAGAAGAAGGTTGTGATGCAATGGGCCTATCCTGCGGAAAATTTTCCTGACCTGCCTTTCTGAGAATTTGGACAAATCCACAGTGCTCTCCGATTTTACAGCTGCAATGACGCCGTCGATAGCCTGGCGGTTTTGCCGGAAAAGCAGTATGTCATCTTTGAGCGGCTTGACAAATAGAAGGTAGCCCTCGGTTTGCTTGAATTTTTTCGAGATGTGGGAAAGAAAAGCGGGCATGGCGATTTGACACCTGTTATAATTCGTGTTATTTGGCAATTTAAGGCTTTCTGGAGCTTATGAAGAAAAACCCTTTCCGCTGCATTAGCCAATTCAATTCATCAAAAAACGAATTCGCTTTTGGCATAGTGCCGATAAATTGCAAATTGGCGGAAGAAAACCATCCTTTCACTTCGCCTATTGAATGGTACGATTCATAGGGATGCAGGTAAGTGTCCGCCAGATACGCCTTTTCCATATCTGATTTCAAGGGGCGGCGCAGGATGGAATTCTCTACATGCCGCAAGCCGTTTTCCATTTTTCCGCCTGTTATTGCCTTTATGTATGCCCGATGCAGGCGGAGCGGCAGCCTCCCGTACAAGTGATATAAGCCTAGAGTGAGCGTGCCGTGCGGCTTCAATAATTCGGAAAATATTTCCACGCATTTTTCCGGGTTTTCCGTGTGGTGGATTACTCCGATGGAAAAAATATGGTGGAAAGATGCGGGAGGGAAATGTTTTGGCAGGTCGAAAATATCCAACTTTTGGAAATTGCATTTCCCATCGACCTTGAATTTTTTCGCGTTGGATTTTGCAAGCGAAAGGGAATTTTCCGAAATGTCTATGCCAATTGCCTTGGCGCCGTGCATTGCAAAATAGGCGGATTTCTCGCCTGTGCCGCAGCCTGCGTCAAGGACGGATTTGTTTTTCAGGTTTGCAGGCATGAGGTTTGCGGATGCAAGAATCCTTTTCATCACCGTCTCGTGCAGGTGCCGCGCGACATCCTTTTTTTCCGAAACAGGAAGCTGGGGATATGGGAATGATTCATAAAAGGAGGAGACTGAACGCATTATTCCACCACTTCAGCGCGATGCGTTGAGGCTCCAGAACACAATGGATGAGATTCGGCTTCGGATGCCCTCCGGCACTGGCGAATATGCCATGAGCTTCTCGAACACCGCCCTGTCCTCCTTTTCAAACAGGCGCATTAGGTTGAGCAGCGCAAGGTAAATCAGGCAGCCTGCAAAGAGGAAGACGCCCAGCACCGCAAGCTTGAGTATTTTGTCCGCGAAAATGGCTATCGTGGCTTCGGTGTTGAATTGGAAGGCAAGGGCGGATATGAAGCCGTAGCTCATTGACTGAAGCGCAAAGAGAAATGCGAATACAAGAACGCCGGCAGCCACGTTCTTCCAAGTGCCTGCGGGCATATGGAAGCCGAATTTGAGGCGGACAAAATGGTGGTTGATTCCGAAGATAATGGCAAAGGATGCCATGATGGCAAAAGCCGAGCCGCTTATCCCGAAGGGCGGGATAAGGAGGACATTTAGAAGGACATTCGCCATTGCCGCAATAATGAATGCGAACAGCTCGATCTTCACAAGGCGGTGCGCGGCAAGCATCGTCCCCTGCACCGTGCCTAAGAGTGAAAATAGGTAGCCCATGGCGAAAAGGGCAAGCGTCATGGCGCCGGGCTCGTAGGCGGCCCCATACAGGACCCGCAGCATTGGGGCTGAAAATGCCATGAGGAACGCCACAAATGGGATGGACAGGAAAAGCCCCCAGCGAAGCGATGTGGATGCGGCCTTGAGCATTTTTGGCAGATTCTGCTCCCCTGCAAGGCCGGATGCCACGGGCAGGAGAATGGCGCTGATTGAGCCGGAAAAAATCACCGCAAGCGATGCAAGGCTCGAGGCGAGCGCATAGATTGCAATCTGGACATTGGCATCCTCCTTGAGCAAGAAGCCCAGGATTGCCCTGTCCGCATAGGACATTATGATGCTGAAGCCGGCAATTGAGACAACGGTGATGCCAAATGGCAGAATTTCCCTCAGCAATGGCAGGCACCACTTGACACCCTTTATCGGGGCAAGGCGGTTTTGCGTCAAGACGCGGTGAAGCTCCCGCAAAAGATAAAACGAGCCTGCGGCAAAGGAGAGTATGAACGCAACCGCCATGATTTTTGCGCTTGGGCCAAGCAGGAAAACCAGCGCGGCGGTGAGTGCGAGCTTAAGGGCGTTTTGCACGTTGTTGCCGATTGCCCTTTCCTTCATTTTCTTGAATGCCACCAGGGTTGCCTGGCATATGTTCGACACTTGGTTGATAACCAGGTAAATGGCAAAAAATTCCAAAAGCATTGCAAGCCTGGGATTTTCAAACGCGCCGGCAATGCTGTCCGAGAGCAAAAAGGTGATGGCGGCCACGGCAACCACCAGCGCGGTGCTTGCGAAAATAGCCAGGGCAAGTATGCGGCTTGCCGACACCTTGTCCTTTTTCCCCATGTAATAAGGCACATACCTCTGTAGTGTCTGCGACAGCCCCAAATCGCCGAAAATTGAGATTACCCCGACAATGCCAAGCGCGAAATAGAACAGCCCCACATCCTCCTGGCTCACAAACCTGGCGATGAGTATGGTGTAGATGAACGAGGTCGCCTTGAGGGCTATGCTGCCGAGGTTTTGCCACACCGTGCCCTTTGCCAAGACGGCTGTTTCCTCTTCCAGTTCCACGGATTTATGTGGAAGGAAAGAGTATAAAAAAGGCAGATGCCTTTTTGCTGCATGGAAAAAATTCAGGCGGCGATATTGGCGGGCGGATTCGGGACGCGCCTTGGCCATATCACCAGGAAAAAGCCAAAGGCGCTGGTTGAGGTGGGAGGCTCTCCGTTCATTTCGCATTTGCTTTTGCAGCTGAATTCGCTCGGGGTGGAAAATGCGGTCTTGCTCACCGGCTACAGGCATGGGATGCTTAGGGATTATTGCGGAGACGGGAAAAAGTGGGGAGTGAAGCTGCGATACAGCCGCGAAACAAAACCTTTGGGAACCGGAGGGGCGCTGCTGCTTGCAAAGAGGAAATTGAAAGGGACAACTCTTGTGCTCAATGGCGACAGCTACATGCCCCTGCCGCTTGCGAAAATGATGGATGCGCACAGGAAGAATGGCGCATGGGCGACAATACTTTGCATGCGGGGGGAGCTTGCGGCGAGGGGCGCGATTGATTTGGACGGGAAAGGAATGGTGCGCGAATTCGGGGAGAAGGGAAAAACCGGCATTGGATATTTCAACACGGGCGCGTATTTGATTGGGGAAAAGGCGCTGGAACTGCTTGCAAAACTGAAGAGAAGGGGAGAACTGCTTTCCGTTGAAAAAAGTTTGTTCCCGCTTCTTGCCACAAGGAAAAAACTTTTCGCATACAAGGGAATCGGGCCGTTCGAGGACATGGGCACGCACGAAGGCTTGGCTCGGGCGCATTCGGTGATGGGCGGGGCGATTTTCCTTGACAGGGACGGGGTGATAAACCGGAACAGGAAAAATTATGTTTTGAAGGTTTCGGATTTCAAATTCGAGGGGCGCGCACTTTCGGGCATGAAAAAGCTTTCTGGATTCGGCATGCCCATTTTTGTAGTGACAAACCAATCCGCCATCGGGCGGGGAATTGCAAGCATGAAGGAAGTGGACATGGTGCATGGCAGGATGCTCTCTGAATTCATGCGCGAGGGCATCCGCGTTAAGGACGTGTTTGTATGCCCGCACGCGCCATCCATAAAATGCAAATGCCGAAAGCCGAAAATCGGAATGCTTTTGCAGGCGAAGAGGAAATACGGCGTGAATTTGTCCGCATCGGTTGTTATAGGGGATGCCACAAGCGACATTGAAATGGGAAAAAGGGCGGGATGCAAGACAATTCTTGTTAAGACCGGGCACGGCGGGAAGGACGGGAAGCACAAAGTGAAATCGGATTTTGTTGCTAAGGATTTGGAGGATGCTGCAGGCAAATTGCAAAGGCTTTTGAGCGCCGGGAAATAGATTTCCTCATGGAAAATCCGAAAGTGAAGGCGGTGCTGTTCGACCTTGACGGGACAGTACTGCAGATTGACTGGGATTTGGGATATGAAATGAAATTCGTGCGTGAATTTGCAGCGCGGCACCACATCATTGTGGAAAATGAAGGAATCAACGAGGCTGTCGCGGAAGTCCGTTTCAAGCTGAAAAAAGAGCGGGACAGGAAGGAATACCTGCGCATGTTATTCGAACTGGAGCAGGAAATGATAGAAAAGAGGGGTGTGGAATTGTGCCCCGGCGCGAAGGAAATCGTGAGGAGGGTGAAATTTGCACGCATTAAAACCGCGATTGTGAGCAATAATTTCCACGAGCATGCAGTTATGCTGCTCGACAAATATGGCTTGCTGGAATATTTCGACCAGGTAATTTGCTATGACGACGTGCTTGCGCCAAAGCCGTCGCCTGAAGGCATTCTGGAAGCATTGCGAAGGTTGAAGGTCAAGCCGCAAGAGGCTCTTTTTGTCGGGGACGGGCGGGTTACTGATTTGGAGGCGGCGCAGGCTGCCGGAGTGGATGCGGTGATAATTGACAGGGGGAAAATTGCTTCCGAAAAGGAAAGGATATTGGGAAGGATTTGAGAGAAACACGTTCCAATTTTTTCGGAAAGCTGGCCTAAAACCGTTTATAAACAAATAAACCGTATATTTTCCGGAAGATGAGCCGGATGGAACAGGATTATTTCAAGGAAACCAAGCAGAAATTCGACGCTGCCATTCCAGATTTTAGGAGCGGAGACTTCGGGAGAGTCAGGGATAAAATCCGCAAGGGGCTTGAAAAAGCGGAAGGAGACCAGTTTCTTCTCATCCGAAAATTGAAGACTTTGGTGCTGGGAGATTGGAATACGCCGGAAAAGCGCGATAGGTTGGAGAGCATCAAAAACAGCCTTCTTAGAAGCGGATATTATGCCGAAACAATTGACGCATATTATTCGCCAGGAAAGGGCGGCAGGCTAAGCCAAAGGCAGATACTGGAACATTGCTGCATAAACCATCAGCTCATATTGTTCATCGACGGGGAAGGCACTGGCACCGTTACGGAGCAGAATTACCTGTCGGACAACTACATTTTCCATGGCAAGACGATTTTCTTCATTGAGACGGACAAATTCGAGAAATATCGGGGCAACCCTTCATGCTATTTCATGAGCTTCCCGTCGATTATCAGGTATGAAGGAGGAAAACTCATTGAAGACGCAAATGCATTCGTTTCGCTTCGGATTCACAGGCTGGCAGGCATCATTGCAATGCAATCAAGGAAAGGGAGAGGGCCGAACAGCGTAAGGTATGAACCGTGGGAACGCAGGCTCAGAAGCAAAAAATTAATAAGATGAAAGAAGTGATACGGCGGTGAGGATATGGGCAGCGAGCAGCTAAAGGCAATATCTCTTGATGCGGCAACGTTCAAGGAGATGCTCCTTGAGGGAAAGAACATAGACATACTGCTTTACCTTGCAAAATACAATCCTGACGTGCCTAAATCGGAAATATTGAAGGCTTTCGGCAAGGAATCCGGTAAGGGGCTTGAGGACTTGAAAGAGGCGAAACTGGTGATGGAAAAAAACAGCGGAATCTCTTTGACAAATGAGGGCATTTTCCAGGTTGACGGGCTGCTTGCCATTGCGGTTTAGGGCGTGCGTCAGAGACTTATGTCCGAGTTCACCAGAATTTGGGATTTCGGATTTGTGGAGGTTTCATCAAGCCATACGAACCAAGCCCGCCAAAAAATTGGGTTTCCTTTGTCCGTTTTCTTTTCTTTCGAATAGGAGCTTTCTTCTTTTTTGTGTTTGCTTGTGGTTTTAATTTCCGTTTCAATGTGCTTAAACTGTCAGTACCTTGTAGGTGATTACAGCCATAGCACAATACAACACTATTTCGAACCGTTGTGGCGCCGCCCTTTGACCAAGCTCTTACATGACCAATATGTTTTTCGTGAAAATCTACTTTTTTGCCACATGCTTGGCACCTTTTTTTATCCCGCTTGTAAACAATTTGTTGATCTCGGATGCCCAAAGTTCTCTTAGCATCGCGCCGATTCTGTCCTAAGATACCTTGAGAAAAAGATGTCATTTCAAATAATTTTGGAGATGATATGAGCCGCATAAAGATGAGATGGGGCATAGAGTTTATAATTATCACGGCTACGTCGTAAAAATTGCCGGTGGAACGGAGATAAATGCACGCATCTGCTAGCCAGACTATAAGCATGGCGGGAAGAGAGATAGACGTATGATTAAGTTCCACGGCAATATTTCATTATCCTTCCCTTGTCCTCGATTTCCTTCTGATTTTTGAAATACACTTCGATGACCAATATTTTCATGCCAATGATTTGGAATACAGCCCGGAACCTGTCGGTTGAACGCAATGATTTGCAGCGGATTTTCTTCGCTATGAAAACTTCGCCTTCGTGCTTGCCAAGCCCGCTGATTGGAAAAATATGGTGGTGGCGGAAATACTGCCTCTCCCCAACCATCACGGGCAGGGCTTTCAAAAACAGCTCAAAATCCTCTCCGAAACCCTCCACTTTTATCTTCTTCAAATCCTTCCCTATTTCCGGCACTGATTTGACTTCGAATGCGGCCATTGGAAAGACCTTTCAGCGGCTTGAAACCGAGTATTGGGGGTTGCGGTAGAAAACCAATTCGTAATCAATCAGGTCTTTCATCTTGGTGGATTTATAGGGCATGTCCTCGTGCGAATAGGAGCTTACCTGCTTGGCAGTCATGCCTTCGAGCTTTTTCATGCTCATCTTTAGCTGATTGAACTCATCAGACGCAAGGCCGGAAAACTCCGGCTCTTTCAGAAGCATGTACCGAATTTGCCTCATCCCCCCGACGTTGTTTGAGAATTGCTTGACGTACCCTTTTTCCTTCAATGATGCGACAATCTTGTCGAAGATGCATGGCGCCGGGCCGTTTTCGATTTTTCGGTAATCGCTCCCGGTGATGGATTTTTCGAATCTTTCGTAGTGGTCGAAATCAGAGAAATAGAGCATTTTGTAGAAGAGGGTTTTCCCGAAATTCGGGTTCTGCTGCTCGTGCTTCACGATGTAAAGATATGCCGCTTCAGCCTTGGTCAGGTCGTTTTTACCCATGAAGTGATTATGGTTTTGCGCTATTTAAAGTTAGCCAAGCCTGTTTTCCGAAAGCCTATCCCGGAAAGTTTTGAACGCGCAGGAATGTTTATATATACCTTCACACGTATAAGTAGTTCACCGAGTTTTGCCCAACGGCACCTGCCGTAAATGGGGCGACGGTTTTTGTCGGCATTCGGGCTTCGCCCTCGTGCCGAGCAAACCCAACCCATCAGGGTTGGCTTCTGAGCATTAGAAGGTCCCATCTGGGGCTTCACCTAAAGCCAAACGAACATTAATGGAATTGCCATGCTTTGGCAATCGACTCACGCTTCAAGAAGCTTAAATGGTTAATGCGATTAATGTGCTTTATCCGCTAAATCTAGAAAGCACTTTTGCGACGGAAACTAAAATTGTGTATATTAAATCCAGTGGATTGACTCCAGTTGATCCTGCTGGAGGGTACTGCTATCGGAGTACGACTAAGCCATGCAAGTCAGCCCCCTAACATTGGGGACGGCGTACGGCTCAGTAACATGTAGTCAATCTGCCCTCAGGACGGGAATACCCACGGGAAACTGTGGCTAACTCCAGATAATCCATCTATGCTGGAATGCTTGATGGGTAAAAGCGACGGTGAAATGGAGCCGTTTGGCCTGAGGATGAGACTGCACCTGATTAGGTAGTTGGTGAGGTAACGGCTCACCAAGCCGATAATCAGTAGGGGCAATGGGAGTTGGAGCCCCGAGAAGGACACTGAGACAAGGGTCCTAGTCCTACGGGATGCAGCAGGCGCGAAACCTTTGCCATGCGCGAAAGCGTGACAGGGGAACTCCGAGTGGTAGGTTGGTTTTACCTTCCTATCTTTTGGCCAATCCAAACAATTGGCAGAATAAGATCTGGGTAAGACCAGTGCCAGCCGCCATGTGTGTGTATTTCGCACCCACATAGCACGGTACGCGGTAATACTGGCAGAGCGAGTGGTATCCACGAATATTGGGTCTAAAGAGTCCGTAGCTGGTCTGTTAAGTTCACTGTGAAATCCGGCGGCTCAACCGCCGGGCGTGCAGTAAATACTGGCAGGCTTGGGAGCGGGGGAGGCCGGGAGTACTTACGGGGTAAGAGTAAAATCTGTTGATCCTGTTAGGACTACCAGTGGCGAAGGCGCCCGGCCAAAACGCGTCCGACAGTGAGGGACGAAGGCTAGGAGAACGAATCGGATTAGATATGGCACATGAGAAACGTTAATAAAGCTTCGACGGAAAATACGGCTATGAGATTAGAGCGCCGGGTAAGAAATCTTGTGAAAATGCGGAAGAAAAAGCCGCTTTTGAAGGTGCGGCTGCCAACAAAAATAACGCCGGAACTGTGCAGGCTGATCGGTCTGTTGCACGGCGATGGCAACATGTCCGGCAGGCGAGTGCTACTCACCGACCAGAATAAGGAATTCCACCTTGTAATAAGGAGGATTTTCAAATCGGTATTTGGCATTACCCCGAACCTCTTCCATGACAAAGGAAGGAATTCGTATTACAGCCACACGAAAAGTGCGGATGTATATAGATTCCTGACAGAAGTGATGGAAGTGCCCCAAGGCGCTGTTCGGCATAAATTGCGTGCGCCGGCTTACATGAAAAAGCTTGGCTTGCGATTGCAAGGCGAATATGTCGGCGGGCTTTTTGACGCAGAAGGATGCGTCAAGAGCAGGCAAGCTGAACTCAACATCTCCATAACCTCGAAAAGCGTCTTCCAATACATCGGAAGGTTTTTGCGAAAGATAAATGTGTCTTACAGCGAATACATCCGAAGAAGGCACGAGAAGCCGGAATACGAAATTTATATTTATGGGAAGGACGACTTGCGTAAATTCGCAAGACACGTTTCTTTTAATCATCCGTTGAAGAAGAAAGCGATGGCGAAATTTCTCATGCGCTACTGAATACCCGAGTAGCCCTAGCAGTAAATTATGCAGACTGTGGTGTTGCGCCGACTTCGAGTCGGCGCAGTGCTGTAGCGTAGGTGTTAAGTCTGCCACCTGGGGAGTACGGCCGCAAGGTTGAAACTTAAAGGAATTGGCGGGGGAGCACCACAAGGCGTGGATGCTGCGGTTCAATTGGATACAACGCCGGGAAAAATTCCCATGTTGTGTTTTCGGAAAGCTACCTTCGGTGCCTTTTTAAGGCAAAAGTGGCTTTCGATAAATATGAATTATATTGAGCGCGCGATCCTCGAAAAACAAAGGGCGGCAGATGTTCTGATGCCCCTAATCGAGTTTGAGGCTTGTTTCTTAGGGGACGAGTCAGTGAAACTTGTTCAGGGACGGCAAAACCAAAGCCAGCTGGAACAAATCTACCGGATTGCCAAAGCGCACAATTGGGCTACGCCCAAGGGTGTGACGCAATATAGGACGGGCAGTTTCGCTTTTTCCTTATCCAAGGCGGGCTTCAAGGAAATCTATTCCTTGGGCGGGCCGATGAGCGATAAGAGAAAGGACGAATGGGCGCGTCTCCTGGTGGAGAGGGCCGGCATAAAGGGCGGCTGCCAAAAAGGAAAACCTTCTACGAAATGGCGTGTTGTATCTGCCTTAAACGGGCACCCTGGTGCGTCAGTGGAAGAATTATGCCTTCATTTGCGGCTCCAACCGGGAGTCGTGAGGGAGGCGCTTCGAGGATTGTGATTGTATTTATTGGAAACACAGGACAAATTTTCTTTTTGTCCGGGAATTACCGATTATTACCAAGGGCGACGGCAGGATGAAGGCCAGACTAAAGATCTTGCCTAACGAGCCGAGAGGTGCTGCATGGCCATCGTCAGCTCGTGGTGCGAACTGTCAGGTTAAGTCCTGAAACGAGCGAGACCACCGCGTACTGTTGCGAACTTCCCCTCCGGGGGAGGTGCACCCTGTACGGACTGCCCGCGTTAAGCGGGAGGAGGGAGGTGGCGACGGTAGGTCAGTATGGCCTGAATCCCCCGGGCTACACGTGGCATACAATGCCAGGGACAATGGGCTGCAACCCCGAAAGGGGAAGCTAATCTCACAAACCCTGGCTCAATTCGGATTGAGGGCTGAAACTCGCCCTCATGAAGCTGGAATGCCTAGTAATCGCTTGTCAACATCGAGCGGTGAATACGTCCCCGCTCCTTGCACACACCG
>Ga0209514_10003300_pt1 | contig 23341 bp, 16 predicted proteins | sample Subgrocontami58m_FD_187452 | JGI IMG/M metagenome (GOLD analysis project Ga0209514, IMG submission 187452) | Subsurface groundwater microbial communities from S. Glens Falls, New York, USA - GMW37 contaminated, 5.8 m (SPAdes) (version 3) | ecosystem: Environmental > Aquatic > Deep subsurface >...
CAACCGCTGTTGGAGCAAATGCCATTGCCGTGACTGCCACAGGGGCTTCGTCTGTCGCTGGTTGGCTCATGAACGCCACAGGTTCAGGAGTGTTCACCGGCAACATGATTGATTTGAACTCCTCCTCCACAGGCTCTGGAAACATCATGGACGTGACATTCTTGACTGCCGCTGGCTCAGGCAACGCCATTGACCTCAACATGGGAACCAACGTTGCAGGTGACGCGATTAACATCGCGAGCTCTGCCACCACCGGTAACGCCATTGACATTACGACCGCTGGAATCTTCACAAACGACCTTATCGATATCAACCTTGGAGCGCAGGCTTCCACTGGGGATGTGTTGGACATCGACCTTGGCTCCACTGCCGTGGCGGCTCGCGCTATTGCAGTGAATAACCCAGCCGCTTCCACAAGACCTGGTTGGCTGTTGAGTGCCACAGGCTCCGGTATCTTCACTGGCAACATGATTGATCTCAATTCCACGAGCACAGGTTCTGGAAGCTTCCTAAACATTGCGGCGGCCGGTGCGTATGCTGGCGATGCAATAAGTCTTGATCTTGGTTCTAACGCTGTTAATGCAAAAGCAATGGTGATTAGCTCCGGTGGATTGCAAACAGCAGATTTGGTTGAGATTGTTGGTTCAGGTAATGTAGTCGGTTCAGGTGTAGGTGGGCTCCATGTACGTTTCACGGTTGGAAACGGAGAAAGCGTAACTAATTCGGCTATCGAAACATTTGTGACAGCTAAAGGCGAAGATGCAGGAGACATTGCAACAGGTCTTTATCTGACGCTTTACGCGCAGGCGAATGATACCGATATCACAAAAGCCATTAAGATTGACAACGGTGACGTGTGGGATCGGGATATCGAGTTCCAGAACGCCGAATACATTGCGAACAGTACCGATGCAGAAATCTTATTCCAGGGTGTTGGAGGGACTATAACGAATATTCGTTTCGATCTTGACGGTGCGAACCCGGTCATCGACTCAGTTACGAGCGGAAGCGTGCAGATTAACGATGTGCTAGTAGTTGACCTAAGTGCCATCCCCGCAACACAGTTCGCAGTCTGTCACAGAAATTCAGATACAGCAGATGAAGAATTGGGTGACTGTAGTGGCGCTCCAACCGCCGACTACGCGGAGCGTTATCCATCTGCTGACAACGTGGAGTTTGGACACATCGTCGTGCCTGGAGACAAGGTCGTATACACGAACGATGAGTTCGTTGGCAAGCAAGAGATCCGTCAAGCCGTGCTCTCAAGCTACGCCTACCAGGGTCCGATCATCGGTATCGCCTCCAATAACTACGGAGACTTCACGTCTGCCGGTAATAACGTCGCAGAAGCAGACAACCCAGTGCCAATCGCCCTCGTCGGACGCGTGCCGGTGAAGGTAGTGATTGAAGGCGGTTCGATCGCTGTTGGCGACTTCCTCACCACTTCCTCAACGCCTGGCGCGGCCATGAAAGCCACACAGGCAGGTCGCGTGATCGGTATGGCACTTGCGGACTGGAATGGAGAAAAAGACACGGTCATGGTCCAGGTCATCAACACTTGGTACCAGCCGCCGGTTTCGCAAGCCACCAGCCTCCAGGGCGGAACAAGCGGCGCAGTCGTGGTCGCCGATAGCGTGACCGCTTCAGACGCATCGTTTGAAGGCTCTGTCACCATCGCCGAGCACCTCTATGGTTCTCGTGATATGGCAGGCCGAGTCCGCATGGCTTCGCAGGAAACCAGCGTTCGCGTGACCTTCGAGACGGCCTATCAGTTCCTCCCAATCGTAACCTTCAGCTCGCGTTCAAACTCGCTTGATGCTCGTGAGGCATGGATCAGCAATGAGGATGAAACAGGGTTCACCCTCAACCGCCCAGATTCAACCTCGGGTTCTCAAGTGGAGTTCAACTGGATCGCGATCGGTGTGGAGGATGCGCAGGTGACCGTTTCAGATCTTCATGGCGGATGGGTCTCCATCTCCGTGAATGACGAGAATGGCCCATCGGCTCCAGCGCCAGTCGCGCCAGAGGAAGAGCCGCTCGCTGAATCAGGCGGAGGCTCTGATGAGACTCCCGTCGTCGAAGAGGCACCTGTTGTAGAGGAAGCTCCTGCCCAAGAGGAGGCCCCTGCACAAGAGCCAATAGTCGAGGAACCAGCTCCATAATCTGATCATGAACAAGACGAGGTCCATCCGGGCCTCGTCTTTGGTTTCTGCACTCATGGGGATAACTGTACTTTACGAATTAAGTTAATTTTGTTACTTTTAGTTATATGTATTTACAAAGGGATATTGAATACATCCTAAAAAAACATCTTTTTGGTGGCAAAGTGCTTATTTTATACGGCCCACGACAATCAGGGAAAACAACTCTGATCAAGCAAATTTTGAGCAACCAGGAAGTCCCATTTCGTTATATCGACTGTGAAATCTTTGAAAATCGTGAGCTATTAACGAAACGGAATACTCAAGATCTGTTTTCTTTGGTGAAAAACGAAAGAATTCTCTTTTTTGATGAAGCGCAGGTTGTGCCTGGTATAGGTTCGATATTGAAGACGTTATTTGATCACCATCCAGAGGTGCAGTACATCGCAACAGGTTCCTCATCTTTTGAACTTGCGAATACCGTATCGGAGCCACTGACGGGACGTTCCTTGGAATTCACGTTGTATCCTTTTTCCCTTCTGGAGCAGGTACATACCGCATTCGATGGTGAGCAGGAGTTATCGAATCTTTTACGTTTTGGATCGTACCCAGGATTGATTGAACTAAATGAGGAAGACAAAAAAGTGTATCTACAAACACTTCTGTCCCAATATCTCTACAGAAATGTTTTGGCGGTCGCAGGGGTACGTAAGCCGGAGGTCATCACGCTCCTCTTAAAATTATTGGCTTTCCAAATTGGAAACGAGGTGTCCTATCGGGAATTATCTTCTCAATTGAAAATAAGTCAGCAAACCGTAGAAAGATATGTTGATTTACTTGAAAAGAATTTTATTCTTTTTCGCTTGGGATCGTATGCGCGCAATCTACGCAACGAAGTTACGCGAACAAGAAAAGTGTATTTCGTCGATTTAGGCATTCGCAATGCGCTCATCGACTCTTTTGCTCCCATTGATGTGTTGAGCCGTCAGGATGTAGGTCAGCTTTTTGAAAACGCGATGATCCTTGAACGTCTAAAATTCCTTGCAAATCAAGGGAAGGCATATCCTGGGATGTATTTTTGGAGAACGTTTACACAGCAAGAAATTGATTATCTCGAAGTGGAGAATGGTCAAATTCAGGCTTTTGAATTTAAGTGGAATGCTCAAAAATCACGACATGTGCCGCCATTGTTTCACAAAGCATACCCAGAGGCGAGGTTTATCACCGTAACTCCACGCAATGCATTTGATTTTATTCGTGGGGAGACAAAGGAAGTTATACAAACATAGAGACTTCATTTTACCCACATCCCCCCTTGTTACCTTCTCTATGATCGATGTAAGATAATCCGCGTATTTAGTTATTTTCCCTATGGCGATTGAGTCAAAAATGGTTCGTGGACCGATCGGGGTCCGGCCTGGTCTTGAGCAAAAGAGGGGAGGATTCTGGCGATGGGCGGTCGGGCTTATCGTCATCGTATTGGCGGTCGCCCTGGCCTGGTACTTCCTCATGGGGCCTGGCGCCGCGGGTAACGAGGAGGCACCGATCGCCTCGGGTGACTACCAAGCGGTATTCTTGGATAACGGTCAGGTGTACTTTGGCAAACTGGAACGCTCACGCGGGGATTTCTACACCCTCACGAACGTATTCTATCTCCAGTCGGGCGTGACCGTTGAGCAGACATCGAGCCTCTCGCTTACCAAGTTGGGCAGCGAGGCGCATGGTCCGGAAGACCAGATGCAGATCAACCGCGAGCATATCCTCTTTATTGAGGACATGAAGGACGATTCTAAGGTCGTCCAAGCGATCCAAGAATATAAATCTTCTAAGAAGTAATTTCGAATCACGTTATGGCTAACGAAGCGACATCTGTGCAAGGAGGCGATCGGGCTCATCTATTTGGAATGATCACTAGGTGGGCCATCTATCTGTTGTTCTTCCTCGTACCTGTCTTCTTCCTCCCTTGGACCACCAGCGTCCTTGAACATAATAAACAGCTATTGTTTGTGATCCTCACGGGTGTTGGTCTGCTCGCGTGGCTGGGCCAGATGGTCATGAGCAAGCAGTTTTCGTTTAAGTCAGGGTGGCTCAATCTCATCCCAGGCCTTTACTTTGTGGCGGTACTCATTGCCTCGATCACCTCGCTTGCCGGGTACCAGACGTGGGTGGGACAAGCTTCATCGGAATACACCAGCTTCCTTTCAATCGCTCTGTTCGTCGTGTTGTTCTTCATGCTCCTCAACACGGCTGGGGATACGCTTATGCAGCGCAACGTACTGACCGCGTTGTTCCTCTGTGCCGCTCTTTCAGGTCTTGTGACGCTTCTGGGCATGTTCAATCTGGTTCACCTTCCCTTTGCGTTTGCCCAGTCAAACGGCTTCAACACCGTGGGCACCATGAACGGGTTCGTATCCTTCATGAGCGTGCTGATGTTCGTCGGGCTTGCGATGTGGCTCGTGTCCCAGCAGGGGCGTGACCGCGTGATCCCGCTTGGAGGCCTTGGCACATTCCTGCGTGTCCTGATTGTGATCGTGACCGTCGTGAACCTTGTCGGACTTATCGCCCTGGACTTCTGGGTGTTCTGGCTTATCAATATCTTGGGTGTTCTTTTGTTGGGGACATTCGTTTTCATCCAGTCCCAGGAATTCCCAAATCCTCGACGACTCGCTTTGCCGCTCGTCGTCCTGTTCGTGAGCGTCCTGTTGCTGTTCCTCCCAACCCCACTGCGTTTGAACCTGCCCGTGGTGGTTTCGCCAAGCTATGGAGCGAGTTTTGACATCACCAAGGCCGCTCTCTCCTCAAGCACAAGCAACCTTTTGTTCGGCACGGGTCCTGGAACGTACTTGTACGATTACCTTGCCTACAAGCCCGCAACCGTGAATGCGTCCCAATTCTGGTCTCTGCGTTTTGATCGTGCCAAGAGTGAGATCTTGACCAGTGCGGCAACGCTTGGCGTTGTGGGGTCGATTCTCTGGCTCGCTCTTATGGTCTGGGTCGCCGTGAAAGCGATCGGCCGGCTCGTATTTGAGCGCGACCACGAGGAGTGGAAGATGACTTATGTGATGTTTATCGGATGGGCTGTCCTTTTGCTTACTCATCTTCTGTACTCGTCAAACTTTACGATGTCCTTCCTCTTGTGGGGATTCACCGGACTCCTCGCCTCGCAAGTGTGCCTTAAAACGTGGAAGAGCGATTTCTCCACGTCTCCACGACTTGGACTGGGAACCTCCTTTGCCTTTGCGGTTGTTGCCGTGGCAGTGGTTGCCTCGCTCTTCATCACGGGTTCACGCTATGCCGCGGAAGTTGCCTTTGCCAAGGCTGTCGCGATTGATCGATCACAAGAGGGGACGATTGACGAAGTGATCCTATCCCTCAATCGCGCGGTCGCGTTTAACAGCTTGAGCGACGTCTACCAACGCAACTTGAGTTCGGCCTACCTGATCAAAGCCCGGGACCTTATTTCCGCAAGCGCCGGAATCGAGCGCACCAGCGAGCAGACGCAGGCCATTGTGGACGCTGTTGAGTTATCGATCAACGCCGCGGCTCGCGCGACGGCGATCGAGCCTAACTATGCGTCTAACTGGATTGTGCGCGGGTCACTCTATCGTGACGTGATGAGCTTTGCGCAAGGAGCCGAGGATCTTGCCGCGCAGTCATTCCTCAACGCGATCCAGCTTGAACCCAACAACCCAGTGAATCGAACCAACCTGGGACGCGTGTATCTGACCGTGGCTGACCGCGCCCGCGCGCTGAAGTCCGCGGAAGACGAGGAGCTTGCCGCGCAGGCAACGGCGCAAGAAGCCACCCTTCTTTCCAGTGCCGAGCAGGTTTTCAACGAGGCGATCGGCCTGAAGTCGGATTATCTTCCTGCGCATTACTACTTGGCGGCTACCTATGAGCGTCAAGGCAAACTTGAACAAGCGGGTGCTCGGCTTGCCGCACTGCGCAACAACAATCCAGCAGACATCGGTCTTGCCTTCCAGCTCACGCAATTGCTCATTCGGTTGCAGCGTTATGATCTCGCCAAACCGGAATTGGAGCGCATCGTAGGCTTGAGCCCCAACCATTCCAACGCCCTGTGGTACTTGGCGAGCATGTATGAGGTGGACGGGGAGAGAGGGAAGGCCATTGCGGCAATCGAAAGGGTCGTTGAAATCAATCCGGACAATGACCTTGCTCAAGATCGCCTCGATAGGCTATTGGCGGGCGAGAGGACGATCGTGCTTCCTGAGCCGATCCAGCCAGGCCAGAGCGGCGCCACGGAAGTAGATGAGGGCGAGGTGGTTGAGGAACCGGAGGAAGAAGTGGTGGAAGAAGAATAAATCGATAGGATAAACAAAATAGACAGAGCCATAGAGCCTTGTCTATTTTATTTTGAGCCGTTCTTGGATGGATGAGACAAGTTCTCGCTCGACTTGAACGATATTTTTCTTGACGATGCACAGCCGCACTTCTTCTCGCGTTCCGGCCACGCTCCATCCTTGGCACAGATCAATAACGTCGATCGGCCGCTCGGCTCGGATGATCGCGCAGATATTGCCTTGTGTGTTTTCGTAGAGGAGCACGACCACGCGGGCGTCAGGCGAGGAGGCGATCAGCTCGTCGATGACATCTGGCAGATCCTCTTCCTGCGCGCCTGCGTGCAGGAAATCCTGGCGTGAAAGGAGTGTCCATACCAGTTTCGCTCCCTCGTCCGCCTTCAAGCGAGCCAGGGCGCGACCCCAGAGTCGCAGAGTAGGGACAGAGCGTGTGCGGTAGAGACGGGAGACGATCTCCTCGCGCTTGGCGCCGCGGGCGATGAGCTTGCTCGCCGTCTGAAGGGTCTTGGGCGTGACGTTATGTGTCTTGAAGCTTTTGGTCTTGGCGATCATGCCTGTCAGGAACGCCGTGGCGACTTCCTCGTCGATGAGCCCTGGTTCGATTGCTTCAATGAGATCGTGACAGACCTCGCCGCAGGCGCTGGCCGTCATGTCCACCGCGTTGATCTGTCCGTAGTGTTCATTCTCGGGCGTGTGGTCGATGTTGATGACGGGAGTCCGGAAGAAGAAGTCAGGGTTCTCGGAATAGAGGTGCGCGCAGGATTCATAGTCGGGCGAGCCGATGCAGATGATGAGATCGAACCGGTACCCGCTCGAGCTCGTCCGCACATCCTTCTGATCCCAGAACCCGGCTTTGGGGGAGAGGTAGACGTAGAGTCTGTCGCCCTTGAGCTCATAAGTGAGCGCGTCGACTTTGGTTTTTGTGGCGTCGAGCTCAATGACAAACTGTCGCAGATTTTCGAGTTTCGTGTGGACGGCATCCGTGCCACCGAGGAATTCCAGGTTCTTTGGGACCTTGCCGTCGGCGGCCACGATCGTGGGTTCCTTCTCGAGCTTCTTGAGTACCTTGGCAAGCCCCAGTGCGCTGGCATATGCGTCTGGCCCGCCGCCAGAGGGGACGCAAATAAGCGGGCGCGAGCTCCGTTTAATTGCCTCGAGGACTTGTTGTGATTGCGCCAGAGCCATGCTTTTTTGGTCCGACCCCCTCCTTTTCAAGGAGGGGTTGGGGGTGGTTAGAATCGTTGAGGTCGTCAGGATTCACGGGGTCGTTGTGGGCGGCTACGTATGTGTTATTTCTCACCAACAAGCATGGGTAAGGGGCTAAGTTACAGTCTATTTGGATGAGCGTCAAGGATTCCTGGGGAAAGAAAAACCACCCAAAAAGGGTGGTGCGTTGTCAGAGAGCTAGAACCCAAGCCCGTAGATGAGGTATGCGGTATCTGTGTAGGGTGCCCCCACGATGAAGTCCCAGACCATGTCTGCGGGGTTCACCACCCCAAGACATGATATGTTGGATCCAGCTTGATCTTCTCCACCAACGCCAATCCATTTCGCATCGGCGTTTGCAAGGCTAGTAGTCCCGACTGGCGATCCGCCCTTGATCAGGTAGACAGCCCCGAGCTTGTAGCTCACACCATCGTAGTCTGGTGCGCCAACGAGCACATCATCGTACCCGTCATGATCGACATCACACAGGGCAATTGCGGTGCCAGCCATGTCTTGAGAGAACTCTCCAGTCAATTTAGCATTCGCGTTTGCCATACTGACCGTGCCAGAGAATGCTCCTCCTTCAATGAGATAGACAGCTCCACTGCCTCCGTTCCAAATTGCGCTTGCGACGATGTCTCCGACGCCGTCTGCGTTGACATCTCCACCACACGCAACTGCCTGCCCTAAGAAGTCACCTGCAGCCTCACCGGTCCATGCCGCATCAGCCTGCGTGAGGCTTGTCGTCCCGAAGTGTGTTCCTCCGCTGATGAAGTAGACCTTACCGGCTTCTGAACCGGCCTCATCGTTGTTGTAGGCGCCAACAATGATGTCCGCAGATCCATCATTATCTACGTCGCACGCAGCGACGCTCCTTCCCGCTCTGTCTTCCGCCGCTTCTCCAGTCCACTTCGCGTCCGCGTCCGCAAGACTCGTCGTTCCGACGTGTGTGCCTCCGTTGATAAGGTACACTGCACCGGCATCCATCTGTGCCGTATCGTTGTTGCTAACCCCAACGATGATGTCTGCCAGTCCGTCCGCGTCTACGTCAGCAATGGCCAACGCTCTTTCACCCACCGCGCTTTCTTCCATGGTTCCCGTCCATTTGGCATCCGCATTAGCGAGGCTTACCGTTTCGGAAAGTGCGCCACCGTAGAAGAGGTAGATCGCTCCCGTGGCTTCGTTGTCGTAGCCTGGTGCACCGATCAGGAGATCGTCTACGCCGTCGCCGTCTACATCTCCGCACGCCAGAGCGGAACCAGCAAAGTCGTTGGGCGATTCGCCGATGAAGATCGCATCGGCCGTATCCGTTGCCATGACCGGCTCGGTGAGCGATGGGCTGAAGAAGACGAAGACCGAACCGGATCGGTCGCCGTTGAGGTCATCGTACGGCTTTGTGACCACTAGATCTCCAAATCCATCGCCGTCGAGATCGCACGGCCCGACTGTTGCAGTTCCCGCATATTCGTCCGGCTCGCTCCATTCAATGGCGATGTCGGCTGTTGCCAAACTCATCGTTCCAGTGAGTGCACAGTCTCCAGGACTTTCGTCACAATTATCGTCCACACCGTTGTTGCAGACTTCCGCGACTGCGGGATTGACGGTCGCGAGCGCGTCGTCGCAGTCCTGCGCGTTTCCGACGTAGCCGTCCGGGGGCGCGCAGTCGGTCGTCGAGTCCGTGGAATCGCCGTAGCCGTCCTCGTCCGCGTCGCGGTACCAGGGGACGTCCACCGCGTCGGTGTCGATCTCGCCGTCGCAGTCGTTGTCAATGCCGTCCTCGCAGGCCTCGAAGGCCGTTGGGGACACGTCGTAGAGCGTGTCATCGCAGTCCGTGTTGTCCAGCACGAGGCCGTCGACCTCGAGTTCGCAGGAGTAGAGACACGCGGCCGGATCGCCGAAGCTGTCCAGGTCGGTGTCTGCGCACCAGAGCTGCGCGTCCTGCGCGTCGTCCACGACCTCGTTGCAGTCCTGGTCGATTCCGTCGTCGCAGACCTCGATGTCCTGCGGACTCACCGCGTCGGTGGAGTCATCGCAATCGGCGTTGTCCGCGACGTACCCATCTGGCTGGTTGCAGACGGCGAGAGCAATTTCAGGATTGCCATAGCCGTCCATATCCGCGTCGCGGTACCACGTCGGGATGTTCTGGTCGTCTATCACCTCGTCGCAGTTGTCGTCGATCAGGTTGCAGATCTCTGGCGCGAGGAGATTGACGGCTTCGTCAGTGTCGTCGCAGTCGCCAGGTACGGCGACAAAGCCATCGGGCTGCTCGCAGGCGAAGGACGGCTCGCCGGCACCGAACGTGTCGCTGTCGACATCGCGGTACCAGGAAGTGGGCTCGCCCACGTTCCCGTCGCCGTCGTCGCAGTCGTCGCCACCGCAGTGATCTGCGATGTCGTCACGCCACAGGCCATCGCTATCGCGGTCGCAGACGCGAGCCTTGAGCTCCGCGTCGATGAACGGCAGGCCATCGCAGCCGGCCAAGAAGACCAGAGCCGCGCAGAGCATCGTCAGTTCCCGGTTCATGTGTCCCTCCTGGAATGTGTGTGGTAGCCCCAGGCTTTAGCCTGGGTGCGATTCGTGTACGTCCGAACCCAGGCTAAAGCCTGGGGCTACCACATTGAGAGTTGAGCCGAACCCAGGCTAAAGCCTGGGGCTACCACCAGAATACATGTGAAAGAACGAGAGCTCATCTTTGTCGAAAATAGCTGTTTTGTCAATTGCTTATTCAGGCCTTTTTGCCTAAAATGCAGGGGCAACTATGTCGAAAATCGAGATGCCAAAGGCCTATGAGGCCAAAAACCACGAGGATTCCATCTATGCCGCCTGGGAGCAAAGCGGCTTTTTTAATCCGGATAACCTCTCGGGCGAGCCGTTTAGCATCATGATGCCACCCCCCAATGTGACAGGCATCCTTCACTTGGGACACGCGCTGGAGAATACCCTCATGGACAGCATGATCCGCTACCAGCGCATGCGCGGGCGCAAGGCGCTCCTGTTGCCCGGTACCGATCACGCCGCGCTTCCCACGCAAGCCAAGGTGGAGAAGATGCTCATGGACGAGGGGATTGTCAATCCGCGCCAGGAGCTTGGACGCGAGAAGCTCGTCGAGAAAATTCGTACGTTCGCCGAACAGTCGCGTACAACGATCTTGAGTCAGATCAAAAAAATGGGAACGAGCTGCGACTGGTCTCGTCTTGCCTACACGTTTGACGAGCCTCGTAACCGCGCAGTCAACGAGCTCTTCCGCCGGATGTACGAGGACGGACTTATCTATCGAGGCTCGCGCGTTGTGAACTGGTCGGTAAAAGGGCAATCGACTTCCTCGGACGACGAGATCGAACACGTGGAGCGCCCCGCGAAACTGTATACGTTCCGCTACGGCAAGGACGTGCCAATCACCATTGCAACCACGCGGCCGGAAACGAAACTCGGAGACACGGCTATCGCGGTGCATCCTGGCGACGCACGGTATGTCTCCTTCATCGGCCAGACGTTCGTGGTCGATGTGGGCGCGGCTCAACCCTTGCGGTTGAAAGTCATCGCGGACGAACAAGTCGATCCAGAATTTGGCACAGGCGCGCTTGGGGTGACGCCCGCGCACAGCCAGATCGACTTTGGTATGTACGAGACGCAGAAGGCCAAGGGGGATCCAATCGAGCTAGTCCCTGTCATCGGACTAGACGGCAAGATGACGGCGCAGGCGGGAGCGTATGCTGGTTTATCGGTTTCGGATGCCCGCGAGAAGTTTGTCGTGTGGCTCAAGCAAGAAGGTCTGCTCGAGAAAGAAGAGGAGATCACCCAGAGCGTTGGTATCTCCGATCGTTATGGCGACGTGATCGAGGCGATCCCCATGACGCAATGGTGGCTTAACGTGCAAAAAGAAATTCCTGGCCGTGGAAAAAGTCTGCGAGACCTCATGCGCGAAGCCGTGACGACCGGCTTGAATGGCGACCCCTTGCAGAAGGTGACCATCACACCTGACCGTTTTACCAAGCTCTATCTTGACCGTGTCGAGCACCTACGCGACTGGTGCTTGTCTCGCCAGATTTGGTGGGGGCATCGGATCCCCGTGTGGTATCGCAAGGATCCCCCCCCTGCCCGAGCTATCCCCCCCCTGCCCGACCTGTCCACCGTAGCCTTGGCGAAGGTGGAGGGGGGGGTAGTGGGGGAGGGAGGGGGGGGAGGGAGGGAGGCCGCATCAGGGACGTTTGTAGGCGTTGAACCACCATCTGGCGATGGCTGGGAACAAGACCCCGACACCCTGGACACCTGGTTTAGCTCGGCATCGTGGACGTTCTCGACATTGGGCTGGCCCTCCTCCGCCAAGGCTTCGGAGGGCAAGCCCGATCGTCCTTCTGATCTGGAGACATTTCACCCTACTGACTGGATGCAGATGGGCTATGAGATTCTCTATCTCTGGCTCATGCGCATGGTGCTCATGAGCACCTATGCCCTTGGAGAGATTCCGTTTCGGGAGGTGTATATTCACGGGATCCTGCGCGACAAGGACGGGCGCAAGTTTTCCAAGTCTCTCAACAACGGCATCGATCCTCTGGACGTGATCCAGAAGTACAGCGCCGATGCGCTGCGGTTTGCGGTCGTGAGTGGTGTTTCCCCTGGCAACGACTCGCGGTTCTACGACGAGAAGGTGCAGGCCGCCCAGCACCTCGTGAACAAGCTCTGGAACATCTCGCGCTACATTTTATCGAGCGTCGAGGAGCCGGTACACGGACGGGCATTCAAGGAGCTTGCGCCAACGACGTTGGCCGACCGGTGGATTTTGTCCCGGCTTGTCCGACTCGAGGAGGACGTGTCCGCGCATATGCAAGCGGCAGAGTTTTCCCAAGCCAGTGAAAAGCTGCGCGAATTTACCTGGAGCGATTTTGCCGATTGGTATCTGGAGGCATCCAAAGCCCAGCGTGCACTAGAGTCGACCAAGGCATCCACCGACGACATCTTGGTCTATGTCCTCGAGCACCTGCTCACCTATTGGCACCCGATCATGCCGTTTGTGACCGAAGCTGTTTGGAAGTACTTGCATATCCCCCCCCTGCCCGACCTGTCCACCGAAGCCTTGGCGAAGGTGGAGGGGGGGCTAGGGGGGGAGGGAGCGATGTTGATCGCCCACGCGTGGCCCTCGATGCGGATGATTGATCTAGACCTAAAGGCAGAGGAAGAGATGGTGCGGTTGCAAGAGGCGATTGGGGCGATCCGCAACATTCGTTCCCAGTACGTCGTTGCGCCCAAGCAAAAGATTCGTGCGGTTGTCACCAGAGCCGATCTCGCGGAGCATCGCAGTATCATCGAGTCGCTTGCGGGCGTAGAGAATCTCCTGGTAGACCCAGGCTTTCCTGCCCGCCTTAGCCTCGGCGACGGCGGGAGTCTGGGTTCAACCGGCGAATATGCCTCCACCGTTGTGGGCGATGGACAGGTATTCGTTTCTCTCGAGGGACTCGTAGACAAACAGGCCGAGGCCGCGAACGCAAAGCGCGAGCAGCAAGAGACGCAGGCCTACATCAAAACGCTTGAAACAAAGCTCGCCAACGGGGAGTTCACATCCAAGGCTCCCGAGCACGTCGTAGCCACGATGAAACAAAACCTCGAGGACGCCCGCCACAAGTTTCAGACCCTCTCCTCCTCACCCTCGTAGCCCTTGTAGCCTTCGTAGCCCTTCCATATGTACACGATTCAAAAAGCTAAAACGGAAATCCTCCAGGCGATCAAACAGGCGGCCCCTCCGGGGTTCGTGCCTTCCCTTGAGGACCTCGAAACCCCGCCCGACCAGAAGATGGGAGACGTGGCGTTTCCGTGTTTCGATTTGGCCAAGAGCTTGAAGCGCAACCCCGCCGAGATTGCAACCGAGCTGGCGGTCAAGATCGGCCCCAAGGGATTTATCGCGGAGGCCAAGGCGGCTGGTCCCTATGTGAACATCGTGCTCAACACCAAGACGTTTGGGGAGGCTGTCCACGAGGAGATGGCGGAGCTGCATAGCGAGTACGGAACTTCGGATGTGGGCGCGGACAAGCGCCTCATGGTGGAATTCGCTAACCTTAACTCTCACAAGGACGTCCACATCGGCCACCTACGCAATCTGTTTGTCGGCCAAGCTGCCGTGAATCTCCTCAAAGCAACCGGCTTCGACGTCATCCCCGTCGCCTACATCAATGACTTAGGGCTCCATGTTGCCAAGTCGGTCTGGTGCATGAAGACGTACCACCAGGATGAGGACGTGAAACCGGAGGATCGCATTGCGTTTTTGCGTGACGTATACGTTGAGGCGAATAAGATCCTCGAGGAGCAACCCGCCTTGTCCGCTCAGGTCACCGAGGTGTTTCGACATCTGGAGGACGGGCGCGGAGACGAGCTGGCTCTTTGGAAAGAAACACGCGACTGGTCCATCGATTTCCTCAAGGAGGTCTACAACGAGCTGGGGCTCACCATTGACCACTGGTACTTTGAGAGCGACGTGATCGGGAAGTCAAAGAAGATCATCGAGGGTCTCATTGAGCAAGGGATCGTGAAGGAGTCTGAAGGCGCGTGGATTGTGGATCTCAAAGACGAGGACCTGGGCGTGAACCTGCTCATCAAGACCGATGGCACGATGCTCTACAACGCCAAGGACCTCGGGCTTGCCATGAAGAAAGAGGAGGACTATCACCCCACGCGGTCGATTTATGTCGTCGACGAACGGCAGTCGCACGCGCTCAAGCAACTGTTCGCAACGCTGGGGCGCATGGGGTTTGAGCGCGAGCTCCAGCATCTCTCCTACGAGTTCGTGACGCTCGAAGGCGGAGCCATGGCCGCGCGCAAAGGCAACGTGATTCGGTACGAGGATTTGCGTGACGAGCTCCTGGGAGAGGCGCAGCGAGAAACACAGTCGCGCCATGAGGATTGGACCAAGAAGAAGGTGCAGAAGGTCGCGCGTGCGGTCGCGTTTGCGGCGATGCGGTTTGGCATGCTCAAACAGGACACAGGTAAGAAGATCATCTTCAATCTCAAAGACGCGGTTTCGTTTGAGGGGTTCACGGGGCCCTACCTGCTCTATACGTTCGCGCGCATCCACAGTCTCTTGAAGAAAGCCGGGCGTAAAAAACCCAAAGGCACAGCCACGACGCTCACGCATCCCACCGAGCATCGACTCATCCTCGCGCTTGCGAAGTATCCCGAGGTCGTGTTTGATACGGCACAGAAGCTCGAGCCGGCCATGCTGTGCCAATACCTCTTTGACCTCGCCAAGACGTTCGCCGAGTTTTACGCCAACGTGCCAGTTCTCACACGGGAGGGCGTTGAGCTCTCGGAGCGGCTGGCGCTAGTACGCGCGGTTGGGGAGGTGCTCGCCCAGGGCTTGAAACTCTTGGGGATCGAGACGATAGATGAGATGTAGATAACTTTGTTTGACCAACCCCGACGCTCCGACTCCGGCATGGCCGGACGTCTGAGGTCGGGGCTCCGACTCCAGTAAGACTGGCGTCGGAGGGGGTGTAGCTGATAAGATCCAGGAAACCTATGTTTAAGGACAAACACAAGAGCGATATGCCAAGTTCCGCGCCAGGCGAGACGATCATTGCCCAGGGGGTTCGCGTTGAGGGGGAGTTTCATTCACAGGGGGACGTCGTCATTGACGGCGAGGTAGCTGGTTCAGTAGAGACGCTAAGTTCGCTCACGATCGGAGAGACGGCCAAGATCCACGCAGATGTGAAGGCGAAGAGCGCGGTCGTGGCCGGGGAAGTCGTCGGGAACATTTTTGCCACGGAGATGCTCGAGCTGTTGGCGACGTCTCATGTGAAGGGCGACATTGTGACGGGACGTATTTCTGTTGCGGCCGGTGCGCAAGTGAACGGTAAAGTGAGCATGGGGGAGGGAGTGACTTCTGGTCGTGAAAAAAAGACTCCTTCTGAGCAAGAGGAAACCACCTAATCCACCTATTCCACCTTTTCTACCTCTTGCTTGTGTACTGCTATCTCTACGATGACTACATCCAAGAGAACAAACGCTTTGAGCGAGAGCTTTTGAAAATTGAAAACCGTCTGACCGACCTTGGGATCGCCGGGAAGGTGTCGCGCCTGGCGTTGTTTCGCAACGCCGAAGAGATGATCCGCGACGAGATCCAGCGCGGCGTGTCAACGATTGTGGTGGTTGGCAACGACGAGACCATGCGCAAAGTGATCGACGTGGTCGCCGATAACGAGGTGGTGCTAGGCATCATCCCGATTGGACCCAACAACGAGCTGGCTCGCATGATGGGGATCCCGCAAGGCGAGGCCGCGTGCGACGTGCTCTCCGCTCGTCGGGTCGAGAAGATCGACGTGGGGATCGTGAACGGCCGACGGTTTGTGACTGGGCTCACCATGCCTAACTTCCACGCCGAGATTACCTGCGAGGACAAGTTTCGCGTCACCAGCGTGGCGCGCCAGGCCGAGCTCGAGGTTCGCAACTTGGCGGACGTGACCGACCCGCGCGATGGACGCTTTGAGGCGGTCATCCGCGCAGCGGTCAAGAAGGGGTGGGGGATTTTTGGAAGGACATCGTTCAAAGAAAGCGTGTTCCCCTTGAGGAGCATGGCGATTCGTTCGGAGAAACCGATTTCGCTGTTCGTCGACGGGGAAGAGATGCGGTCCACGAGGTTTGATATCGGCATCGAGCCGCTTTTGTTGAAGGTCATTACCGGCAAAGCGCGGGTGTTCTAGAACCACACAGGCACATGTTCCGAAATGACACTTCCAATGGGTACACGCCTGCCCTCTTGATGGGCTTGCCGTAACGTTTCCAAATCGCGCGCAAGACTCTCGCGTAGGAGGTTCAGATTTTTTTGACGAGTTGGATCTTGTTCTTGAGATTGAAGCTTTGCCAAAAACGCGTCATAACGCCTCGTAAACTCTTGAGCCAATTTCCACGTCAGTTCCGGCAGCCCCTTTTGTTCCTTGATTTGGCGCAATGCATCTTCGAGTGCTTGTAAATCCTGTTCTAAACGATCCGGCGCCGTTTGACTCATATCCTCAATCACAAATGCCAGCGCGCGCCGCTCCGTTTCCGTGAGATGAGGAATGTCGTTTACTATCTCCAAAAGTCTACGGTACGCATTCGTCTCATGCGACCAAAGTCCAGAGGGTTCTTGTTGCTTCGTGGGATATTCGTACTTCATAATGTTATTAGGCGGCGAGTTTGAGGGCTTCCGTTGCCGCCGCTGTTTCATATTTGCGCAGCCGTTCTTTCTCGGTTTTTGATTTAAATCGATTCACTTCAGCTTGGATCTTGGATACCTCCGCATCATTGGTTATGTGTGTGAACAGACGCTGCGTAAGCAGGTTAATCTTTTCGGCTTCTTCATCATCAAGTTCAAACAACGCTCTTAGTTCGTTTCCTACTGCCACAGCCATTTCCGGCCCGCGTTCGTTGGACGGCGTTTCACGGATGCGATAAAAAGATCGTTGGATCTCTGAACGCACCGTGTCACGTTGGAACTGCTCAAAATGCTCGGTGATAGCTTGTATTTCCTCCTCGCGTTCATCCTGCAGGCCTGTCGTTTCGTGTTCGCCAACCTGGAAAGTGGCGCGATCAGACTCGAAGCGTAACCTTGCTTGCAACTCCGCACGGCGTGTTGGATCTGTTTGTGCTTGCAGTGCGTGAACGGTTGCCGCCTGCTCCTGCAATAACGACTCGGACAAGCCGAAGTCTTCCATCGCCTTGGCAAATCCCTTCAGTGCCGTTTTGTCACCAAAGCTATCACCCACGAGCGCGGCCATGCGGGAGATGTCCATCTGGATCTCCGGTGCGATCGTGCCATCGGAGCGTTTTTTGAGCGTCATTTCACGCACAACGCCGGTGAATTGGCCCAGGGTGATTTCGACCGTGACTGGATTGAACTGGTTCTCCACGGCGGAACGATATCCCGAAGCACGTTGTGCACTGACGGATCCATTTGCGACCCAGGTATCTATCAGCGTGTTAAAATCTTTTTTGACTTCCGCAAGAGCCGCCTCGTCCATCTTTCCGTCGTGCGTCTGTGTATACAGCTTTACGTTCAGAAGCAGATCAATGGCTTCCGGATGACGGAACATATCCATCGCCTTCGTCTCGTAGGTCACGCCCATGGCGTCAACGGTGGAGACAACGCTGCGGATCAGATCGCGATTGTATGTGATTTCGTCGGGTGCGGACTCTTGGCGTGTGCCTTGATACTCGGTCTGTACATAGCTGTGGTTCAAAACGACATCGCGGATTGTGTCGTATCCTTCCTGGCCGTACTTTTGTACGTAATAGTCTTTATTCGATTCAACGAAATCACAGCCAGCGCAGGGATGATCCTTCGATGCTTCAAACCCACCCTTCGCCTGCGCCGCGTCCGTGGTGTAGCCGATGTCGTGATCGATGATGATCTGGCGAATGAGCACCTCGTCTTGTGGCTTGAAGTCGACTCCCTCGAGCCCGTTCATCGAATCCATCATCGTTTCGGAGAAGTGCGTGCACCCTTCACAGATGTGGCGCGTGCCATGATCACTTCCAGAAAAGACGCGCTTGTCTAGTTTTGTTTGGAAGGCGATTTTTCGCGCATTGTCTCGCATGCCTTCATAGGCGTCTTGAATCAGTCTCTCGCGTGTCATGATCTCGCCGCCCGGAAATCTCTTCCCCTCGAACGCGGCCACATAGACATCGCCGTATTTTTCAACCGTCACCTGGATGAGTGCGGCCTCTTTTTCGGTGAGGTAACCTTTCTCGATGTATTCCAGGAGCTCGTTGTGCACGGCCTCACGCGCCTCCTGCATCGATGCCATTTCCAATTCTTCTTTTTCTTCCAAATCCAGTTCGACGAGCATATCGGCCGAAATGCCCTCGGCACCTAACGTCGCCTCGCCCCCCTCTTTTCTTCTTTGAAAATCTGCATACGCGATCTCTTGCGTCATCTCTTGGAAAAGAACGTTCTCGCGTCCAATCGTGAGGACGCGTTTTTCCGCCTTTGCGTTGAGACCGGCTTCCAGTGCCGCGTGTAGTGCTTCTGCTGATGGGGCTTCGCGTCCTCCCTCCCTCAATCGCTCGACGTATGCATCAACGCAAGCCTGACGATCATCTGCGCACATCTTTTCTTTTGAATTCACAACGCCCTTTCCATATTCCGCTGTGATGCTGCCATCTTCTTTCTTCTGTTTTATGACGGCGATCCGCTCCCCATGATCTTCACGCCACCGTTTTGCCGTCTCCCAAAGAGAAGCGCGCGGCGTCTCATTCATTTCGGCCGTTTCGCGTGCAATGGCAACCCGCGCTTCATCACGCAACCCACGTACCTCCTTCCCATGGCGAACTGTGAGTTCTGCGCGAATCTGCGGCTCAATACCAACCTTATCAAATGCCTGCTGCAGACGTCCCGTTGTCATTTCTGCATTGGCCGCATCCGCATCGATCATCCGACCTGTTTCGTCTGCCAAATCACGCAACGCATCGACCGTATCAATGACCGGCAGCTGTTCTGCTTGCTCTAGCCCCTTTTTTCCTTCCTCGGTTTGCGCCTCGCTGGGTGGTCGTCGCTCTTTGGGCATAGTTACTCTTGAGAGATTTTTTTGCGGAGTTCCTCGATCTGGCGTTGCTCCAATTCATTCAAAAGCTGGACTGTCTCTTCGCGATGCCTTTTTTGGAGTGCCGTGAGTTTCGTTGAAAACTCCATGTATATACGCCTGATAGCCGCAGTCCGTTTTTGAACCTCGATTCTTGTTGTGGCAACCATATTGATTTTCTTTCATTGTATCGGAAACAATGCGCTTAGCAAATTCGAGGAGCCTCGTATTCTCTGCATGGTTCTCATTTTGACAGAAAAGAAATCAACGCGAGAATCCAAACAAAAAAGACCGAGCACATCGCTCGGTCTTTTTTGTTGGTGCGGACGAGAGGGCTCGAACCTCCAAGCCATTGCTGGCACCAGCCCCTCAAGCTGGCGCGTATACCAATTCCGCCACGTCCGCATTTCTCGCGAGCGAATGGTAGCGAATTCAGTCAGATCGCGCAAGGAACCAGAGAGAGGGGGAGGGAGGATGGCCTTGACCAGAAGCTCCTGTTGCTTTACGCTCTTCCTGCCTGTCCACCATAGGAGGATCTTCACATGAGCATCGAACCGGGCATGATTTCTGCCGTCCACCATCTCGGCCTGCCGTCCTATGCGAAGGACTGGCCGAGCATCCGCGAGTTCTGGGAGGGACTAGACCAGTTGTCATTTAACTATCAGCACCAGACGACCTGAACCATCGTTTGTGATGGATCAAGTCGTTTGTTGCAGATGGAAGTTCCAAAGACCAGCACTGAGAAGGTTGAGTCGGTCATCGGTGTTTGCGATGCGATTCCTGTAAATATCTGATGCCGCTTTCATCCGTTTCATGCCACCGATGGCGTGTTCAATAATCACACGGATGCCGGAGATGATCCGGTTGTTTTGTTTTTGTTCTTCGGTCAGAGGATGCTTCTTGGTCGCTTTGAGCGGGATCATCGTGTTTGGGTGATCACTTCCCATCCCCTGGAAGCCTGTGTCTACCCAAGCGGTGACGTCCTCTGGAATTGCTCGAATGATCCCTGCCTTGTCCGCCAGACGTTTATCATGTCGTCTGCCAGACTTAGTTCTCGAGAGATAGAGGATCTTTTTGTTTTCATCAGAACCGATGATATTTTTTCTCATGAATCGTTTCTTCTTGCCTGAATAGAGCTTCTTCCTTTTCTTTGCGTTCTTTGGTCGCTGGACTGGACGTTCTGTGCCGTCTAAAAACACATCTTTCACTCCAGGAAACTTTTCAAAGAACTCTTCAACGGAGGTGATCTTTCTCTCTGGTAGAACAAGATGCTTTCCTAGTGTCCGTTCTAACACCTTGAGCAGGAAGTGTGTGGAACGACAGGCACGTGTACGTTCACGACCTGTGAGAAACCCCAGAACATCGAAGGTTGGATAGGTCTTCAGAAACAACAGGATGGCAAACAACTTATCTTCCATGGTTGGCAATGCTCCTTTCTTTCCACCACCCAACTTACGTTTACGATCCTTTCTCAAGAACTTCAGCTCTACGTACCAGGCTTGTGAAAAGGCTGGCAACAGAGCCTCGAATTCTTCTTTTCCCATACCGATCACCGCTTTCATCTGACGGTCATCATTGAAAATCCTCCGTGTGTGCATAGAACCCTATTTTACCAGAAATGGGTAAAAGGCAACTGGTCTACTGGGGCTCGAGTGCCGCGTACGCGAGGTCAACGACCCGACCTACGATCACGCCGGAGCCGGACCTCGCCTGCAGGTCTTCGCGGGCACGCAGCTCGTCATCTCCTACTTCCAGAAGTCTCGCCTGTTCATGTGGTTCTTCCGGCTCCTGATGCGCCACATGCACACCGCTCTGGTGATGTCATCGCCCGCGCTCGCGGCCGCCCGCGCGCACCCGACTCGCGAACGCGAAACGCACTGGGGACACGGCAACACGAGTGTATTCCTGACGGGACCATACGAGCTTCACCTTGAGCTCGTAACCACGGACCCCGATTACCACAAGGGATGATCGTCCCCGACAACTCCTTCGACGAGCGCCCCTCCTGGCGCTTTTTTCTTTTTGGGTGGAGTCTCGATTGTGTGGGTCATTTGTTTGTTTCACTTAGGTCGAGTAAGCTGGGAGGGCATGAATATCAATCGCTTTTCTTTTGCGGCCTTTCTGGGAGCACTCCAATCGGTCGTGCGGCGGTTCCCGTTTACGATGCTGATATCGCTTGCAGGAACCGTGCTAGGGATTGTCCTCATTCACATCGATACGCCGATGCCGTGGTCGAATGTGTTTATGGTTCTCTCTCTTGCAGCCCCCGTATCCGTTGTACTTGTCTTGTTCGCTGAGGGGATGGGCTGGAGAGTGGCCAGAATTTGGATCCTCAACACGGTTCTCGGGGGCCTGATGGTGTTGTACTACTTCTTGCTGCCGGAATCGGCAGAGGTGCAGATGCAGCCTGTGGTTCGCCATGTGATGTGGACAATCGCGTTTGTGCTCGCAGTGACATTCGCTGCGTTCGTTCGGCAGTTTGGGGACGCGGCGGTTGCTCGGTTTTGGGAGTTTTGTCGGCGCTTGGTCTCCGCGACCATTTTGACCGGCATCTGGGCATTCGCGCTTAATATGGGTCTCATGGCCGCGCTCGCCTCAACAGACTTTCTTTTCAACCTTTCTATCCCAGGGGAACGATACGAGGAACTGTGGATCATCATAGCTGGGATTTTTTGTACAACGTTTTTCCTGAGCCGAATTCCACGGCAACCTGCCGAGTTACACGCAGACCTCGCCTACCCCAAGGAAGTTCGACTCTTCTCTACGTTTCTTCTCGTTCCTCTTGTCACCGTCTACTTCCTCATCCTCTATCTCTACACCGCGAAGATTCTGTTGACCGGAGAATGGCCTGAAGGCCAGCTCGCCTACATCATCCTTGGATTTTCAGTTGTGGGACTTTTAACATACCTTGCGCTGTATCCGTTGCGAAAGGAGATGGCCTGGGTTCGCGTGGCCGGTACAGCGTTGTGTGTGGCGATCATCCCTCAAGCACTCGTGTTGTTTTGGTCGCTGTGGTTCCGCGTTTCGGACTATGGCCTCACAGAGAATCGATACCTGGTGTATGTGTATGGTGCATGGCTCTTGGGGGTGAGTCTGTACTTGCTCATCAGTCGCATCAAGGACATTCGTGTCATCCCCGTGAGCTTGTTCGTGCTGGCGATTTTGAGTTCGTTTGGTCCATGGGGCGCATTCTCGGTGGCCATCCACTCCCAGGCCAACCGGCTTGCGAGCTTGTTGGAGGCCAATGGCCGATTCCAAGATGGGCGTTATGTCTCGACAGAGGGGGAAGTGCCTGGGAAAGATTTATTCGAGATGAGGCAGATTCTGTACTTCCTCGAGACGCGCGAGGCGTTAGGAGTCGTGCAACCATGGCTCGAGAAAGAACTCGACCTCACAGAGGTTGGTCGATGGAGGCAGGCGGAGTTTGTGATGAAGGAGGGGTTTGGGTTGAAGTACCTGGGGTATCAACCAAGTCCGTCGACAGAGGGCTCGGAGGGTTCACGTATTCCATTCAATGTTTACTTCAACGATCAGGCATTAGCCATTCCTGTCGATGCCTATGACTATGTCTTCTCCTATGGCGACTTCATGTCCGCTCCCATTTCGGTTGGTGGCAAGAAGCTTGGAGTCGCTTTGAATAGTCCAGAGAAGCGCATTGACCTGCGGCTTGATGGAGAGCCGTTGGGCTACATCCCACTTGGGAATCTCATCGACGAAGCTCTTACAAATACCTCATTCCATTTCCCGCGGCTTGAAGACGTCAGCATCGTTGTGGACACAGATCGGTTTGCGGCAAAAATGGTCATTCATAAGTTGCAGGGGATGAAGGAAGGCGACCGGGTATTGCTCGACTACTTCTTTGCCATGTTCTTCCTGACCCTGAAAGAGTAACCGAAACAAAAAACCACTCGGTAACCCGAGGGATTTTTGGCTTGCCAGCCATAGCTTCAGCACTAGATTCACTACACGGCCCGCCGTCGCTAAAGCTATGGCGGGCAGCCGTCGCACCAGCAACAGAAGATGCTGCTGGAGCGACGGCTGGTGGGCGTTGAGGGATTCGAACCCCCGACTTCTTCGATGTAAACGAAGCGCTCCCCGCCGCCTAGTCCAGCTAAGCTGGACAGGCTGG
>Ga0209514_10003302_pt1 | contig 23329 bp, 16 predicted proteins | sample Subgrocontami58m_FD_187452 | JGI IMG/M metagenome (GOLD analysis project Ga0209514, IMG submission 187452) | Subsurface groundwater microbial communities from S. Glens Falls, New York, USA - GMW37 contaminated, 5.8 m (SPAdes) (version 3) | ecosystem: Environmental > Aquatic > Deep subsurface >...
TCGCGGTGACCGACAAGGAGGGGCACTACGAGATCGACAACGTGCCGCCGGGCAGCTACACGCTCGGCGTGTGGCACACGAGAGTCAAGGCACAACCGAAACCGGTGACGATCGATGCCGGCAAGCCGGCGACGGTCGACTTCGTGCTCGCGCGCTGACGGGGTTTGGACGATGCCTTCGCGCGAGTATCCGGCGGCGGTTCGCGTTCGTGCGGACCGGGCACGCCAGAACACCCTGGACTGTGTTGAGATGATGGAGATAAGTACTATGATGTCAGCTATTCCTACCCACTTCTCGCTGTCTCGCCTCATCGTCGTCGGCGCCTTTCTGGTCATGCTGGTCGCCCTATCCGTCCGGCCGGCGGAGGCGATTCCCACGTGGTCGAGAAAGTATCAAACGAGCTGCTCGACCTGCCATGCGGTCTACCCCAAGTTGAACTACTTCGGCAAGGCGTTTCGCAACAACGGGTACCGTTTTCCGGGCGGAGAGGATGGGACGGCAACCAAAGAGCCGCCGGTCAGCCTGGGCTCAGACGCTTACAAGAAGCTCTTCCCCCGGGCGTTGTGGCCGTCGGATGTTCCGGGCGCCGTGCCGCTCGCGGTTCGCGGCGTGTCACGAATCAACACCTTCCAGGACGATCAGACCACCACGTTCGAGTTCCCGCACGAGTTCGAGCTGTTGACCGGCGGAACGCTGGGTGAGACCTTCTCGTTTTTCGGCGAGCTGGAGGTCGAGAACGAGGGCAATGAGAACGAGCTCGGAATGGACGTCGTGCTGCAGTACGATCCCCAGCCCTGGCTGCACGTTCGGATGGGGTCGCTGTCGGTACACCCGATTCCGGACCACCTCCGACTGACCGCGGCGCACTACAGCCCCTACGACACGCGAACGACCCCGAGCTCGAGGACGCTGACGGCGCCAAACCCGAACCGTTCGACGGCCACCTTGTCGATCTCGGCCGCGACCGGGGAGGATCGCTGGAGGTTCCGCGAGGGTCAACCCGGCGTCGAGGTGTGGGGCGCGCGGAATGGCCCGAACAACCACGGCGGAGTGACGTGGTCGGTCGGCCTTGGCAACGGACAGGGCCTCATCGACGCCAACGACCACAAAGACCTATTCGCCCGCGCCGCCTACAAGTTCGGCGGCTACGGCGAGCTCGGCGGCGGAGAGCTCTCTCAAGATCTGGAGTTCTGGCGAGACGATTCGTTCAAGGTGGGAGCCTTCACCTATGTGGGCCGGTCCACCAACGTCTATGCGGGCAGCACGACGGCGCTGAGCGGCGCGGCGGGATCGGGCATCGTCAACGTCTCGGCCAACAGCGAGACCAACAACGACTTCCGCGTCACCGGAGTGGAGTTCGACTGGTGGGTTCGAGACCTCAATCTCTTCGGACTCTACATGCGGCAGATCGATGATGACCCTCGCGGAACCGGCGAATCGATCGACACGGATGCGTGGTTCGTCGAGGGCAACTACACGGTCTACCCCTGGCTCGTCGGCATCCTGCGGTACGGTGCGACGGCTCAGGACTTCAGCGTCAGGCCGGATCCGGTCACGCAGAAATTCCTGGTCCCCGCGGTGGTGTTCGTCGCGCGCGCGAACATTAAGTTCACAATCGAAGGGCAGATGCGACTCGACGATCCCGGCAAGGGCCACAACAAATATCTCGCCGCCATCGACTTCGGATTCTAGTTCCAGCGGTCGAAGGAGTAGGTCATGATCCGTCATTCGATCGTTCTCGGTTCGGTACTGGCCGCCGCGGCGTTTTGCGCCACGGCGGCGCCCTGCACCGCCGCGGTTAGCATCTCGGGCACGGTCAAGGTCACCGGCTCAGCGTCGGCCGCCGACGTCGTCGTCTACATCCAGCAGGCGCCCGGCACGTTCACGCCGCCCGCCAAGGCGGTCGAGATGGATCAGAAGCAGATGCAGTTCATCCCGCACGTGCTGCCGGTCGTCGCGGGGACGAAGGTGGCGTTTCTCAACAGCGATCCGACGCCGCACAACGTGTTTTCACCCGACAACGAGAAGTACAACCTCGGCACGTGGCCGCAAGGACAAATGAAGGACTACGCGTTCGCCAAGTGCGCGAAGTTCCCGTGCGTGTATACTCAACTCTGTCGCGTCCACCCCGAGATGGAAGGCTACGTCGTCGTGCTGCAGAATTCGTACTTCGCGGTGACTGACAAGACCGGGCACTACCAGATCGAGGGGGTGCCGCCGGGCAGCTACACCGTGGCGGTGTGGCACTCGAAAGCGAAGGCACAACCCAAGCCGGTCACGGTGGACGCCGCCAAGCCCGCAACGGTCGACTTCATCCTCGCACGCTGACAGGACCCGGCCGACCGATGTCCATGCGCTCGTACCCAGCGGTCGTTCCGGACTTCCGTTACTTCCTCAACCTGATTCCGTGCCGGACCGGCTGTCCGGTCCGGACGAACGCGGGCGGGTACGTGCGGGCCGTGGCCGAGTGGGACACGGCCCGTGGGTACCGCATCGCCCGGGCCCCCAACCCGCTGGCGTCGATCTGCGGCCGCATCTGCGCCCACCCGTGCGAGTCGAATTGCCGCCGAGGTGTCATCGATCAACCGATCTCGATTCGCGCCCTGAAGCGGACGCTGACCGAGCGTCACGGTGTGGAAAACACGCTGAGCGGGCAGCCGGCGCCGCTCGCGCCGCTGCGCCTGGCGGTCGCCGGCCCGGACGGCCCGGCGCGCGTCGGCGTCGTCGGGGCGGGGCCGGCCGGGTTGAGCTGCGCGCACGATCTCGCGCTGCTCGGCTACCGCGTCACGCTGTTCGACTCGGCGCCGGTGGTCGGCGGCATGTTGTACCAGGGCGTGCCCGAGTACCGGCTGTCGCGCGATCTGATTCGCGCCGAGGTCGATCAGATCCTGGCGCTTGGCGTCGAGCTGAAGCTCGAGTGGAAGCTCGGACGCGACTTCACGGTCGGCGATCTCCGGCGGAACGAGTATGCCGCCGTCTTCCTGGCGATGGGCGCGTCGCGCGGCCGCGAGCTGAACATCCCCGGCAGGGATCTCGACGGCGTCATCAACGGCGTCGACTTTCTGTTGAACGCCAACCTGGGCTACCGCGTCGCGCTCGGCGAGCGGGTCATCGTGATCGGCGGCGGCAACGTCGCGATCGACGTCGCGCGGACCGCGCTGCGCTACGCGGCGGCCGCGGAGAAGCCGGAGCTGCCGGGCGGCGCCGAGCTGCTGTTGCAGACGTGGGGTTACGACAACGCGTTCATCGACGCCGCGCGGACCGCCCTGCGGCTCGGCGCGCGCCACGTGCAGCTGGTCTCGCTCGAGTCGCGCGTGCAGATGCCGGCGCATCCCGACGAGGTCCGCGAAGCCGAGGAAGAAGGGATCACGCTCGTGCCGGGGGTGGGGCCCAAAGCGATTCTCGGTGATGGGGGCCGCGCCGTCGGGCTCGAGGCGCTCGATGTCGCATCGCTGTTCGATCCGGCCGGGCGCTTCAACCCGACCTTCGTGCCGGGGAGCGAGCGCCGGCTGGTGGCGGACACGATCATCCTGGCCGTCGGCCAGCAGCCCGATCCCACCTGCCTGACGGCCGATGCAGAGATTGAAATCACGCCGCGGGGGCTGGTCAAGGTCGACCCGGCCACGCTGGCGACGACGATGGCTGGCGTGTACTGCGGCGGGGATCTGGCGTTCGGGCCGCGCATCGTGATTGCGGCGGAGGCCGACGGCAAGCGGGCGGCGCTGTCGATTCACGAATCGCTCGGCGGCGGCACCGTGCCGCGCGGACGCGCGCGCTTCCGGCCGATCGAGCTGAACCGCGCCGGCGATCACTACGACCGGATCCCGCGCCAGGCCGTGCCCGCGCTGCCGGTCGCGCGCCGCACAGGCTTCCGCGAGGTGGACGAAGGCTACAGCGAGGAGCAGGCCCGCCTCGAGGCGTCGCGCTGCCTGTGGTGCAACGTCGAGACGATCTTCGACTCCGAGCGCTGCATTCTCTGCAGCGGCTGCGTCGAAATCTGTCCCGAGGCGTGCCTGACGCTCGTGCCGGCCTCGCAGTTGCAGTCGAGCCCCGACCTCGACGCCGTGCGCACGGCGCTCGGACCGGACGAGGAGATGGGGGCGATCGTGAAGGACGAAGCGCGGTGCATCCGCTGCGGCTTGTGCGCCGAGCGCTGCCCGACCGGCGCGATCACGATGGAGTCGCTCGAGATCGACGAGTCGCCGCAGACCGCGCTCGGGCTCTATCACGAGGCGATGAGCGAGGTGGCGCGATGACCGAGGACCGGATTGATCTTGAGCGGCGGCGCGTCTTCGCGGTCGGCTGCTTCGGCATCGGTGCCGCCACGGCCGGCTTCCTGGCGGCCACCTTCCGTTTCCTGGTGCCGAACGTCCTCTACGAGCCGTCGCGGCGCTTCGACGTCGGGCCGCCGGTCGATTTTCCACCCGACTCGGCGACGTTCCTGCCGGACCGGCGGCTGTACGTCTTCAACAGCGCCGATGGCTTCTACGCGATCTCTTCGATCTGCACGCACCTGGGGTGCAACGTGAAGCACATCGGAGCCGGCTTCGAGTGCCCGTGTCACGGCAGCAAGTTCGACGAGAACGGCCGCGTCATCAGCGGTCCCGCGCCGCAGCCGCTTTCCTGGTACGCGATCAGCCTCTCGCCCCGCGAGCAGTTGATTGTCGATCTGGATCAAACCGTTGGCCCGGAATTTCGGCTCCGAGCCTGAGGGGAACCCGACGTGAGTCAGACGCTCGGACAACGGACCGCTTCGTGGTTGAACGCCGTCGGGCGATCGGTCTGCCGCATCGGCTGGCCGAGGACCGACAAGGACCGCGCCGCGGCGATGATCTCGAGCATCTTCCTTCACATCCACCCCGCGCGCGTGAGCCGTCACGTCCTGCGGCCGACCGCGACGCTGGCGCTCGGCCTCATCTCCGGGATCCTGTTCCTGGTCCTGTCGGTGACCGGGCTCGCGCTGATGCTCTACTACGTGCCGTACCCGCCCGAGTCGTACCGCAGCATGAAGGACCTCCAGTTCGTGGTCACCTTCGGCATCGTGCTGCGGAACATGCACCGATGGTCCGCTCACGCCATGGTGGCCATCGTCTTCCTCCACATGTGCCGCGTGTTCTGGACCGGGTCCTACAAGGCGCCGCGCGAGTTCAACTGGGTCGTCGGCGTGATGCTGCTGATTCTGACGCTGGCGCTGTCCTTCACCGGGTACCTGCTGCCGTGGGACCAGCTGGCATACTGGGCCATCACGGTCGGCACCAACATCGCCGCGTACGCGCCGCTCGTCGGCGACCGCCTGAAGTTTCTGATGCTCGGCGGGCACGTCATTGGCCCGATGACGCTCCTGCGCTTCTACGTGCTGCACTGTGTGATGCTGCCGCTCCTGATGCTGATGCTCATCTCGCTGCACGTCTGGCGCGTGCGCAAGGACGGCCTGAGCGGCGCCGACCTCCACCTGGCCGCCCCCGCGGAGGAAGCGGCCGGCGTGTTCCCGGCCTCGACCAAGACCCACGGGCTGATGGCCCTGACCCGGCGGCCGCGCGCGTCGGTCGAGGCGCGCGACCCGAACGACGAAGTCTTCGCCTGGCCGCACCTGCTGTTCCGCGAGCTCCTCGTCGCGCTGGCGGTCGTCATCGTCCTCCACGTCGTGTCGCTCGTCTTCATGGCGCCGCTCGAGGAGATGGCCGATCCGACCCGCACGCCCAACCCGGCAAAGGCACCGTGGTACTTCCTCGGGCTGCAGGAGCTCGTGCACTACTCGGCGCTCGTGGGCGGCGTGATCGTTCCCACGCTGATCGTGGCGGCGCTCGTCGGCCTGCCGTACTTCGATCGGCGCAAGGCGGGGATTGGTCGATGGTTCGCACCTGAGCGGCGCTTCGCCAACACGACCTTCACCGCCCTGGCGATTATCTTCGTCGGCCTGACCATCATCGGCACGTTGTTTCGTGGACCGAACTGGGCATGGGTGTGGCCATGGAATTGAAAACCACCGCGCCCGTTCGGCTGCACGTGGCGTTCGCCTGTCTCGGTGTGGCGTTCCTCCTCATCTTTTCGTGGGTGCTGTTCCACGAGGAGACGGCGGAGTGGCGCACGGCGCAGGCCCGCTTCGCGCGCCTCGAGGCGACGGCCAAGAACCCCCATCAGCTCGCCGAGGCGGCGCGGGTGGGCGGGCTGCGGCAGATCTGGTTGACCGACCTCGACCGGGTCGATCGCTGCGGCACGTGCCATCTGGGAATCGACGACCCGGCCTTCGCCACGGCGCCACAGCCGTTCAGAAGCCATTCCGGCGCCTGGCTGACGACGCATCCCTCCGATCGATTCGGCTGCACCACCTGCCACGACGGCGAGGGGCAGGCCACCGACTACGCGCATGCTGCGCATCAGCCGCAGCCGTTCGTCACGCGCCCGATGCGTCCAATCGAGACGATTGAGGCCAACTGCGGCACGTGCCACCGCTCGCTCGATCCGCCCGATGCGCCCCGGCTCGCCGAAGGCCGGCGGCTGATCATCGAGTCGGGCTGTTTCAGCTGCCACGACATTCCCGGGTTCGAAGGGTTGACGTTCAGAGGCCCGGCGCTCGACAGCCTCGGCTACAAGGTGCTGCCCGGGTGGCTGGCCTCCTGGCTGAAGGACCCGAAAAGTTATCTCGCGCAGTCGAAGATGGGCAACTTCCGCCTGTCCGCCGACGAGATCGCGAGCCTGCAAGGCTTCCTGCTGTCGCAGCGGGCTCGAGTGCCGCTCGACAGCACGGCCATCGACTGGATGAGAGCCGACACCGCCAGCGGCCGCGCGCTGTTCGGGGAACTGCGGTGCGTCAGCTGTCACGCCGTCAACGGCCGCGGCGGAACCATGGGGCCGGAACTGACGCGGATCGGCGACAAGATCCGGCGCAACTGGCTGTTCAGCTACATGAAGAATCCGCACCTCGTGCAGCCGGACACGCCGATGTTGCAGTACCGCCTGAACGACGATCAGTTGCGGGATCTCACGGCGTTCCTGCTCGAGGAATACAGCTCGGCCGGCGCCGTCTCCGAGCCGGCGCCGGTGGCGTATCAGGACGCGCGTGCCATCGCGGCCGGACGGGCCGTGTTCGAGCGGCGCGGCTGCATCAGCTGCCATCGACTGCCCGGGATCGAGGATTCCGGCCGGGTCGGGCCGAGCCTGGCGGGCATCGCGGATCGCGATCCCGACGAGCTGCCGTACGGCAGCAACGTCGTCCGACACACCGCCGAAAACTACCTCTTCCTCAAGCTGCTGACGCCCGATGCGCTCGGCCAACCCTCGACGATGCCGACCTTCGGGTTCACGCCGGCCGACGCGGCGAAGATGACGCTGGCGCTCGCGAGCATTCGCAAAGCGGATCTCCCGGCGTCCTACGTCCTGAAGCCGCCGCCGCCGAAGCCGTACCGGCCGGCCGGCCGGTTTGGCGAGCTGATGTCCCGCTACCGGTGCCTGAGCTGCCACAGCGTCGGCGGGTTTGGCGGCGACCTCTCGACCGTGCCGCTCGACCGCATCGGCAGCCAGTTGACACGCGACTACACTGCCTCCTATCTCCTCAACCCGGGTGCCGTGCGGGTCAGCGTCGAAGCGCGCATGCCGGTCTTTCACATGCAGCCTGACGAGGCGAACGCCTTCGCCGACTACTTGTCGACCGTGTTTCTCGACGACAGCATGGAGGCGTACGACGCGAATTTCACCGCTGCAGACGCGCGGCGCGGCCAGGAGCTGTACCGTCAACTGGGCTGTGCCGCGTGTCATCAGCTCGGAACCACCGGCGGGTATGTCGGGCCCGAGCTGTCGACGACCGGCACGCGGCTGAAGCCTGGATGGATTGCCGCGTGGCTGACGACGCCGTCGGTGTACCGACCGGGGACGCTCCAGCCGGATTACGGTCTGTCGAGCGCCGATGCGCGTGCGCTCACCGCGTATCTGAGCAGCCTCGGCCGCAGTGGACACGCGAATGCGTCCGCGGGAGGCGCGCGATGATCCCCCACGCCTGGCGATGGCCGGCGTGCGGCGCGCTTGCGCTCACGTTGCTGGCCGGGTGCAAGGCCGGCCCAACGCGTGCGCCGGGCGATCCGATGCTCGACGCGATTCGCGCCGAGGAACGCGCCGGCGACCTGTCGTACGCCGAGAGCCAGGGCAAGATTCTCTTCGTGCACTACTGTGCGACGTGCCATGGCGACGAAGGGAAGGGCGACGGTCAGAACGCGTCGAACCTGAATCCGCCGCCGCCCGACATGAGCGTCTCGAAGAACATGCGGGACCCGGCGTTGGTCAGAAAAGTCATCGCCGAGGGGAGCGCCGCCGTCGGACGGTCGCCGCAGTCGCCACCCTGGGGGCGCAGTCTCAGCCGCCAGCAGATCGACTATCTCGTCGCGTACTGCCAGTCCATGGAGCGCAAAAAGCCCTGATGTTCGGACCCCTGGCCGCTCCCGCCGGCTGATCACTCACTGCCCAGCCTGGTTTCACCGCGTCGGACACTGCCATCGGCTCACTTGGGCAAACCCAGATCTCGCTGCTGCGCTTCACGGATCAGGCGGTCGGCATCTGTCTGGAGCAGGAATCCCGCTCTTCGAAGGCGATCAGCTGCCGCACGAACCGCCTCGACGTAGCCGTTGTGCGTGTGATAACGCTCTTCGAGCGACGGCCTCGGGTCGGCGCCTCGGTCCGCGGCTTTCCGCGCAAACGGCACATACGAACCATTCGTGCCGCAGACCTCATCTTCGATGAAGCCTGCCCGTCGAAGGTTCCAGCCGGCATACGTGCCAATCGGCGCCTGAATGACCGTCGAGCGCACGCCGGCGATGTCGTTGCCGTCGCGATCCACTTTGGGAACAAGAACCTTGTACTCCGCGTCCGTATGGCGCGTCGGGAAGGTGAAGTAGTCATTGATGAACAGGTCGGCCCGTTTGCCCGTGTACTTCACGCCCGGGATCGAGGGGTACCCTTGCGCCGCTTGAGGCAGCGCAGGCACGAGGGTTCCATCCGAGAGCTTCGGATGCTGGCTCGCGGGCGGCGTGCGCCCACTCGTGACCCATGCCTGCATCGCGACGAGCAGCGCGCGCTGGCCGTCGCGATACGGATTGGGATTGGTCACCTGCTGGCAGATGCCTCTCGAGTCGGACGCCGGTTCAGGGCCGCTTCCCGCCTGGTGCTGCGTGCTGGCGAAGTAGTAGTAACGAACGTTGTCTGGAAACGGAATATCCATCATGCCGAGCGGGTCGGTCACCACGAGCGACGCACGGGCCACCCACGCCTCGGAAGCGGAATCCCATTGCATGATTTTCGGGCACGTCGCTGTGGCCCGACATCGTGCCAGCAACCCGTCCACGCGTCCGCTTACCGGATCGGTCAGGGTTTCGTACGTGAACGGGAACTGATCGCCTTGTGAGTAATGATCTTCGACCGCCCTCGAGAAACGGCCCGGTTCGGAAAACTGCTCGTTTGTGAATGTCTTGCGCGACCCCGCCGTCTGTGGAATGGCGCCCTCGAAGACGATGCGTCCCGCCGTGTCCTGGTTCGCCCCCTGGTAGAGGAAGTCCCTGATGAAGCGCCCGCTCTGCGACTGGCCGAACAGGATCGCGGAGCGAATAGGATTGCCGCTGCCTGGTCCACCTCGGCGCGCCACGATCGGATTCGTGTCCGTGGCGTCGTGCCGAAGGAACGACATGAAATCCCTGATCGCCGCAAACCCGATGCCCATGACGATCGGACCCTGCGCCTCGTACGTGAGGTAGTACACGTAGTTCGCCGAGAATCCGGCCGGCAGACACACATCGACGTTGCTCGGAACGGGCGCGGCAGTTCCGCTGCATTTCGCAAACGACCATGACTCACGCGGAACGAGCTCCGGCGCCGCATGCGGGGCCGATCGTCGAAAGAGCTTCGCCTTCGGCATGCTCTCTTCGACGGCGGGATATGAGCGCACCGCTTCGCCCTGCAGACGCAGCGACTGGACGGACCCGTTGGAAAGGAACTCCGTCGTCACCCAGCGCCGGATCGGGCTGCCGTTCGCGAATGTCGCAATCGGAAACTGCGCGACGAGCCTGCCGCTTCCCGCGGTCACATCGCCCTGCCAGGCGCTCCAGACAATCGTATAACCCTGCTCCAGGAGGAATCCGTCGCCGAGATCCGCCGCCGTCGACGGATAACTTCCAGAAGCGCCTTTGAGGCCCACGTGGAGGTTGAGCGCGCGTTGCTGGCCGCGGTTGAGCACGTCATGAAACAGCGTCCCGTTGCCGCGTGACATATCGATCGGCTTCAGAATCCGGAAGTCCGCCGAATACTCGACCATCCCCTGCGCATTGCGGGGAGCATGATCGATATCGACGATGAACGCGTTCCTGGGATCGGCTGGATCGATCTCGGCGTAATAGCGTCCGAGCAGCCGTTCGTACCGACCCGCGGAGCCGAACTCACGACCTTCGAAGGTCGGAGACTCGACGCTGTCGATCTGAACCCGCGTGATCCGCGACGTGGCGCGGGGAGCGGCGGGCGGCGCCGCGCCCGCTGCCGGTTGGCTGGTCTGGCGGGCCATCGAGGCGGCAGCCCCCGACATGCCGCCGATCACCCACGCCATCAGACACGCGGCAATCAGAGATGCCGCGAGGCGGCGGCCTCGCCGGTCGGTTCGTTCGGACATTCGGTGTAACTCCTTCATCGTGTCTTACGCCCTGGGCTGCCTCGACTTCTGGATCGCGTTGTATTCCTCGGTCGCCCGGCCCATGCGATCCACGTCCAGCATCGGCGTCAGGCTGCCGTCGAATTCGCAATAGAGGCGGAAGGTGTTCAGGAGGTTCCGTTCCGCGCCAATCCAGTTGTCGAACTTGCCCATCTTGATGTCGGCGGCGGCCTTCCCGGGGCTCATGCCGGCGTCGAAACGCTTCCTGGCTTCGCGCTTGAGCATCCGGAAGTAGTCGGCCATCTCCGCCAGCTCTTTCTTCCCGCCAATCGGTCCGTGGCCCGGAATAATCGTGTCGACCTCCATCGCGAGGATCTTGTCGACGACCTGCAGCCACTGCGTCACGTGGCCCTGGTGGGCAAACGGGGTGATCGAGAAAAACGCCACGTCGCTGGCAAACAGGACCTTCGACTCGGGCAGATAGACGACCACATCGCCCCAGGTGTGGCCGACACCCAGGTGGAGAAGCTCGACGACGGTGCTCCCGTAGTGGTACGTCATCTTGTCCGTAAAGGTTGTGCTCGGAGGGATCAGCTTCCGATCTTCCGTGCCGTCAGCCCAGCCCGCGCGTTGCTGGAATTTTGCGCCCGGAGGGAGAGCGGCGGCCATCGTCAGAACGGTCTCGCGGCAAAACGAGTGGCCGACGATTTCGGCCGGCATGAAGAACTGGTTGCCGCCCACGTGATCGGCGTGCTGATGCGTGTCGACCACGCGGCCGAACGGCTTGTTCCCGATCGTGTTCCGGACCGCCGTCATGAGATCCTTCACCATGAGCGGCTGTCCCAACGTGTCGATCACCATCAGGTGATCGTCGCCGACGATGATGCCGGCGTTGCTGACGCCGGCGCCGTTGCCCTGGCCAGGGCCTCCGGCCTGGATATAGGCGAAAACGTTGGGCCCGACTTTTCTGAGCTCCGTCTTCCAGGCCGCCGGCTTGGGGAAGTTCGGATCCGGCGGGGGCGTCGTGACCGGTCCTGCGCCAGACTGCGCCCGTGCCACGTTTCCTCTCAACAGGGAGGCGATCCCAAGACCCCCACCCATCGCGAGCGCAATCGCATCCCGGCGGCTGATGCGCCCGACTTCACCGTTGTGCCGCTTGGTCATGAGTCTCGCTCCTTTACTGGGGCAACCCGAGATTGCGCTGTTGTGCCTGGCGGATCAGTCTCTCGGCATCCTTCGGGAGCAGGAAGCCCGCCTGTTGAAGCCGCTCGGCGGCCGCCCGCACCTGCGCCACGTAGCCGGCCTGAGTGCCGTACCGCTCTTCGAGCGACAGCCGCGGATCGGCGCCGCGCTCCGCTCGTGTCTTCGCAAACGGAATATACGAGCCGTTTGTGCCGCAGACCTCGCCTCCGATGGAGCCCGCCCGCCGCACGTTCCAACCCGTATACGTGCCGAGCGGCACCTGAAGCATCGTCGATCGGAGGCCGGCGATGTCATTGCCGTCGCGGTCCACCTTCGGCACCAGCACTGCGTACTCGGCGGTCGTGTGGCGCGTGGGCAACGCGAAATAGTCGTTGACGAACAGGTCGTTGACCTTGCCGGTATAGTTGACGCCCGGAATCGCGGGGAACCCCTGCCTCGACTGCGGAAGCGGCGGCACCAGCGTGCCATCTGACAGCTTCGGATACTGGCTCGGAGGCGGCGGCGTTCCTTTCGTTATCCAGGCCCGCATCGCACCCAACAGCGCGCGCTGACTCTCCCGGTACGGATTTGGATTGGGAAGCTGCTCACAAATGCCCCGCGAGTCAGGCGGCGGATCATCCCCGGTGCCCGCCTGGTGCTGCGTGCTGGAAAACAGGTAGAACCTGACGTTCTCCGGCAATGGGAGATCTGTCGTCCCGAGCGGATCGGTGACGACGAGCGAGTCGCGGCCAACCCAGGGCTCGCTGCCGGAATCCCACTGCATGACCTTCGGGCACGTGTCGGTCGCACGGCAGCGCGCGAGCAAGCCATCGATCCGCCCGGTCAGGGGATCGGTAATCGTGTCGTACGTGAAGGGAAACTGGTCGTCGAGAAAGTAGTGATCCTCGACGGCCCGCGAGAAGCGGCCCGGCTCTGCGAACGCGAAATTGGTGAAGGTGCGGCGACCGCCGGGGGTATGGGAAATGACGCCGTCGAACACCTTGCGTCCCGCGATGTCACGATTGGTTCCCTGGTAAAGAAAGTCCCTGGCGAACCGTCCTGGCTGTGACTGGCCGAACATGATGGCCCACTTGATGGGACTGCGGTCGGCGCCCGACCCACCGCGCCGCGCGACGACCGGGTTGGCGTCCGTGGTGTCGTGCCGAAGGAAGGACACGAAGTCGCGAATCGCGACAAACCCGATCCCCATGACGTACGGATCCTGGGCCTCGTAGACCAGATGGTAGATGTAGTTCGGCGAGAACCCGGCCGGCAGGCACACATCCTTGTTGCTCGCGACCGGCGCACCTGACGCGCCGCACTTCGCGAACGACCATGAGTCGCGTGGAAGTAGCTCGAGGGTCGCGTGCGGATTTGCCCGGCGATAGAGCATCGCTTTCGGCATGCTCTCCTCGACCGCCGGGTAGGCAATCGCCTCCGAGCGACCTGACCGCTCGGAGAGGAGCTCCGTCGTCATCCACTGCCGGATGGGACTGCCGTCCGGACGCTTCGCAATCGGGAGCCTGGCGGTTATGCGGCCGCCCCCCGGCGGTGCGTCGGCCTGCCAGCCATTCCAAACCAGCGTGTACCCCTGTTCCAGCAGGAAGCCGTCGCCCAGATTCTCCAGTTTCGGTGGATAGCTTCCATAGGCTCCCTTGAAGTCCTCGTGGAGATTGAAGGCGCGCTGTGTGCCGCGGTTGGCGATGTCATAAAACATGGTGCCGTTGCCGCGCGTCATGTCGATCGGCTTCAGGATGCGAAAGTCGGCCGAGTACTCGACCATCCCCTGTGCGTTAGGGGGAGCATGATCGATATTGACGATGAACGCGTTCTTGGGATCGACCGGATCGAGCTCACCGTAGAAGCGTCCGAGCAACCGTTCGTACCGCCCCGCGGCACCGAACTGGCGACCTTCGAAGGTGGGCGATTCCACGCTGTCGATCTGGACCCGCGTGATCCTCGACGCGGCGTGTGGAGCAGCCGGTGTCGCCGCTTTGGCCGGTCGGCGTGGCTGGGGTGTCAGCGAGCCGGCAGCCCCCGAGGCGGCGCCGATCACCCACGCGACCAGACAAGCACCGATCAGAGACGGAACAAATCTGTACACCATGTGGCTATTGCCGGCGGCCGGCCGACGCTTTGATGATCGCGTTGTACTCGTCAGTCGCCTTGCGCATCCGATCCAGATCCAGCATGGGCGTGATGCTGCCGTCGAATTCGCAGTAGAGGCGGAAGGTGTTGAGGAGGTTGCGCTCCGCGCCGACCCAGTTGTCGAACCTGCCCAGCTTGATGTCGGCGGCCGCTTTCCCCGGGCTCATCCCGGTATCGAAGCGCTTCCGCGCCTCGCGCTTGAGGACGACGAAGTACTCACGCATCTCCGCCAGCTCTCTCTTGCCGCCGATGGGGCCGTGGCCCGGGACGATCGTCTCGACGTCCATGGCCAGGATCTTGTCGATGACGTCCAGCCACTGGGTGACATGGCCCTGGTGGGACCACGGCGTCATGCTGAAGACCGCGACGTCCCCGATGAACAGGATCTTGTGTTCAGGCAGATAGGCGACCAGGTCGCCCCAGGTGTGGCCGACACCCAGGTGGAGAAGTTCCACGACCGTATTCCCGTAGTAATAGGTCGTCTTTTCCGTGAACGTCGTCGTCGGGGGGTACAACTTTCGGAATTCCGTGCCGTCCGAGGCGCCCTCGCGCTTCTGGTATTTCGCGCCGGCAGGGATGGCCGCGTCCATTTCGAGGACCATCTTGCGGCAGAACGGGTGTCCGACGATCTCGGCCGGAAGAAAGAACTGGTTGCCGCTCACGTGATCGCCATGCTGGTGCGTGTTGACGACGCGGTCGAACGGCTTGTTCCCGATGGTCGTCCGGACCGCCGCCATCAGCGCCTTCGTGTGAAACGGCTGGCCGAGCGTATCGATCACCATCAGGCGATCATCGCCGAGGATGACTCCCGCGTTGCTGATGCCGCCGCCGCTGCCAAGCCCCGGGCCGCCCGCCTGGACATAGCCGTAGACGTTGGGGGCGAGCGTCCTGAATTCCGTCTTCCAGGCAGTTGGCCTGGGGAAGCGCGGATCCCCGGGAGGCGTTTCCACCGGTCCCGCCGAAGACTGTGCGCTCGCGATGCTCCCCTTCAACATCGAGACAATCCCGAGTCCCGCACCCGCCCCGAGCGCAAGCGCCTCCCTGCGACTCATGCGCCCGACGCCACCGTGTTGCAGCTTCGTCATCAGATCCTCCACTCCCGGCACGGCCTAGAAATCGAGCTGGACGCTGAACTTGATCAGTCGCGCATCGAGCACCTGCGTTGGTGTGAGCCAACGGTTTTGCGTCGTCCCGCTTGCCACGGTGTACGCGTTGATGGCCGAGAGCACGGTATTCGCGTTGAGCGCGTTGTAGATGTCGAAGTTGCCCTGGAGACGGCTCTTCTTCATGCTCATGAAGCGGAAGATCTTGCTGAAGCGGAGGTCGAGCTGGTTGATCCGGTCATCGAAAAAAGCCGAGTAGGGGGCCAGCAGCTGAATCGTTGCGTTGGCCGTGCCCCCGGCGAGATTGCGGCCCAGCGTTGGCGCAATCCGGGCCGTCGGCACCGTGAGGGTCGCACTGTAGCTGATGCCGGGCAGATTCTGATACACGGCGGCGGCCTGAATGTCCCAGAACAGCGGATAGGAGCCTGACACCTTGAACCGCTGTTGATACGGAGGGCGCACGTCGCATTGATACAACTGCTGTGGGCTGTCCACCACGAAGCAATTGTTGGTCCGCGCGGAGAGGACCGTGTTGCTGACGTTGATCGCGTTGCCGATGCTCCAGCCTCCTGACATCTGCGCCCCGCGCGGGAGCCGCGCGGCGAAGTTGACATCCACGCCCTGATAGACCTCGGACTGTTTGCCGAACTTGTCGGCGAGCGTCACGACGTTGTCGACCAGGCCGAACAGCGCCGGCTTGACGTCGTAGAAGCCGCAGATCTGCTGGCCGCTGATGCCGCCGGGCAGACGCGAATCCGTCGGCGCCGTGATGCAGTACGGATCGAAGTCTGCGGGCGTCGTGTAGGAATTGTCCGTGACGGTGAAGTTGCCGTACCAGGTCCGATAATAGCCGGCGTTCACCGCGACGCCCGGCATCAGCTCGCGATCGATGCTGAGCGATGCCTGCCAGTCGTACGCGCGCTTGCCAAAGCCGCGAATCCAATCGGGATCCGGACGAGTCGTGACCCTGCTCCCGCCGAAGGTGCTGTTCAGCATGGCCCCACACTCGTTGTTCAGGAGCGGGTTGCGCAGGTCGCAATCGGGAAGAAAATTGCCGTTCCGGTCCGTCCACGAACGGGTCGTGCTGTTGACCGCCGAGACCGTCGGAGCAAACGTCATGGCCAGGTTGGCCGCAGTCGATTGGACATAGCGGTTGAGGCCAGCCTTCACCACGGTCTTGCCGTCGCCGAAGAGGTCGTAGGCGCCGCTCATCCTGGGATTCAGATCGTGCCAGCAGGGAAGACAGTCCACCTGGGGAAAATTGACCGCGTCGTTGAAGGGGCCGGCGTCCCGCGCGATCGGAGGGGCGTAGGCGCGGATGTAATCGTAGCGCAGGCCCAGATTGAGGGTCAGACGTCTCGTCGCCCTCCATTGATCCTGGACGAAGAGTCCGAGATCGGGCCGCACACGATAGTCGTCAAGCGTGCTGCCCGCATATTCCGTGACCTGGTTGGGCACGCCGTTGTTGAACCTGTAGCTCACCGGAAGCCCGATGCCCGTGTGCGTGCGATCGACGCTCAGCTGGTGGTGGAAGCTGTAGAAGACGGAGACGCCGGTCTTGAAGTTATGCGTCCCGGTGGTGTAGGTGGTGGACCATCGCATGTTGCTCAGGAGGATCTTGGCCTTTTGCCGAAGGCCCTCCCCGCCGTATGTCAAGCTGAGGGCCGTGTCAGTGATCGATATCTTGTCGGGCTGGTACTCGCCACATGGCGTGAAGTCCGACATGAAGAGGTCGCTGCCCAGGCTGTAGTAGCCGCTGTACAGGAACGACACGCCGCCTTCGAAGAGGAGCCTGTTGTTCTGCGGACGCGTCCAGCTGCCCTGGGTCACGGAGGGCTGCGCGCAGAACGGACGGACGGCTTCACGCGCCGTGACGCCCGAGTCCAGCCCAGCGCCCTGGCTATCCGCCGAGTTGCGTTGCGTGTCGTTGAAGACGTTGATCTTGTCCTTCGCCGTGGCTTGCCAGGTCAGGCGGACCGTGTGGGAGTGAATGCGGTCCTCAGGCTCAACAGGCTGGCCGAGATCCGGCTTGAACAGGAAGTTGTTTGGGAGGTTTGGGGAACTGGCGTTCGCGTCACGGAAAAGGTTGGCCGTGCGTTTCGTGAGGCCGTTCCACCGCTGCGCAGTGAAGAACCACAGCTTGTCATGCACGATCGGACCGCCCGCGGCGCCGTTGAAATCGTGCATCTGTCGAACCCCGTTCACCGACCTCAGGCCACGGGTCACCAGGTCGCTCGTCAGGTTGTTGCTCTGGAGCTGGTGGCCCATCAAGGCGGTGAACAACGTGCCGCCGAAGCGGTCCCCTCCGTCGCGGGGAACAGAATTGACCATCGTGCCACCGAGTGCGTACTCGGCCGACCCGGCCCTTCCCGAGTCGATCACGAGATCCTGCATCTCCAGCGGGTTCGCGTAAAAGCCCCGGCCGGTCCCACCGGCAAACATCGAGTTGTAGGACATCCCATCAATCATCTGGCGTTGATCGTTGGGTTTCGCCCCGTGGACCGACATCCGCACCGTCGTCTCACCTTTGCTGCCGCCGACGTCCTGAGCGCTCGCCGGGATGGTGGCCGCCGGAACCAGGGCCGCTATCGACAAGATGCTCTTCGCCGTGGGGACAGCATCAATGAGCGCCTTTGACACGACTTTCTGGCTGGTGACATTCCGCGTATCCACCAGCGGGCTCTGGCCGGAGACCGTCAGCGTCTCCTCGATGCCGCCGACTTTGAGCTCGACGTTCACCGTGGCGGTGAAATTCGGGGACAGCTCGATGCCGTCGCGCTTGAGCCCGCTGAAGCCAGCGAGGGTGAACATGATGCTGTAGGCGCCCGACTGCAACCCGACGATCTGATACTGCCCCTTGTCGTCGGTGACGGTGGAACGGACTCTTTCAATCAGGACCGGACTGGACGCCTCGACGGTAACGCCCGGCAGCACGGCCCCGGACGGGTCCTTCACGACTCCGGCAATGCTTGCGGTGCTGGCGCCAATTTGCGCCGCTGTTGGCCGCGCCAACAGGAGCAAGCCCGTCGCGACGGCGACCCCGACGCGCACCATACGTTCCATGACGTCCCTCCCAAGTTGAATCGAGTCAGCCGGCGAGAGGACGGTGATTCCTTCGCCCAGGGCCAGCAGTTGCACAGACGCGTGCGAGCGGGCATACGTCTACCAGCCTTTTCGTATACGAGTCAAGCAGGAATGCACGACGGCGTGACACTTCCAACGAGCTTTGACATGGGGCGTTGTGAACGTTGACTATCACACATCGATGGGCTATACCGGGTCGCCTTTCTTCTGTTCACGCGTCCTGACTGGAGGCATCGATGAGCAAGGGCCGCGGCCGAAAGCCTGGGGTGAGCCGACGCACGTTCCTTCAGCACGCCGTCGCCGGCGCCGGCGCAACCGCCGCCGCCGCGGTCGGCGCGAACGCGATGACGCCGACGGCCGCCGCCGAGCCGGCGGCTGTGCCGGGCATTCGGATTCCGCCGGAATTTGCCGCCGCGCACGGGGCGACGCTGCCGACGCTCGACTTCCCGTTGACAGGCGCGCAGGTGTTCGCGCGCGCGTGCAGGGACGAAGGCGTAGCGGCCCTGTTCTGCTGTCCGGGCAACTACCCCGTCATTCACGCCATCGCGTCCACCGGCATTCCCGCGTTCGGCGGCCGGCACGAAGGATCGATGGCGCACGCCGCCGACGCATTCATTCGCAGTACCGGCGAGCTGGCCGTCTGCTCGGGAACGGAAGGACCCGGCTTCACCGACATGATCTGCGCGATCGCCTGCGCCAACGCCGCACGGACGCCGCTCCTGGTCCTCGCGAGCAACATGTCGATGTATCAGGAAGACACGGAAGCCGGCATCCAGCTCGGCTACCAGCAGCCGACGACCGAAGGGCTGAAGAAGTACGGGAAGCGGCTGATCAACCCCAGACGCGTGCACGAGTACGCCGGCTACGCCTTCCGGCAACTGAGGAGCGGTGTGCCGAAGCCGGTCCACCTCGACTTTCCGGCCGAAGTCGCAGCGGCAAAATTCAACGACGCGACCGACCTCGCGTACTACCACGACAAGACGCGGTACCGCACCGAGTCGCGCCCGCATCCCTCGCCGAAGGACATCACCAAGGCCGTCGATCTGATCAAGGCGGCCAGACGCCCGATGATCGTCTCGAGCAACGGCGTGTTCTACGCGAAAGCCTGGGCCGCGCTGAAGACGCTCGCGGAGAAAGCGCAGATCCCGGTCGTCGAATCAGGCGCGATGAAGGGGCAATTCTCCGACGCGAGCCCGCTGTCGGCCAACGCGGCGCCAGGCGCGCTCGCCAGCGCCGATCTCGTCATCCTCGTCGGGCAGCACTGCATGCCGATCGTCGGCGAGTTCGCGTTCGGCCCGGACGCGAAGTACATCCGCATCGATCAGTCGGCCGAGGACATCGGCCGCAACATGCCGGTCGACCTCGGCATCGTGAGCTGCGAAAAGGCGGCGCTCGAAGCGCTTGCCGACGCGGTCCCGAAGATGTCGCACGACTCGTGGGTGGCCGAAATCGCCGCGGCCAGAAAGAAGTTCGAGGATCAGAACCTCGACTACTACAAGACCGGGCTCACGTATGCGGATGCGGTGCATCCGGCGGTCATCGCCACCGAGCTCGGCGACTTTCTCTACAAGGGGAAGATTCCGAAGGACCAGACGACGATCGCGTCGGGCGGGTACGGGATCGCGCGGTATACGCGCCGGGTGTTTCGCGCGTACCGGCCGGGTCAGATCATGAACGGCGCGTATCAGTACGGCGCGATCGGTCCCGACGTCGCCTACGCGGTCGGCGTCGCCGCGGGTGTTCAGCTCGGCGCCGGCGTGCAGGCGTCCCACAAAGGCCATCCGATCATCTGCGTGACGGGCGACGCGGGCATCGGCTACACGCTGATGGAAATCGACACGATGGCCAAGCACAAGCTGCCGGCCATCGTCATCGTCTACAACAACAACGCGTGGGGCACCTGGACGCAGGCGTCGCGCGAGCCCTGGGCGCTGCCGATTCACCTGTTCCAGGAGAATCTGCGATACGACAAAGTGGCGGAAGCACTCGGCGGGTACGGGGAGTATGTCACCAGGCCTGCAGACTTCAAGCCGGCGCTCGAGCGCGCGTATGACGTGGCGGTGAAAGAGAGCCGGCCATCGGTGATCAATTGCCAGGGCAAGAAAGAATTCTGGGATCGGCAGAAGTTCCCGCCGGGACCGCTCGGCAAGATCGAGCCGGGCGTGATGTCGTATTACCACTGATGGGCCGGGCAGGCCGCGACAGTGGCAGAGCGCGCGTCCCGCGCGACAGGACGGCGCGAGGCTCCGACGCCGTCGCGCGGGCGCTGCAGCGTTACGCCGATCGCGGCGTGTTTCGGGGGTTCAGCGTCAGGACGGGACGACGCGGACGCCTCGACTTTTCGTTCACATGGCTCACGCGCCGACCGACGCTGTTGACGTACGAGCCCAAGACGGGCGTATTGAGCTTCACGCACCTCTTGCCAGGCGTCGGACGAGACCGGGCGCTCGTGTCCGAGCTGACGACGATTGTCGCCGATCACATGCGTGCGGCGGTGCCGCGGCACCGGCGAATTGACGCCCGGCGGACGCGCGCGGAATGCTCGGCGCGAAACGGACACCTGACGCTCACGTTGAAGATGCGCGGAGCCCACCACGCATATGCCGTGCAACGAGGTCTCAATCTGGTGAACCAGTTGTTCCTGTTCCTGCAGGACAGCTATCCGGAGTACCTCATCGAACACTTCGGGCTTCCGGCGGAATAGACCATGCGCGGACCGATCGCTCTTGCTCTGGCCGCCATCCTTTACAGTGCGTCGCTCGTCGCCACTGGTCAGGTCACCGTTCCGCCGGCGGCGCCCCGCCGCGGCGGAAATCCCGATGCGGCGAACATCAGGAATCCCGTGCCGTCCTCGCCGGAGTCGGTAGCCGCCGGCAAGCGTGTGTTCTCGCGTCTGTGCGTCCGATGCCACGGCCCGCTCGGCAAAGGGGACGGCGGCGGCGCCGGCGCGGGCGGACAACCCTCCGATCTCACCGATGCCGCGTGGGACTTCGGATCGAGCGACGGCGAGATCTTCTCGGTCATCCACGACGGGACGTCGGCCGACATGGAAGGATACGCGGAGCAGATCAGCGACGCGGACATCTGGAATCTGGTGAACTACCTCAGGAGCATCGGACCGAACACGATTCCTGACGCACGTGACCGGCGTTGGCCCTAGCGATTGCGCTTTCAGAGCGGCCAGCAGCCTGAAGGATTTCCTGGGCGGCAGGCGCGATGTCACTCAAAATGTCGCTCGTCGGGAATGTCTGCCGAGCTCTTCTCATCGGAAGACTTCCGTCCGAAGCTCCCCCACTTTTTTCTAGAACACTGAGGCGTTACAGAGGACGGATGTGGTGACCTAAACTTCCGCCAGTTGGAACCTCATCCGCGATTTGCTCCGGCAAATGGAGGCCTTGCGACACGCAAGCTAGCTCTTCAACCGGAATCAGAGTTGGAATCAAGCCGCTCGCTGGGCTGGTTCATGCCCACGTTTCCTCAACGCTGCCTGCATGGAAAGGAGCTCGCCAACGTTGTCCATCGTCACCAGGCCGACCAATCGGCCGCTAACAACGCCCTTGCGCGGCAGCTAATCGCGATGTCGTCGGGCAGCCGGTGGCCGCTCGCCATGACGCTCCGGTTTCTCCAGCAACTCCTCCGGCTCAATCGCTGGCCCAGTCCACAACGACGCCATGACGCCAAAGCCCAGGACGACAAGCACGACGACCAGAAGGTAGATGTTGAAGCCGGGCCCCAGCGCCGCTTTCAGTGGCTCGGCCAGGAGCATCTTGAGCCCGACGATCGCCAAGACCATGGCCAGTGACACCTTGAGGAAGCGGAACTTGTCGACCATCTCCGCCAGCGCAAAGTAGAGGCTCCGCAATCCGAGGATCGCGAACACGTTGCTCGTAAAGACCAGGAACGGGTCGGCTGTGATGGCGAAGATCGCCGGGATCGAGTCCACCGCAAAAATGAGGTCGGTCGTCTCTACGAGGATGAGCCCCAGCGCTAACGGTGTCAGCATCAACGTGCCCGGCGCAGCCCGCTCCACGGCTGCGTCGGGCAGTGCGGCAAGGCCGGGCGCCGCAGCCTTGCGCGACCGAGCCGATCCGGCGCGCACGAGAAAATGCTCGCCGTGGAACTGATCGGTCACGGGCAAGAGCCTCTTCGTCCACCGCACCACGACATTTTGGACGGGGTCGCTATGCTCCCGAATGATCAGCATCTTCGCCGCAGTAATCAGCAGGAAGACGCCGAAGACATAGAGGATCCAGTGATAGCGGGTGATGAGCTCCGCACCGACCGCGATCATGGCGCCGCGCATGACCAGGGCGCCGAGGATGCCCCAGAAGAGCACCCGGTGCTGGTAGATGCGCGGAACCGCCATGAAGGCGAAAATCATGGCGATGACAAAGACGTTGTCGACGCTCAACGATTTCTCGATGACGTAGCCGGTGAGGTACTTCGCTGTGGCGCTGTAGCCGTCATTGGCCCGTCCGTCGACCGCGTCCACCGCGACACCGAGGCCCATCCAGCGGTTCTCGTAGCCGAAGTACACGAACGCCGCAAATGCCAATCCGAGGCCGACCCACACCGCGGACCAGGCCAGCGCTTCACGCATCGAAACGACGTGCGCGTCGCGGTGAAATACGCCCAAGTCCAGCGCGAGCATGAGCAGCACGAAGAGAACGAAACCGACCCAGATCCACATCATCAGAGCATCTCAAGCAGAATCGATGGTTACGCTAGGTTGCGGCGCGTCCGCCTCGCGCTCGACGATCTTGTCCAGTTCCGCATGAGCGCCCGATCCTGAATGCCGAGCGCGTCGCCCAAGACGTCGGGCAGCCATGCTGTGTCCTTCGTCAGACAGAGTAGAAGCCATTCGAGACATAGACAAATAGAAAGTTACTGCAATATAGCTTGCTTTCGTCTAATGATGCAGGTGGTACATTGACCGAAAATGCCCGACCCCGTCATCACTTGAACAGCTCGTCTCGCGCTGCGGTCGTGATGGCCAGCACGCCCGGGTGCTTCAGGCGCCGTTCCGCAGAGATGGCGTAGTACCGTTCGCGAACGGCGTTGGTCCGTCCGATCACGCGCACACCATAGAAGCGGCAGACGTCGTTGGCGATCGCCGCCGGCGCCGGGAACGCCATCCCGGCGCTGTGGCCGAAGACCTTCATCAGGGCGGAGTCTTCGAATTCGCCGACCA
>Ga0209514_10003303_pt1 | contig 23306 bp, 26 predicted proteins | sample Subgrocontami58m_FD_187452 | JGI IMG/M metagenome (GOLD analysis project Ga0209514, IMG submission 187452) | Subsurface groundwater microbial communities from S. Glens Falls, New York, USA - GMW37 contaminated, 5.8 m (SPAdes) (version 3) | ecosystem: Environmental > Aquatic > Deep subsurface >...
GAACAGTGGATCCATTTAAGCGAACTTAAAAGCTCAAGCGCGATCAAACCAAATCCGGCATCGAACACGCTTCGCATTGTCGCGCGCGGCGACGCCTTTGAGTTTTATGCCAACGGCACGCTGCTCGACACGATCAACGATTCCAATTTACCCATTGGTCGCATCGGACTCTTCGCCAGCACCTTCGACGATCCCAAGACGCAAGTGGTGTTTGATAATGTGAAGGTAGTGAAACCGTAGAAGTAAAAAGTAAACAGGTAAACAGGTAGACACGTAGAAACCTGTTTACCTGCCTACCTGTTTACCTGCTACCTGTTTACCTATCTACCTGTTTACCTGCCTACCCAATGGACACCAACTGTCTCTTCTGCAAAATCATCCGCAACGAAATACCAAGCAAGATCGTTTATCGTGACGACATGGTCACGGCGTTTTGGGACATCCACCCGCAAACGCCCGTCCACATCCTCATCGTCCCCAACCAACACATCGCGGGCGCAGCAGAGCTAACGCCCGCACACGCCGAGATGCTCGCCGCCATGTTCTCTGCCGCCAACACCATCGCCGCCCAACACGGCGTTGCCCAAAGCGGCTATCGCCTCACCATCAATCAAGGTCCCGATTCGGGTCAAGCGGTATTTCATCTTCATCTGCATCTATTCGGCGGCAAACGCATGAGTGATCGACGGGGATAATATTCTTCACGCATCACGCATCACGTATCACGTATTGCGTATTCCGTTTCGCTATGCGAAGCAGCCATACGCTATAATCCCCCACATGTCACTCAAACAAACAATCGAAACCGAACTTAAAAACGCCATGCGTGCCGGAGATGAAAGGCGCAAGATCGCCTTGCGCTCTATTGTCGCCGGAATTAAACTCGCCGAAGTAGAACAGCGCGGCACACCGCTCGAAGACAGCGATGTCTTGGGCATCATTCAAAAAGAGATCAAGTCGCAACGCGAGTCCATTGCCGACGCACAAAAAGCCTCACGCCCCGATCTCATCGCCGGATCCGAAGCCCTGATCACCATCTACGAATCATTTTTACCTAAACAACTTTCGCGCGACGAAGTGATCGTTCACGTCCAAGCTGCCATCGCCGAAGCGGGCGCCACCCACCCCGGCGACATGGGCAAAGTGATGAAAGTCATTCAACCTAAACTCAAGGGACAGGCAGACAGCAAACTCATCAGCGAGGTCGTCAAAGAACTCCTCGCCCAAAAATAAATGATCGAGTCAAGACCGCGATCATCATTTCGTGAATTTGCAGCTCGCGCTTGGCAGATCATCGCGCCATTGACGATCAACGGATTGATCATCGCCGGCGCCACGCTGGTCTTGGTCCTTCCACTCGGGTCGTCGCCCGACATGCTCGCCTTGAGAGCGGGCGACGTTGCCCCAGCAGACATCACCGCTCCGCACTCCATCACCTACATCTCAAAAATTCAAACCGACGCCGCGCGCGCCGTGGCAATCGCCAACACTTCAGAAGTATTCGATCCGCCCGACAGCCGCATCACCCGTCAGCAGATCGCCCGCGCGCGCCAGACGTTAGATTACATCTCGTCGGTGCGCGCGGATGAATTCGCCAAGCCCCAACAAAAGATCAACGATCTCGCCGCCCTCGCCGATGCCGCCGTCTCACCCGTGATAGCCAACACCTTAATCACCTTAAGCGACCCCGAATGGACAGGGGTGCAGAATGAAACGGCTTTAGTCATCGAGCGCGCACTCAGCACACAAATCCGCGCAGACCGAATCCAAGAAACTAAGAATCGTCTTCTGGCACTGGTCAGCGTTAACCTCACTGAATCTCAAGCCGAAGTAGTGACGGCGCTCGCCACCGCTTACATCGTCCCCAACTCGCTCGTCAATCAATCGGCAACAAAAACCGCGCGCGATTCGGCGCGCGACGCGGTGACACCCATCTCACAATCGTTCGTCAAAGAGCAGATCATTGTCAATCGCGGACGCATCATCACCGAAGCTGACATTGAAGCGCTCAACGCCTTCAACCTGCTGCGCCCAGAGCAACGTTGGCAAACGGTGGCGAGCAATCTGTTGGCTGTGCTGATCTCCGCCGCGCTCTTCGGCGTATATATGATTCGATTCAATCGCGCTTACTTTGCTTCAGCGCGATTGATGATCTACTTTGGATTGATCTTCATTTTGTTTCTGCTCGCCGCGCGTTTCATGGTGCCGGGTCGCACGGTGCTGCCGTTTCTGTTTCCTTCAGCCGCCTTCGCCATGCTCGTCGCCGTCGCCTTCGGAACGAATGTTGCCGTGATCACCTCAGTCATCATGGCGGCGTTAGTCGGCGTGTTAGCCGATGGACGACTCGATGTGACGATCTACGTGGCGATGGGCGGCATTGTGGCGGCGTTGATGTTGGGGAAGGCAGAAAGGTTGAACGCGTTCTTTTGGGCCGGGTTGGCGGCAGCCGCCGCGAACTCCGGCATCATCTTAGTCTTTCGTTTGGTCGATCAAAATAGCGACGCCTTTGGAATCGCTACCCTGCTCGCGGCGAGTCTGATCAACGGTGCGATCTCTGCTTCGGCAACACTCGTTTTATTTTTCTTGCTGGGCAACATCTTCGACATCACCACCTCATTGCAACTCATCGAGCTGGCGCGACCCAATCACCCCTTATTGCAATTCATGTTGCGTCAAGCGCCCGGCACGTATCAACACAGTTTGCAAGTTGCCAACCTTGCCGAGCAAGCAGCAGAACGGATCGGCGCCAACACCACGTTAGTGCGAGTCGGCGCGTTGTTCCACGACGTGGGCAAGTCGGCTTATCCTGAATACTTCATCGAGAATCAAATCACCAAAGAGAATCCGCACGATGCTTTTCCACCCGACGTGAGCGCGGAACACATCATCAATCATGTTCGCGATGGAATGAAGATGGCGGCGAAACATCGTTTGCCGTCCGTCATTCGCGCTTGCATCGCCGAGCATCACGGCGACAGCATCACGTATTTTCAATATCAACGCGCACTCAAAATGGTGAACGGCGACGAAACAAAAATGGCGAAAGGAAAATTCCGTTATCCCGGACCCAAACCGCGCAGCAAAGAAACCGCCTTGCTCATGCTTGCCGATGGCTGCGAAGCAAAGTCGCGCTCCGATCTCCCGCGCAACGTAGAGGACATTGAGAAGATCGTCAAGTTTGTTTTTGATTTGCGGCTCAGCACCGGTCAACTCGACGAATGTAACATCACCATGCACGAACTTCGCTTGGCGCAAATCTCGTTTGTCGAAACACTCAAAGGATTCTTCCACGCGCGGTTAAAGTATCCCGAAGAGATTATGCCGCCGCAGGTGAAGGAAGAAGATGCGGGGAGAAGCAGATAGCCGATGGCAAATAGCCGATAGCAAATGGCGTATAGCGTATTCCGTGTTTCAATAGACTTTATCGGAAATAGACAGGACTGTTGTAGTTTTGGCGTTCTAATCCGCTAACAAACATTGTTCTGAACTTTGACCGTTGGCGCGTGCGTCGCATGGTTGCAGCGGCAGTTAAACTGCCGCCGCAACGAAAGTGTGCAGCTCCCGCGCTTCCATGCAGGATGATAGTTGGGATCAGAAAAATGCTCGCCAGCGCAGCGGATTAGAAAACCACTCCCCACAACACTCCGAAATTGCAAAGAACTATTTCCGATAAAGTCCAATCATGCCGCGCAAAAAAATAATTACTAATTACCAATTACCAATTTACAAGATTCACGTCCAAATACACGAATCTTTCGCGGGTAATGTCTCGCCCAAACTTTTGCGCGCGGCGGCGCGGGCGGCGTTGAAGCATCAAAAAGCAAAAAGCGGATCGTTGAACGTCGTCATCAGTGGCGATAAAACGTTGCATGATCTCAACAAAAAATTTCTGGATCACGATTACCCCACCGATGTTCTCTCGTTCCCATCCGATGATCCAACTTCGTCCTACTACGGCGACATCGCCATCTCCTATCCCCGCGCGTTGGATCAAGCCCGGCGCGGTGGTCACGCCGTGAAAGCCGAATTGCAACTCCTCACCGTTCACGGCGTTCTGCATCTACTCGGACACGATCACTACACCGCCAAAGAAAAAGCAAAGATGTGGAAAGCGCAATCTGAAATTTTGGTTATACTGAAGTGTGAAATCACAGAATCGAAGTTGGAAATTGGAAGTTAGATGTTGTCTCGTCTCAACTCTTTCAAGCACGCTTTTGCCGGTTGGTGGCACGTTCTAAAAACGCAACCCAACGCCAAGATACACGCCTTCATCTCGGTTGCCGTCTTCGTCGTCGGATTGTGGGTAGAATTAAATCGTTACGAGTGGGCATTGATCACGATCATGGCAGTGATCGTCTGGATGGGCGAATTCATCAACACCGCGCTGGAAGCCATTGTAGATTTAGCCAGCCCCGAGATTCACCCACTTGCTAAAATTAGCAAAGACGTAGGCGCGGCGGCTGTATTGATCGCGGCGATTGCGGCAGTGATAGTGGGGCTGTTGATTTTGGGACCGCCGTTGTTAGAAAAAGTAATCGCGCTTATTCGTTGAAAGGGATGAAGGGGATGAACGAATGATCTTTCGTCCCTCTCAACGTAGGGCAAGTTGCCAACTTGCCCTACCAAAAACAAAACGACACCGTGAGGACACTATGGACATTGATCTCGAACTCTACCGCCGCGAAGTTCGCATCTCCACCACCCCGCTCGTCCGCCTCTCGGCAATAGACATCGCCCCCGAACATCCTCAATGGACGATGGTCTTCATTCACGGCTTTGGCGGGCAAGCGATTCAATGGAAACACCAACTGCGAAAATTCGGTAACGCCAATCGAGTCATCGCTCTCGATCTGCGTGGACATGGACAGAGTGACAAACCGCACGGCGACTACACCATGTCGCAGATTCAAACCGATCTCGCCTCGGCATTAGAGGCATTGGGAGTCACCGGAAAGTTCATCCTCATCGGTCACTCCTTTGGCGGCGCCATCGTCACCGAATACGCGCACGCTCACCCCGAGCGCGTCGCCCGACTCGCCCTCATCGCCTCATCAGGCGAATATGAAATTCAACCGTTCTATCGCTTCCTTATCAGTTTCCCATTAAGCGTTTTGCAATTCATCGAACCCTTCACCCGTCAATGGCTCGCCGCGCCGCCGCACGCCCTCAAACCGTTTTACTTCAACACACTCTCCAAATGGAACGGCTGGAATCTTTTCCGCGAACTCGCAATGCCCACGCTCGTCATTCGCGGTTATCGCGACGACATTTTTAAAAAATCGGACTCGGAAGAAGTAGCGCGCACGATCCCCAACGCCGAAGATGTGGATGTGGACGCGGCGAAACATTTGGTGATGTTGGAACGACGTGAAGCCGTCAACCGCGCCATCGAACGATTCATCGAAGATGTCCCCACCAAACGCAGCGGCATCTGGACCGCCGCCGACACCACGGCGCGCGCCACGTTGCGCCGCGAGCGTCCGTGGCTGCCGCACTATCAAGACGGCGTCCCCTACACCATCGGCATCCCACGCGCACCACTGCATCACCTTTTGCGATCCGCCGTGCGCCGCTTTCCGTTGAACATCGCCATTAAATTTGAAGGCAACTGGATCACCTACCGCCGACTCAATCAAGAATCGAATCGATTCGCCAACGCGCTGCGATCACTCGGAGTTGAAAAAGGAGATCGCGTGGCGATCTTGATGCCGAACATTCCGCAGTTCATCATTTGTTTCTATGGTGTGCTTAAAGCCGGTGCGGTTGCCGTCTTCACTCCCCCCGGCGCGGAAGCCGAGGAGGTCATTCGCCAGCTCAACGACTCGGGCACGAAGGTGTTGGCGACCATCACCAAGCTCGGCAATCTCGCCAAGCAAGCAAAAGAGCAAACAAAAATTCAACACATCGTCTTCACCAACGTCGGCGATTATTTATTGCCGCATGATCAGATTCTGTTTAAGTTGGTGCGCGAGAAACAAGATGGGCACCGGCTCGGCTACCCGCTCGAAAACGGGATGCACTCGCTGAACCGAATCCTGTATACCTACAGTGGACATTCCCCCGAAGTGACGGTATCCCCTGATGATCTTGCCGTGATCCAATACACCACTGGCACGGTCTCATCGCCCAAAGGCGTGATGCTCTCACATCGCAATCTGGTTGCTAACACTTTGCAAACGCGACATTGGCTGCCCGACGTGCGCGAGGGCAAAGAAAGATTTTTGTGCGTCCTTCCATTCTTACATTCCTACGGACTCACGGCGGCGTTGAATGTGGGACTCTCGCTCGGCGCGGTGCTGATTCTCAAACCGAGATTCATCGTCGAAGATATTTTGCAGACGATCAAACGCGAGAAGCCCACGCTCTTCCCCGGCGTGCCGAATATGTACGTGGCGATCAATAATTTTAAAGGCGCGCGAAATTTCGGCATCGATTCGATCAAAGCCTGCATCAGCGGCTCGGCCCCATTGCCGGTTGAAGTGCAAGAATCTTTTGAACGACTCACACGCGGACGACTCGTGGAGGGTTACGGACTGACCGAAGCCTCACCCGTGACTCATGCCAATCCAATGAACGGACTCCGCAAAGTGGGCAGCATCGGAATCCCACTGCCATCTACCGAAGCGAAGATCGTTGATCTGGCAAGCGGCAAAGATGTCGAAGCGGGTCAGGTGGGCGAGCTTGCCGTGCGTGGGGCGCAAGTGATGATGGGTTATTGGAACGACGAAGAGGCGACACACAAAGTGATCACTAAAGACGGCTGGTTGCTCACCGGCGATGTGGCGCGTATGGACGAAGAAGGATATTTCCAAATCGTCTCGCGCAAAGCCGATATGTGGTATCCGGCGAAGCCCGGTCATCCCGCCTTCCCGCGCGATGTAGAAGAAGTGCTGTTTGAGATTCCGCAAGTGAAGGAAGCGGCGGTGGTGGCGATTGCCAATCAGCCGATTGCTTTCATCATCGCCCAAAAAGATCGCCCGACGAGCGAATCGCTAATGGCGTATTGCAAACGGCGCTTGCCACCTGAGCTTGTGCCAAAATTTGTGATCTTCGTTGACGACTTTCCGAGATCGTTTATTGGAAAAGTGTTGAGGAGGGAACTAGCGAGGAAGTATGAGGGGGATAAAAGTTAGAAGTTGGAAAGTTTAACTGCGACGGGTGAGGACGGCGTAGAGTTCGTCGAACTCTAACCATGCAAGATCGAAGTCACCGATGGAAACGGGGATTGGGGAATTTGGGAAAGCGGGATCGTTGACGTAAACATAATTTTCGTCAAAACCAACAACTACTACTGCGTGCTTTTCATCGCTGTTCCAATATGGCAGTTCGCTAGTTCCCACAAAAGCAATAGGTGGATGATTGTTAGAAAGATGTTCGCGTAATTCATCAAGCGTGCCTTTTTTGTAAATTACGTGAACACCTATCTTTTCAAGGTCACGAATCTTTGAAGCGACCGTGCCGTGTTGAGTCGTCTTAAGAATCTGCAAGACACGCTCATAAGGAATTGCTATCTTTTCATAATCTAACACCATCGCTACACAAGTCGGAACACAATCTCCTTCATCACTTTGTTCACGATGGGGAACGGACAATCGAATCGCGGATTTCAACTTTGCTCATCATCCTTTATAAGCAACGACGGCGGTGGATTAAGGTTGACGAGATAATCGGGTGGCAACTCGCGCGGAACGTGGCGTGTGTCCTTCGGCAACTTGGGTTTTATTTCAGTTTCAAGTCGTCGTTCAATTTCCGCTTTCAACGTTTCAGGATCGGTTAACATCTCGCCGCTTTCGGCATCTACATACGCGGTGCCCACGTCGCCTAACCGCCCAGCGGTGGGGAATGTAAAACTAGCAATGACTCGCCATTTAGGTTTTTCGCCCACCACGAGCGTTGGTGTATCGTCTGCGCCTACAAACATCGTCACATTTTCATGCAACCAACGCCTAACTTTTTTCCGCGCCTCTTCCGCCGTCACTTTGATCTCAAACGAGAGTTTAACTTCTACTCGTCCACGTTCAGGGAGCATGAGGTTTTCGAGAATGAGTGTCATGGCTAATCGTCCTTTCTCTTTCGCATTATACTCTTCCAGATGACCCGCCTAATCTCTAATTACCAATCTCAAGAGTCTCCCCGCCCCGCTCTCGGCAATTAACAAATTTCCATCCACATCCCACATCGGCGCGGCGGGCTTCTTCAAATCCTTCACATACACTTCGTCTTTCGTCGAGCCTGCGCGCAAAAGATGAACCGCGCTATCCTGTAACGTCACAAAAAATATATTTCCCTGCTCATCGGAGATCGCCCCATCGGGTGAGACGGGCAGAGCAATAATGAGTTCAACTTTGCCATTTGGTTGAATACGTTTGATCGTCCCCGCGCCTTTATCGCTGATCAAAATACTTCCCTCACGTTCTACGTAAGCCGATGTCGGCTGTTTGAATCCGCTGGCGATCTCTTTCACCGTCTTGCCATCGAAACTAATGCGCCACACAATGCCGTTGGGTGTATCCGGCACGATGAAAGTTTTCGTTTGCGAGTCGAAAGCAAAGTCGTCAACGCCGCCTTGTATGCCGCTGCGATTGGTGAAGGTGGCGATGAGGCTGATCTGCTTGGTGTTGAGGTCGTAGCGGACGAGTCGCTCTTTGCCGTTTTCGAGAATCGCCAACGAGTCGTCGGGCAAGGCGATCACACATTCTGGAAATCCTAAATTGCTAATTACTAAGTCCGTCTTTCCGTTTTTGAATCGCTGAATCGTCCCCGCTTTGTAATCGCTGATGTAGATCGAACCATCGGAAGCGCGAGTGAAGAAATCGGGGTAGCCAAGATTCTCGGCGATGACTTCGATGCGCGGCGATGATGAAATGGCAAGTGATTTGGTTGTGGGCACTGGACTCGGTGATGCGGTCATCACTGCGGTAGCCGTTGAAGTGGGTTCAACTGTTAACGCGCGCGTGGGCGTGGTGCTTGGGAGCAATGTAGGTGTAGGGTTGGGCGTGGAGGCGGCACACCCTGTCAAGAAAAAAAGCGTGATGAGGCAAGAGAGTGATCGCGCGTAAGAGTGGATCGCTCTGTGAGTGGTGATCATCAAAAAAAGAAAAACCCGCTTTCGTTTGAAAGCGGGTCTCTGGTGTTAGGTGGGGGGTTCTTCTGGTGCGCCGGGGCCGCCATGCTGCTTGAAGCGATAGGTGATGCGCCCGCGCTTAAGATCATACGGGGACATTTCTACCTTGACGCGATCACCTAACAGGATGCGGATGTAATACTTGCGCATCTTGCCCGAAAGGTACGCCAGCACACGATGTTTGTTGTCGAGTTCAACGGTGAATTGCGTGCTGGGCAACGCTTCAACGATAGTGCCTTCGACTTCAATTTTTTCTTCTTTTGCCACTGCTTTCTTCTCCTTGATTATTGACGATTATATAGTGGATGAGGGTTGTTGGCAATTGGATGGCGAATAGCGAATAGCGTATCGCATACCGCTATCAGCCATTCGCTATATGCTATTTGCTATTTGGGTATATCATTTCAGCATGACTACAGAAACCCGCCGCTTGTTAAGAATCGTTATCACACTGATCTTCGGCGTCAGTTTGTTCTTAACGCTCGAAGCCTTGTTAAGTCTGTGGATCGAGTCGGGGTCGGTGCTACGATTGATCACCTTCACTGCTGACGATGCCCGATTTTTTGCCAACGCATTAAGCCGCAACTCCAATCAGTTGTTGGCGGTCATCTTTACCACTGTGGCGATTGCAGTGCCGCTGACTGCCAATATGTATTCGATCAAATTCCTGGAGCTGTTCATCAATGATCGCGTGACGCAAGTGGTGTTGATCATCTTTGTTATCACCATGCCACAAGTGACGTGGCTGACTTACAACATCAAAAACGATTCGATCCCGTTCTTGACGCTTTACGTTTCGTTTGCGTTAGTCGTGTTATGCAACGCGCTGTTAATCCCCTATCTCTATTACCTGTTCCGTTTTCTGCATCCCAACACGTTGCTCAGTCGTTTGGAGAAAGAGATTGATGACGAGTTTAAGGCGGCACGGCGCAAACCGAATCAAGCCGCCGCGCACGCCCACGCTACATCTCAGCTCATCGAACACATTGCCAGTATTGCGATTCGATCCGTAGATCGCTCGGATCGATCCACCGCTATTGAGAGCGTGTTCGCGCTTAAACGGCTGATGAAAACATATTGGCAGAACAAAGCAATTATGCCCAAAGCCTGGTTCATCGTTGATTCGCGCGCCTTACGCAGTTTCTCGCGCGAGATGGTGCTGGAGATCAGCGAGAGCCGCCGCTGGATGGAGATGAAGATACTGTCGCAGATGCGCGAGGTCTTGAGCGCAGCGATCCCGCGTATGCACGATCTGGTGAACGCCATCGCCGACGCGACGAGTGAGTTGGGCGCAGAGAAAGATGTACAAGACGATCAAGCGATGACCGAGTTATTTGTGGATTACTTCAATACATTCATTCGGTTAGCGATCAACCGCCGCGATCAACGTTCCGTGTTTACCCTCTTCAACCAATATCGGGTCTTCGCCGAAGGTCTGTGTGACTCTCGACCCGATTTGCTGTTGGAGATCGCTTTCTATTTTCAATACTATGCACAGGTGGCGCGCGATCAGAATCTGCCGTTTATGGTGGAAGCCATTGCCCACGATCTGGGTGCGTTGGTGCGCGTGTCGTGGGAACACAACATGCCAAAATGGGAGAAGATGCTGGAACGGTTTTTGTCTTTTGATCGTGAGACTCAAGAACGCCCTCTGCTCGGCGTGAAGAAAGCGCAAGTGATCCTGGCGGGATTCTTTTTATTACACGATCTACCAGAACAAGCGCACTTCATCGGCGAGAGTCTCAAAGGGCTTGACCCAAAGTTCATCGAGAAGATGAGGGATGATCTACTGCACGTCCGCCGCGAGAAGTATTGGGAGATCAGCGAGCGGCGTTTCCACATTGATTACGTGCCGCCGAAGCATCGAGAGAAGATTGAGGAGTTTTTTGAGACGCTTAATTAACAAAAGGCGCGGGCGGCGAAACACTTTGGTTGTAAAGATATTTCATCGGCGGACGATATGGGGCGAGGGGAGACTATAGACACGCGGAGTCTCTAGCACTTCTTGTACACATACCGAGCGTTTCCCGAAACGAGCTCGAACGCGTTGAATCACGGAACTGAAATCAGGCCCCACGTCAGCAACTTTTTCATCAACAATCGCCACCCACTTACCACGATGCTCCTTAAGCAATTCAGGCAACAGTCTTTGGAAGGCGGCGCGCTCGCGCTCGAATTGCGGATCGTTTGAGATCGGTTCAAGTTTAGCAACATCTTTTCTCTGCGCCAGAAACTCTTGATACTCGGCATAAGGCACAACTGCCGCGATAGGTTGCCCGTCACGTTGAAGGATGATCGTCTCGCGTCCAATTAATTGATCATTAGGGCTGATGGTGTAAGGCGTTTGCACTTCGCGAATAAGGTGTGGCATAGTAAGAACTCCGTGAAGATATTTTACTCTAATTCTTCTAACGGTTCGATGTGTGACTATTGACCCATCCCGCCATTCATAATTTTTCCAAATTTGTTTGCTATGTTCTGTCAGTGAGTTAAGACACCGAGTGTTTTGCGAAGCACCCCGTAGCGAAGGGGCAGAAACACTCGGTGTCTTGGCAAAATGAGGATACAAAACCATGACCGTTTTAGAAGCCAGCCAAGTTACCAAACAATATCAAATGGGCGAAGTGACGGTGAGCGCACTTGATGAAGTGAGCCTCACCGTAAATAAAGGTGAGTTCGTCGCCATCATGGGACCCAGCGGATCGGGTAAATCAACTTTGTTACACCTGTTAGGCGGACTCGATTCGCCGAGCGATGGCGAGATCACGCTGGCGGGGCAACCGCTCTCGCGTTTGAGCGACAACGAGATCACGGTAGTGCGCCGCCGCAAAGTGGGATTCATCTTCCAGTTTTACAACTTGTTGCCGACTCTCACCGCCGAAGAAAATGTTGGCTTACCGCTTTTGATTGATGGTCAAAGTTTGGATAAGCACCGCGAGCGAATTGACAAGTTGCTCTCTCTCGTTAATTTATTAGATCGCAAACATCACAAACCCGATCAGCTTTCGGGCGGACAACAACAACGTGTTGCCATTGCGCGGGCATTCGTTAACGAACCTGAAATTGTTTTAGCCGACGAGCCAACTGGCAACCTTGATTCTAAAAGTGGCACCGCCATTTTGGAATTGCTGCGAAGGACGTGCGTTGAACTCGGCGCGACGATTGTGATGGTGTCTCACGATCCACGCGCGGCGTCGTATGCAGATCGAGTCGTGTTCATCAAAGACGGGAAGATCGTCAAAGAGTTGAAGAATGACGTGGCGGGTCACAACGTGCAATCAATTATGGATGTGATGGCGGGATTGGAATTATGAAGGATGAAGGATGGGGGATGAAACAATGAACAATGAGACAATGAAGAATGAACAATGAGGCAAAACCTCAAATGAATAATCAAAATAAATCACGTTCACCATTTCCATGTCCACTCTCTCTGTCAGCAATCCACAATCTCCAATCTCCAGTCTCCAATCTCTACGTATTTGGGGTCGCTTCCCTCGCCTCACCCCTCTCATTCTTGCGCTACGCAACATGCGTATCCGTTGGATGCGGACGGCGTTGACGTGCTTGGGCATTGTGTTGGGCGTCGCCGTTATTTTGGCGATCTCGATCACAAACGACAGCACGCTTAAATCGATTCGCAACGTTTTTGATGAAGCATCGGGTAAAGCGAATCTTTTAGTGCAATCGAGCGCGCCCGATAGCGGCGGCTTTGAACAAACAGTTGTCGGGCGACTCGCCTCTATCGAGGGCGTGGTCGCCGCCGCGCCATCGGCTCAAGCCACAACGCTGCTCGCCCGTGATGCCGAAGATTGGCAGACATCGTTGAGTCTGGGCGGGCGCGCGGTTGGCAAATCGCTGACGATCTTCGGCGTAGAAGCAGATATCGATCCACAAGTGCGGCAATACGAGATCATTGATGGACGTTGGATCAAGGGTGATAGTTACGAGGCGGTCATCCCTGAGAAGTATGCAACGGAAAAAGAGTTAAAGGTCGGGAACGATCTGGTCATCATCTCACCGGCAGGCACGGAGCGAATCCGAATCGTCGGCATCATTAAGAATGATGGCGCGGGGTTGCTCAACGATGGGGCAATCGCTTTCGTTCCATTACAGGCGGCGCAGGATATGTTTGATCGCGGCAAAGACATTGATGCGATTGATATTGTGATGACGAAAGACATCGCCAACGATCCAAATAAATTGAGCGCGGCGAAAGAGCGCGTGGCGGCTCGGCTTGGAACAAAATATGAAGTGTCGTATCCGGCATCACGCGGATCGCTCGTCACGCAAATGCTCTACACCTATCAACAAGGGTTGTCGTTTTTTTCAGTGGTGGCGATCTTCGTCGGCGCGTTTTTGATCTACAACGCCTTTAGCATGACTGTGTTAGAGCGCACGCGCGAACTCGGTTTGTTGCGCACACTGGGCATGACCAAAATGCAAACGCTGACTCTGGTGATGGCAGAAGCAGTCATACTCGGCATCATCGGATCGATCATCGGCGTCGGCTTTGGGGTTGTGCTGGCGCGGGTGTTGATCATTTTATTAGGCGGAGTCGTCTCGACCACGATCAACACACTTTCGATTCCGCTGGACGGACTCGTCAATAGTTTGTTCGTTGGCGGCGCGGTGACAATTGGCAGCGCGTTGTTGCCCGCCATTCAAGCCTCGCAAGTGTCGCCGCTCGAATCGCTGTGGGTGCAAGCCAAGCGCCCCAACCCGCGCTCGCAACGAAAATTATTTTTCTTCGGCGTCACGCTCACCCTCGCTTCGTGGATTTCACTCTATTACATTCCGTGGCCTCCGTCCATTGCGTTTAACATCGGCAGTCTCTCCACATTAACCTTCTTGCTCGGCGGTGTGCTGATCATTCCCGCCGTCGTGGAGAGCGCGGAAAGAATTGTGCGACCACTCGTTACAAAAATTTTTGGCAACGAAGGCATGTTGGGTTCGGGCAACGTGCGCCGCTCAGCGGCGCGCACATCGCTCACGGTTGCTTCACTTATGATCGGACTCTCAATGGTCATCGCCAACAATTCTCTGGCCGACGCTTTCATCGGCGACATCACCGCTTGGGTCGAGACCGCGCTCGGTGGCGACCTTTACGTGCGCGCGCCGATCCCCATGCGCGAATCGTTTGAGAGTCAGTTGGCGGCAACCGCAGGCGTTGGCGGCATCACCAAGATTCGATATTTTGGGGCGAAGGTTGCGCCGTCCGTCGTGCCGCCCGAATCGCAAGATGAAAACAATACGTTGATCTTCGCCGGGATCGATCCGCTGACGTATCGTGAGGTAGGAGAATTTCAATTTGCCGCCAATCAAGGTGACGCCGACTCTAATTGGAAACGTTTTTCTGAGGGCGACTCACTCTTCATCTCTACCGTGGTTGCCGACAGATACAAAGTGAAGCAGGGTGAGTCTTTGCGTTTGATAACGCCGCGCGGCGAACACGATTTTTATATCGCCGCCGTTGCGGTGGACTTCACCGGGCAAGGGTTCATCGTTACGGGAACGTATGGCGATATGAAGCAGTGGTTCGGCAAGACGGGCGTGGATCGTTACACGATCAAAGTGGCGAAGGGTTACAGCGTGAAGGAAGTTCGGCAGACGATTGAGGACAAATATAAAAAGTCGCGCAGCATCTCAGTGGAGACAACGGAAGAATTTAAAAAGAAAGTGATCGATCTCTCGCAAGAGTCGTTTCGGTTGTTCGACGTGTTGGGCATGATCGGGATCGTAGTGGCGGCGTTAGGCGTGATCAACACCTTGATGATGAACGTCATCGAGCGTCAACGCGAGATCGGCGGGTTAAGATCGCTTGGCTTGACTCGGTGGCAGACAACCAAAATGGTTTTAGCAGAGGCGGCAACACTTGGGGCGATTGGCGGCGCGTTTGGGTTGGGACTCGGTTATTGGCTATCGCAAATTTTCGTCAGCGCGTTGAATGCAATGGCGGGTTACGATCTACAATACGTTTTTGTGTTGAGCATCTTCATCACCGGCGCGTTCATCGCCTTGATCGTCTCTCAAGTGGCGGCGATCTATCCGGCGTGGAAGGCGGCGGGGGTGAATATCGTGGAGGCGATTAAGCATGAGTGAGGGGCAAAAGGAAAAAAAGGAAAGAAGGGGGATAAAGGAAAGAGGTGGCAACGGATGTGGTAGCTGATGTAATGGATGCGAGCGCATATATCCGCTACATCCGATACATAATCCGTTGCCAATAGCGGCGATCAAACTTCAGACCGACGCGGTTTCGCGAAGCGTCCCGTAGCGAAGCGGAGTGGATAAAACCGCGTTGGTCTTTGGCGACAAAGTGATTTTGACTCAAGGAGAACTGGGCTTATACTTGCCCCAAGATACAAGCATAGGTAACGAAGGAGTTTAAAATGCAATGGCTTGAAGTGCGAAAAGCATATCCGAACCAGTGGCTCATCATTGAGGCATTACAAGCGCACACCTCACCAGAGCATCGGCGATTGCTCGACAAGATCGCCGTGATCGAGAAATGCGCTGACGGCAAAGGGGCTATGACGAGCTATCGGCAACTACACAAGCAGCACCCCGCGCGAGAATTTTATTTCGCCCACACCAGCCGCGAAGCATTAGATATTCGTGAACGGCAATGGTTGGGAATTCGGAGGGGAAATGCAATTGCTGTTAAAGGATGAACTGCCATTTACAACGATCTCAATTGCTTATCGAGGTGCTGTCCTTGAGATACCTGACGTTCTGATAGATACGGGATCAGCCAGCACAGTATTGTCTGTTGATCTTCTCGCGGACGTTCAAATTTTTCCAACGCCTGAAGATATTCTGCACACGATACACGGCGTGGGTGGCAGTGAAGTCGTGTTCACACGCAATGTGGACTATCTCAAAGTAGGTGAGCACAGCATTGTAAATTTTGAGATCGAAGTCGGTGGCATGGATTATGGTTTCGACATCAATGGCATCTTGGGAATGGATTTTTTGACTCGCTCAGGGGCGATCATTAATTTGAAAGAGTTGAAACTCGAATTTTCTCAAGTATAAATATCCGTTGCTCGTTTCAATCTCATCACTACATGCATGAGAAACTTTATCATGACATCAAAATTCATCCGACCCAGTAAGGGCCTTTATATCAAACTCGGCGAAGGCGGCTGTTGGGAAAGCGATTGCATTGAACGCGACCAAACTCTCCAACTTGGCTACAGAGAAGTTCCCCACGATTTTTGCACTAAGGAGAGATGGGCTGAAATACAAAAAGGACTTAAGACAACCCACAAAGACCCGGGTGTAGCCACGCGCCATGCCAACCAGATTCGATCTTTCTATGAAGCGGACGAAAGTGTTTTATGGGTCACTTTCTTTGGTGACAGATTACATTGGTGCTTTTCAGAGCCTAAAGTAACTTTGTTACCTGATAAGTCGAAAACGCGTCCCGTTATCGGTCAGTGGTGTTCGGTAGATATCACGGGCGAGCCACTTTATAAAAACCATCTGAGCGGCAGGCTCTTGAGTATGCAAGGTTTTCGGGGAACAATTTGCTCCGTCAAGGAACTTCATTATCTCGTTCAGAAAATCAACGGCATCGTCCCCCAAGAAGTCAAAGAATCTATAGACGCTTTATCAGCACTCGAACAAAAAATAGAGTCCTTGATCCGCAAATTGCATTGGAAGGACTTCGAGATTCTGGTTGACCTGATTTTTCGCCAAGCAGGTTGGCAGAGAAATGGGGTGTTGGGTGGAATTGAAAAGACTCTTGACCTTGATCTGCTTTCGCCCATCACTTCAGAGCGGTATGCTGTACAAGTCAAATCCAGAGCAAACTTAGCCGAGTTCGAGAGTTATCAACGGGAATTCGCAGATATGCAGGGTTACACTCGTCTGTATTTTGTCGTTCATACACCTGCGCGTAATCTCGCACAGACCAAAGTAAAAACTACTGAAGACATCAGGCTGTGGTTACCTCAAGAAGTTGCTCATTGGGCGGTCAAATACGGATTGGCAGATTGGATAATCTCCAAAGCATCGTAGGTAAGCAGACATCACTTTCAAGACAAACGCGGCAGAATCCGACCGTTATCAAAGCAAACCCAAAACCCGAAAGTCCCCTCGACTCTTCGGGTTTTATTTTTTTACCCTCTCTGCAACACATCCCTCACCCCCGGCATCACCAGCTGTTGAAAAATCTCGTCCATGCGTTGCGGCGTGTAGGGCATATTGTTGTCGAGCCACCACTTGAGCAAAGTGAGTAGCGTGCCGGCGAGATAGTTGGAGAGAATCGGGAGTGGCACGGAAAGATCGTGTTGAGGTGCAAGCAAAACAATTTGTTCCTCAATGTTTCGCGCCAAATAAGTTTGTCCCGTTTTGAAAAGTGATTCGATCCCCTGCCCCCAGATCAACGCCTTGTAAAGATGATGATGATCTTTTACGTGTTGAAATAACCCTTCCACATGAAGCAACCGCGCAGTGGCGGCGTAATCGTAATCAATGTGTGGGTTAAGTAAGGCAAGCACCCGTTCAAAACTGCTGGTCAGCAAATCGTCTTTATCTTGATAGTGGGCGTAAAAAGTCGAGCGGCCCACATTGGCTTTGTCAATCACATCTTGCACGGTGATCAGATCATATTGCTTCTCCGCCATTAGTTTTAGCAATGCGTCCAATAACAATTGCCGCGTGCGTTCCGAGCGACGATCTGTTTTTTGTGTCTTCACTGTAAGCAGTTCCTTTCCCGCACATTTTCGCTAATGTGTCCATTAGCGAACACTTCGGTTCGATTAATTGTTGACAGAGGAATGTTCGATCTATATTCTGATAACGAACAATCCATTCAAGCACGAATCATTATACGCAAAAGGAGCGTAACAGATGAAAACAATTAGTGAACTACACACGCACGATCACGCACCCGAAACCGAAGGACGCACGATACGTTGGGCGCATCTCTACGATGCTTTAGTGGGCGTGATGACTCTTGGCAATGCTAAAGCCATTCGCCAGACAACTGCTGCGATGGCGAAAATTAAAGCGGGGGACAAAGTGCTTGATGTGGGATGCGGCACCGGAGATTTAACTTTTGCCGCCAAAGCTCACGCCGGGGTTACGGGCGAGGTGCATGGCACCGACGCCTCACCCGAGATGATCGAAGTGGCGAAAGGCAAAGCGGCACAGCGCGGCACGCAGATTAACTTTCAAGTTGATCTCATCGAGAAGATGTCCTTCCCCGATCATTATTTCGATGTGGTGTTGAGCAGTTTGATGATGCATCATCTACCCAACAACCTCAAACGTCAGGGGCTTGTCGAAATTCGCCGCGTGCTGAAACCGGGTGGGCGAATCGTGATCGTGGACTTTAGACGTCCGAACACTTTTACGGAACATATCCTCACGGCTTTTCTTCTGCACGGTGGGATGCAAAGCGGCGTGCAAGATTTGCCGACGCTGATGAAGGAAGCCGGGTTCAGCAAGATCGAAACAGGCGATGTCAAATTTATGATGCTTGGCTTTGCGCGTGGGGAAGCGAAGTAATGTTCTCACGGCGACATTTCTTACTGATCATTGCCGTCATAGATGTCGTGCTGTTGATTCTGTTGGCGCACGTAGACATTCGCCAACTTCTGACGAACCCGACGACGTTGATCATTGGCGGGATCATTGTGGGACTCCACATTCTTGGCGGAGGTCTCGCGGTGTTGTTTGCATTCGTAGCCAAAAAGCGTTGGTTGCGATAGACTCTAAAACATGAACCCACACAGCGACCATCATCACGAAGAAGAACACGATCACACTAAAGAAGGTGACCCACATAGTCACATACACGGCGTGATCGATCCGACCATCTACACCACCGCGCGCGGGATATGGGCGATCAAATGGTCGTTCATCGGACTCCTCATCACTTCGATCTTTCAGATCGTCGTCGTGATATTCACCGGCAGTGTGGCATTGCTCGCCGACACGATTCACAACATCGGCGACGCCACGACGGCGATACCGTTGTGGATGGCGTTCACGTTGGAACGACGCAAGCCATCGAAGCGATTCACTTACGGCTTGGGGCGCGTGGAAGATTTGGCGGGCATGAGCATTGTGCTGATCATTTTGTTAAGCGCGCTGCTCGCCGCCTATCAATCCATTCAACGTTTGATTCAGCCCGAGCCTGTTACGAATCTTTGGGCAGTCGTCATTGCTTCTATCGTTGGATTCTTGGGCAACGAAGGAGTGGCGCTGTTTCGGATTCGAGTCGGGAAAGAGATCGGCAGTGCGGCGTTGATCGCCGACGGCTATCACGCCCGCGCCGACGGGCTGACGAGTCTCGCCGTGTTGGGCGGCGCCATCGGCGTGTGGTTAGGTTTCCCGCTCGCCGATCCGTTGATCGGTTTGCTGATCACGGTTACGATTTTGCGAATCGTTTGGGAGTCGGCAAGGGCAGTGTTTGCACGGATGTTGGATGGCGTTGACCCCGACGTGGTGGATGAGATTCGCCACGCGATTGATCATGTGGATGGGGTCAAAGATGTAAGCGAAGTGCGCGTGCGTTGGCTGGGGCATCGTTTGTTGGCGGAAGTGAATATCGCAGTCGAGAGTCACTTAACCGTTGAACAGGGTCACACCATTGCGGTGAATGTGCAACACGAGTTGATGGAGCATCTCAAGTATTTATCCAACGCGACGATACACGTTGATCCAACTCATCAATCGGGTGAGGTACATCATAACCATCATTAGATGAAAAAGATTATCGAATGAGCGTGACCAGAATTGGTGAATTTCAGGCGAAGGAGGGGTCAGGCGAGAACTTGCGAGATTTTATGATCTCTATCATGCCGATGATCATAGCGTCGGAGGGCTGCGAATCCTGTGAACTTTTTCAAAGGCAAGATGACCTCACAAAATTTGTGATGATTGAGGTATGGCAGAGCGTTGAAGCGCATCAGGCTTCGGTTAAAAACATCCCGCCAGAAAAGTTGGGCGAGATTAGACCACTTCTTGCCGCACCGCCTAACGGCAGTTATTACAATTCAATTCAGTATTCTACTTCTTCACCCCAACGTCCTGCTTAGCTCTTTTGCCTGCATCAATCACGAAGCACATTAGGGGCGGCTTAGTAAATCGGCTTAACTGAGGTAAAACAAAGAAACGTTGATAAGATAATAGGTGAACAAGATAACCGCCGACCGTTCTAACATTTGTAGAGGTGCTGATATGACGAAAAAAATTTCTCGCAGAGATGTCTTGAAACTCGGAGCACTGGGGACGCTCGGCAGTTTGGTGGCGGCTTGCGCTCCGGCAACTGCTACCGCCACCCGCGCGTCGGCGACTCTCACGCGCGTTCCCCCCACTATCGAGCCTACATCTGCTCCTGCCGTTAATGCCACTAACGCGCCCGCCGCGCTGGCAACCCCGATGCCCACGACCGCGCCAGTTAACGATGTCACTACACTTATCGGCGAAGTCACCAACGCCGCTAAACGCTATCTGGATTCGCTCAACGCGGCACAACGTACAAAATCCTCTTACGCCTTCACGAATGCCGAACTCACGCGCTGGCATTGGACAACGCCGAGCGGGTTTCCGCGCAACGGATTGCCCTTGCGCGAGATGCAAGCCAACCAACGCAATGCAGCACTCGCTTTGTTGCAAACCAGTTTATCCGCAAGTGGTCTGCAGACCGCGTTCAATATCATCGCTTTGCAAAAAGATTTAGGGAATGATCCAGAACTGTATTATGTGACCGTGTTCGGCACACCGGGCGTTGAGCCTTGGGGCTGGCGTTGGGAAGGGCATCATCTCTCGCGGCGCTTCAACGTCATCAAAGGCAAAGTCTCAGTCACTCCATTTTTCTTAGGGTCTTGGCCCACGGTGAACAACGCTGGATTAAAGGCAATGGAGCGTGAGGAGTGGGCGGCACGAGAACTGGTCACGTCATTGGATACCACTCAACGTGCCACCGCTATTTTTCAGGCACGCACTCTAGGACAACACGTCACCCAAAACCAAGACTATGTATCTCCGTTAGAACCGGTGGGGCTTGCGGCTACCAACTTCAATGCCGATCAACAAAAACTTTTAATGGAGATCGTACAAAAATATCTCGGTACATTACCGGCTGCGATTGCCACTACACACCTCGCTCGCCTGCAAGCCGCCGACATCAAAAACATTCGCTTTGGCTGGGCCGGCGCACTCGAATCACAAAAGACGCACTACTATCGCCTGCAAGGTCCTACGTTTTTGCTCGAGCATGACAATTCGCGCAACGGTGGCACACATATCCACAGCGTGTGGCGCGATTTTGCCGAAGACTTCGGAAAAAATTTCTGAGAGTGGGTTATGCTCGTTTGGCTACGTAGCTATTGGCTTCACGCGCTGGTGATAACGCCACTCGCCTTCACCGCGTACGAATATCTCACCAACACCCTGCCCATTGTTCTAGACCGTCATTTGATGATTCGCTTCGGCGCGGCGGGGCTGGCATTTTTGGTTGCCTCATTTGCCTGCACACCCTTAAGCACGCTGTCGGGCAATCCTTATTTTGTCACACAGCGTCGCACACTCGGTGTGTATAGTTTCGGCTATATCGCATTGCATCTGCTTGTCTACGCTGGATTGAATAGTCAGTTCGATTGGGACTTGATGCTGCGGGATATAAGCGAACGGCGCGCCATGAGCGTCGGACTCTTGGCTTTCGTTTTACTCATTCCGTTGGCGATCACATCTACGAACGGTTGGCAAAAGCGGTTGGGCACACGCTGGAAAACGTTGCACAAATTAGTTTACATCGCTGTGCCGCTGAGCCTGTTGCATTATCTGTGGCTAGAGCGCGACATCTTGGAATGGGCTGTCGTGTATACAGTATTGGTGACGGTGCTGTTCGTGGCACGGTTACCATTCTTGCGGCGAGCCGTCGCGCGTGTGCGGCACGGCACGCGTTGAGCTGCTATTAAAACAAAACGCCCGACTCACGTCGGGCGTTTTTATTTTGGTTCAACTCATCGGCGACGGCTCGCGCGCCATGATCGGATCGACTCCACGATCCATCTCCCACGGATAGACAATGAAGGCGTCGGTGGTCGCCGCAAAATAGTTGGGTTCGGTTTTAGTGAATAAAGATCGGTAAGGGTTGTAATGCAGCACGCAGGTTGACGGCATCCCCTGCGCCGATTCGATTTTATCTTTCACCGCCGTGATCGTCCGCCCCGATCCCCACACATCATCCACGATCAACATCTTGCGCCCTTCCAACAAGTGATCATCCGGGAATTGCAGGAACGATGGCAGCGCCGCCAGCTTCACTTGCGGCAGATCGATCTCCACAAAATTTACAGACGCGGTGAGGATAGATTTGATGTCCAACGCCTCAGCCAGCAAACCGCCCGGCACAATGCCGCCGCGCGTGATCATCACCATCGTCTCAAAGCGCGTGTGAAATTGCGGGACGAGTTTATCAATCAACTGGTCAACATCATCCCAAGTGAGAATCTCGCGGCGCATCAAAGTTATGCTCCCATCACGGCAGCAAGCCGGGACACGATCGTCGGCTTGATCACATCATTGTCCTTCATCGCCATATCAATTGCCTGCTTGAAGAACCCCCAACCGCGACTGATAGATTTAAAGAATGAGTCGAACATAGATGCTCCTACGATTTCTGATTTTCGATTGCTGATTGATATTCTACTCCCAAATTGCCTCACCCCCTACCCCCTCTCCTAACGACAAAAAACAAGTGCGTCGTTAGGAGAGGGGAGACAACTTCAGATAGATTCGAAAACTTTTCTCCCCCTCTCCCGAAAATGCCTTTGGTTTTCATTTTCGGGAGAGGGGGTCGGGGGGTGAGGGAATCTTTTTCTCCACGTAATCACTATACCCTCCCCCATACTCCCTCAACGCCCCGCCCTCTAACTCCACGATTCGATTCACTGTGCGATCCAAAAAATAACGGTCATGCGAAATGATCAACGCCGTTCCTTCAAACTCATCAAGCGCGTTCTCCAAAACTTCCGCCGAAGCGATGTCAAGATTATTCGTCGGCTCGTCGAGCAGCAAGAAGTTTACGCCCGACAAAACTAACAATGCAAGTTGCAACCGACTCCGCTCTCCGCCCGATAGCGACCCGATCTTTTGTGATGCTTGGCGATAGCCAAAAAGATAGCGACCCAAAAAGGAAACGGCTTGACCCTCGTTGAATGCT
>Ga0209514_10003306_pt1 | contig 23297 bp, 16 predicted proteins | sample Subgrocontami58m_FD_187452 | JGI IMG/M metagenome (GOLD analysis project Ga0209514, IMG submission 187452) | Subsurface groundwater microbial communities from S. Glens Falls, New York, USA - GMW37 contaminated, 5.8 m (SPAdes) (version 3) | ecosystem: Environmental > Aquatic > Deep subsurface >...
ATTACAAGGCCATCGGCCTGGCCGATTACGGCAAGCCGGGCAATTATTTCGCGCGCCAGATCGGGCGCTGGAGCAAGCAGTACCAGACCTCCGAGATCGAAAAAATCGAGGCTATGGACAATCTCATCGCCTGGCTGCCGAACAACATTCCCGCCGGCGACGAAACCGCGATCGTGCACGGCGATTACCGCCTCGATAATCTGATCTTCCACCCGAGCGAGCCGCGGATTCTCGCCATCCTCGACTGGGAGCTCTCCACCCTGGGGCATCCGCTGGCGGACATTTCCTATCACTGCATGAGCTGGCGCATTCCGCCGGGGCAGTTCCGCGGCGTCGGCGGGCTCGACCTCAAGGCGCTGGGGATACCGACGGAGCAGGAATACGTCGCCGCCTACTGCGCGCGCACCGCGCGCGAGCGCATCGACAATTGGGATTTCTATCTCGCCTACAATATGTTCCGCATGGCCGCGATCCTGCAGGGCATCATGAAACGCGCGGTGGACGGCACCGCGGCCAGCGCGCATGCGCTCGATGCCGGCAAGCGCACGCGGCCCATGGCGGAAATGGGCTGGACCTACGCGCAAAAAGTCATCGCAGCCGGAAACTAGCCCGGCCGCGTCCGCTCATTTTCATTCTACGAAAGGCAGGCAATGGATTTCGCATATACCGACAAGGTCAAGGCCATGCAGGCCAAGCTCGTCGCGTTCATGGATGAACATATCTATCCGAACGAGCATCGCTTCCACCAGGAAGTGCTGGAAAACCGGCGCAAGGGAAACCCGTGGATACCGACCAAGATCATCGAGGAACTGAAGCCCAAGGCGCGCGCCGCCGGATTGTGGAACCTGTTCCTGCCGCATTCGAAACGCGCTCCCGAGGGCCTGTCCAACCTCGAGTACGCGCCCTTGTGCGAGATCATGGGCCGGGTAAGTTTCGCGCCCGAGGTTTTCAATTGCTCGGCGCCCGACACCGGCAACATGGAGACCCTCGAGCGCTACGGCAGCGAGGAACACAAGCGCGCGTGGCTCGAGCCGCTGCTGCGCGGCGAGATGCGCTCGGCATTTCTCATGACCGAACCCGACGTCGCCTCGAGCGACGCCACCAACATCCAGTGCCGCATCGAGCGAGTTTCGAATAAGGCGGGCGACGAATACGTCATCAACGGACGCAAGTGGTGGACTTCCGGCGGCGGCGACCCACGCTGCAAGTTGTACATCGTCATGGGCAGGACCAACCCCGACGCGCCCAAGCACAGCCAGCAGTCCATTGTTCTGGTGCCGCACGACGCGCCCGGAGTGAAGGTGCTGCGAGCGCTGTCGGTGTTCGGCTATGACGAGGCGCCGCACGGGCACATGGAAATCGAGCTGAAGAACGTGCGCGTGCCGGCATCGAACATCCTCCTTGGCGAAGGCCGCGGCTTCGAGATTGCGCAAGGGCGCCTGGGGCCGGGCCGCATCCATCATTGCATGCGCCTGATCGGCGTGGCCGAACGCGCGCTCGAACTCATGTGCAAGCGTTCACTGGCGCGGGTCGCATTCGGCCGGACCATCGCCGAGCAGGGCGTGACGCGCGAGCGCATCGCCCAGGCGCGCATCATGATCGACTCGACGCGCTGGCTGGTGCTCAATGCCGCCTACATGATGGACACGGTGGGTAACAAGGTGGCCAAGGCCGAGATCGCCATGATCAAGGTACTCGCGCCCAACATGGCCCTGCAGGTGATCGACTGGGCGATGCAGGCCCACGGCGGCGCCGGCGTCTCGGACGATTTCCCGCTGGCGATGATGTACGCGCATTCGCGCACCCTGCGCTTTGCCGACGGCCCGGACGAAGTGCACCGCAACGCCATCGCCAAGCTGGAACTGGCGAAGCACATGAGCATGCCCAAGTCGGCCAAAACGGCCTGAGGGGAGACCGGCCTGAGGTGGCTGTCACGGCGGTCTCGTGACAGCCCCCGGTTCAGGGGAGCGCGAGGGGGGAATCCCCTCGTTTTGTTACGAATTACAAGGAGCAGACGATGTTGAAGCTGGGCGGATTTGCAGTCAGCAATTATTACAACAAGGTCAAGGTGGCGCTGCTGGAAAAGGGCATCCCGTTCGAGGAGGCGTTCTGCATGACCTCGCAGGACGAAGCTTACCTGAAGCGCTCGCCCATGGGCAAGGTGCCCTACCTCGAAATCGACGGCCAGTTTCTGTGCGAGTCGCAGGTGATATGCGAATACCTCGAAGACAGGTATCCGGACAAGCCGCTCTACCCGAAACACGCGCTCGAGCGCGCGCGGGTGCGCGAACTTATCGCGACCATGGAGTTATACATGGATCTGGTTGCGCGCCGCGTGTATCCGCAGGCCTTCTTCGGCGGCACGGTCTCGGACGAGATCAAGCAGCAGGTGGAGAAGGACCTGGCCAAGGGCGTACGCGCGTTCAAGCAGTTGGCCAAGTTCTCGCCCTTCGCCGCCGGCGCGAACCTCAGCTACGCCGACTGCGCCGCGGGCGTGCATCTGCCGCTGGTATCGCTCTCGACCAAGATCGTCTACGGCCGCGACGCGCTCGAGGATTGCGCCCCGGTGAGGCCCTACCTGAAGATGCTGAACGAGCGTCCGGCGTTCAAGAAAATGAACGACGAGCGCAAGGCCGCCAGCGAGGCCATGGCGGCGGCGAAGGCGAAGAAGAGCTAAACGGGGACGCGGCGCCGCTTGACGTTGCGAACGCTCGGTGCACGCTCAGGGGCCTATTTTTTCGCCGGCAGGGGCAGCACCGCGCGCGGCCGGCGGTTGTTGTCGGTCGCGACGTAGGTGAGCGTCGCCTCGGTCACCTTGACGATCTCGACGTCCTCGGGATTGCGCTGCGCGTACACCTCGACGTTGACGGTGATCGAAGTATTGCCCACGCGCACGATCTCGGCGTAGAAAGAGAGCAGGTCGCCGATTTGCACCGGCTGCTTGAACTGGAACGAATTCACCGCCACCGTGGCGACGCGGCCGCGCGCATGGCGCGCGGCGAGGACGCCGCCGGCGATGTCGACCTGCGACATGATCCAGCCGCCGAAAATGTCGCCGTGATGGTTGGCGTCGGCGGGCATGGGTATGACCCGCAGCACCGGTTCCTTGCCTTCGGGGAGCGTCACTGGTTCAGCCATGGTGGTCAATATTACGCCTAATATTCGTCAGGGTCAGCGCGGATCAGCGCGGGTGATTGCGGAGACAAATGTGGCCGAGAGCCGCATGGATACTCGGTTTGCAGCGTTTTAGCGAAGATGGCGGCCGGCGGCGCAGCCGATTCCCGCGCGCTGTCGATGGCGGTGCTTGCCCATGCAGTTGACCGCGCTCTGGTCAGGACGCGCTGCACGAGCGCAACGGTGCCGGCGCACTAACAGAATATTTTGCGGTATGTGCGCTACCGCCCAGATTGTTTTGGCACGCTACCCGCACAATGCTTCATTGCCAGTCAGTTTCTCCTACCGCAACTTGCGGCTCTAGATAGTGGGGATGAAAGCTGCAGGTGCAATCACCTTTTATTACCAGGAGAAACATTATGACCAAATCATTCGACAAGAAGCAAATAGGGCTGGCGGTGGCATGCGCGCTGGCATTGGGCATCCTGTCCGGAACTGCGGGCGCGCAAACCACGCTGGATGCCAAAGACAGGGCGCACCTCGTGGATAGCCGCGGGGGCGCCGTCATGAGCGGCACCGGCCTATGCTGGCACACCGCCTTTGGTCCGCCCCCGCCGCCTGGCCCCGAATGCGACCCCAATTACGTCGCCTACGTTGCGCCACCGGCGATGAAGTCCGTAGCCGTTCCGCCGCCGCAGATTGCTGCACTGACCCCGCCGCCTGCCCCGAAGCCTGCTCTGAAGCCCATGGCCGAGAAGCTGACCCTGGACGCCGATACCCTGTTCGACTTCGACAAGGCTACGCTGCGTCCGGCCGGGCGTGACACGCTGGATACTTTCGTCAGCAACTTGAGGGACATCAGCCCCGAAACCATCATGACCATCGGCCATGCCGACCGTATCGGCACCGACCGCTACAACCAGCGGCTGTCGGAGCAACGCGTGGCAACGGTGAAAGCCTATATGGTCAGCAAGGGCGTCGAGCCGGGCCGTATCTATACCGAAGGCAAGGGCGAAACGCAGCCGGTCACCAAAGCCCGCGATTGTCTCGGCCCCAAGAGCGCGAAAGTCATCGCCTGCCTGCAGCCCGATCGCCGCGTCGATATCGAAGTGATCGGCACCAAGATCGTCCGCTAGTCGAACGGCAGTTTTGCCGCAAGACAAAGTCCTGCACTGGCAGGGCCTGTGTTACGGGCGGTTGCTTGCAAGGAAGTTCAACCCGACCTTGGGTTTTCAAGGGCACGAACAGGGTTGCACCGGCTCAAGCGGTGCGATCCGGTTCAGATGACGTTTGAATAGGAGACATCATGTTTAAGATGATCTTGGCAATGTTGGCGCTGATTGGCATTTTCGGCTCGCTCGCGGGCTGCAATACAATCGACGGAATGGGAAAAGACCTCGAGCGCGCGGGTGCAGCCACCTCGGACACGGCGCGTGACGTGGGCAGAAAGATGTAGTTGTTTCACGACGCGCGGTTTTCTCCCGCCCTGGCATCGACGGGAGCGTCGTCCGATATGGTTTAAATTTGAAGGAAGCAAGCATGGAAACGCAAGTCAGCAAAATTGAGCCGCAATCCGGAAAATTCCCCCAGGCCGTAATCTGGATCGCAGGCATCGCATTGACCTTGTTCTGCGCCGTAGGCATTGCCGCCTTGATGGGGTGGATCCCGAACTCGATGGGTGGCGCTAGCGACAAGGCCGCGATTGGCCAACAGTCGGCGAATACTGTGCCGCCCGCTGCCCCGAAAGCGCCTAGGGCTGCGGCAGCGCATCCCGCTCCGGTGGCGCATACCGCTCCCGTGCCTGTCGCTCCCGTGAAGATCGCGGCCGTTTCGACCTGCGCCGAATGCGGCGTGATCGAATCGGTGCGCGAAGTCGAAGCAAAGGGCAAGGGTAGTGGTCTTGGCGCCGTAGGCGGCGCCGTCGTCGGAGGCCTGCTCGGCAACCAGGTCGGCGGCGGTCGCGGCCAGGACGTCATGACCGTGGTCGGCGCAGTCGGTGGCGCAGTGGCCGGCAACGAGGTCGAGAAGAGGGTGAAAATGAGCAAAAGCTATGAGGTCACCGTGCGCCTGCACGACGGTTCGAGCCGCGTCATCAGCGAAGCGAGCCTGCCGACCTGGCGCACAGGGGATAAAGTCAAGCTCGTCAACGGCGTGATTCAGTCGAACGCCTGAGCACTTCCGCCGCAGGCGCGGTTCCGCGGCGATCACGTGTACACCTAGCCATTGAACAGGCACCGCGCGGTGACCGCGCGGTGCGGCAGAAAGTGCCGCACGGGGCTTGGTGTCGCCGACCCAATCGATTTGCAATACACGGACCGGGTGACGCGACCTATTGTTTCGGTTTTTTCTCGTCCTTCTTACCGAACAAGCCTTCGGCCCAGCCTCCGACTTTCGCGCCCATCGAAGTGCCAAACCCCGGGCCCAGTATGGCGGTGCCAGCGGCTGCGCCCGCGATAGTTCCAGCAGTGGGATAGAGCAACGGCGCGTCAACCGTTCCCGCAACGTTGAGTGGCACGTTGGCGCTGGTGCCCACCGCTTTGACCAGGGCGTTGACGCGCCCCGACAGTTCCTTTTTCGGTGAGATGCTCACATTGCCGTCGGCGGCCAGCGCGCCCGAGGCGATCTTGAGTTGCGTGAAACGGTAGCTGCCGCGCTCCATGGCGAGATGCCCGGACAATTGGTCGAAGCGGGTTTCTCCGCCGGTCGTTCCCTGCTTGATCAGATTGGTGGCGGCTTTCTGGATGTCAACACCGTGGAGCACGCCGTTCTGAATCGTAAAAAGCGTTTCCAGCCGCAACCCATTCATGAGCTGATCTGCCGATGCCGCCGAGGCGGAGAAAACCGGTTTGGCATTGAGCTTGCCGCTGAAGCGGGTACCCGGTGACAGCATGGAAGTGACTTGCCGCAGTTCCAATTGGCTGACGTTGAGGTTGCCGCTTAACTGCAGCCCTTTCTGCCACCTGATGGTGATTTTGCCGACGGCAGTGCCACCATAGAGCCTGGCGCTCACTTCGCTTAAGTTGACATTGTTGAGCGTCGCCACTCCCTTGATGGTCAACTCGTCGAACACCAGCGCTGGCCCGAGCGGCAATGTCCACGATTTTGCGCTGGCGTCGATAACATATTGTGACTTGTCAGACTTGATGAGCGCCTTGAGCTTGCCGTCCCGCGTAGTAATCGATGCGTCCCCGGGGTCGCCCTTGCCGTCAAGGCTTACCCGCGCATCGAAGGGGCCGAAGGTTGACTTGCTGAAATTGACCAGCGCATTGCTGAGACGGATGCTCTCGACCCGGACTTGCGGCGGTTGTTGCGGCGGCTTGGGGGCATCCGGCTTGGCCCACGCCGGAATGTTTTTGATCGCCTTCTGCGTCAGGGCCAGAGAATCAATCTCGATGCTCTTGATAACCTTGATCGACTGCAGCAAGGAAAAAATATCGGGGGTCACCAGCACCTTGCCAATCCTGATGTCATCGCTCGTGCCTACCGTGATGCCGTCGACCGTGATATGCGGCGACGGCAGGGCCGCGAACTTGATGCTTTTTATCGACACCGGCTGTTTGAGCTTGGCCGAGACCTCTGTTTCGACCCGCGGAATGTAATCGTCGAGCGAGATGAAAAACGGCAATGCCACCGCGGCCGCGAGCAAGGTCGCGAGCCCGATCAATATCCGTTTAAGCCATTTCATGCTTAGCGCTGCCACTTGCCTCTCGTGTCAATCCTGACGGATGTTACACCCGACCGGGCATCGCTTAAGAGTCTCTCATCAAAGTCTCCGGAGGTGGTGATAGCGTCGCATCACCGGCATGTCGTTGTTGACGCGTGCCACGGCTTTGACGCCGCGCGCCTGCGGCGGTTCGGCCGTCGGACGGCGTTCGTCGGTTCGTCGTTATCCGCTGTGTGTATGCGCGCGCACAAGCCGTTCCCCTTATGTGCGCCACCGCACGGAACCTGCTGCGGCGAAGGGTAATACTTAACGCTGTATATATACGGACACGGAAACCGGCCCGTATATGTGCGCCACCGCACAGAATTTCTTGCGGCGGCGGCTAATACTTGAAACGGTGTATTTCCGCGCGAAAGCGATTGTGAAGGACGTCAGCGTACCCACCGACTTGCGGTAGGTCGAATACGTCGGCGGTTTTCTGGATCAAACGAAGAGGGTAAGCAAATGAATAACATGAGTAAGTTCGACAGCTATAGGAAAGTCCTGACGTGGTTTGCGGCATTGACGCTGAGCGCTTTGGCGGCAGGCTGCGGGGGAGGCGGCGGCGGGGGAGATCCAATCCTGGGCACGGGCGGCGGTGCCGCCATTACCGCACCCGCGCCCAAGGTGACTATCGTGGCCCCTCTCGTCCAAGCCACCGGGGTGGGAACCAACTTGAAAGCATTCACCGTCGCCTTCACGAATGCGATGGATCCCGCCACGCTCACCCCGGCAACCTTTACGCTGGCATGCCCTGCCGGAACGCCCATAACAGGCGGCGTGGTTACCTACTTTGCAGCGAGCAAAGCGGCAACCCTTACGCTTCCCGCGGCAACCAATCTTCCGGCCAATACCGTATGTACCGCGACGATCACCACCGGCGTCAAGGACGCTGCAGGCGTTCCACTGGCGAGTAACTTCGCCTGGACCTTTACGACCGCGGCAGGCGCAGACACCACCGCGCCCACGGTAACCGGCACCATCAATGGCCTAGGCGCGTTAAACGTAGCCGTCAACACCAAAGTCGGCGCCACGTTCAGCGAGGCGATGGACCCCTCGACTATTACCAATGCGAACTTCACGTTTTCGCAGACCTTAACCGGTACTGCGGTGGCGGGCACAGTCAGTTACGTCGGTGTGAACGCGGTATTCACCCCGTCGAGCAACCTCGCTCCCGCTACCAACTACACCGCCCTAATTAAAGGCGGGGCCGGCGGCGTCAAAGACCTGGCCGGCAATGTGCTGGCAGGCGGCAATACACCGGCGGGCGACTATGCCTGGAGCTGGGTCACAGCCGCGGGCGCGGACACCACCGCACCCACGGTAACCGGGACCGTCAATGCAAACGGCGCGACCAACGTCACCATCAACACCAAAATCGGCGCCACGTTCAGCGAGGGGATGGATCCCTTGACGATTACGAACGCGAATTTCGCGCTGCAGGAAACAGTAACCAGCAAGGTGGTAGCAGGTGTAGTGAGCTACTCCGGCGTGAGCGCGGTATTCGTACCGTTGAGCAATCTCACTCCCAATACCAACTACACCGTAACAATCAAAGGCGGGGTCGGCGGAGTCACGGACCTGGCAGGCAATCCAATGGCCAGTACCTTCCAGAATGGCTGGACCACGGCTGCAACCCCGGACACCACCGCGCCCACGGTAACCGGGACGTTCCCCGTTAGCCGCGTGACAAACGTCGCCATCAATACCCGGGCAAGCGTAACGTTCAGCGAGGCGATGGATCCCCTGACGATTACTAACCTGAATGTCAGGTTGCAGGAAACGGCAACCGGCAATGCGGTACCAGGCATACTGAGCTACGCCGGTGTGACCGCGACATTCATCCCGTCGAGCAATCTCAAGCCGAATACCAACTACACCGTCACAGCCTTTGGCGGAGTCAGTGACTTGGCAGGCAATCCGATGAACAGCACCTTCCAGATCGGTTGGACCACGGGAGCGACGCCAGACACGACCGCACCGACCGTAACCGGGGCCCTCCCTGCCAGCCTGCAGACAAACGCGGGCATCAACACTCGAGCCAATGTTACGTTCAGCGAGGCGATGGACCCGTTGACGATCACCAACCTCAATGTCAGGTTGCAGGAAACAGCAACCGGCGCTGCGGTAGCTGGCACGCTGAGCTACGCTGGCGTGACAGCGACAATCATACCGTCGGGCAATCTCAATCCAAATACCAACTACACCACCACGGTCTTTGGCGGCGTCAAGGATCTGGCAGGCAATATAATGAACAGCACCTTCCAGGTTGGCTGGACTACCGGTGCGACTCCCGACACCACGGCGCCCACCGTAGTCGGTAGCATCCAAAACAACGGCCAGATCAACGTGCCCATCAACACCAAAGTCGGTGTGACGTTCAGCGAGGCGATGGACCCGTTGACGATCACCAACCTGAACATCAGGTTGCGGGAAACAGCAACCGGCGTTGTGGTACCGAGCACGCTGAGCTACTCCAGTGTGAACGCGTTAATTATTCCGCTGAATAATCTCAAGTCGAATACCAACTACACCACCACCGTCTTTGGTGACGTCAAGGATCTGGCTGGTAATCTTATGAACAGTACGTGGGAAATCGGCTGGACTACCGCGGCGGTCGCGGACGTCACCGAGCCTGTCGTGACGGGGGTAAGCCCTGTGGATCTCGAGACGGGTGTCGCGCTCAACAAGGCCCCGTACGTGCTCTTCAGCGAGTGGATGGATCCGCTAACGATCACCAATGTAAGCTTTACGCTGACGGGACCGGGCGGAACCTCCGTTGCAGGAACAGTCCTCACTGGCGGGACGATCGACAATGCACTCTTTACACCCTTGAGCAATCTCGCGACCGCGACCACCTACACCGCCACCATCAAAGGCGGGGTCAATGGAGTCAAGGACGTGGCGGGCAATGCACTGGCAGCGGACAAGGTGTGGAGCTTCACTACGGCAGCGGCAATTGTAATAATACCGCCGATCCCGCCGAGAGTGGGTCCGGCCCCGATCGTCCTCAATTCGATATTGACGAAGAATTTCGTGATTACCTCAACAACCGGGATCACGAACACCGGAACCCACGGTACGCTTATAACCGGGAACATTACCTCCAGTGGGATCACTGGTGCCGCGATGAATGGCGTGTTCTGTACAGAAATTGCCGGAACCATATACGAGGATAATGCCGGATACGTGGGTAGCGGCGATCAATCATGCGCCGCCGCTACTCCGCCGGCTGCCAATGGGGTCATAGCGGCCAACGCCATAGGCGATGCCGGCATCGCATATGGCGACGCCGCGTCACGACCCAAGGGCGTCGGCGCCAATCTCAACGTGGGCGGTGGAACGGTCAGCGGACAAAACTTCGCCCCCGGCATCTGGACCTGGACTACCGCAGCCACCATAACCGGAGATATCACGCTCACGGGTACGGCGAACGATACCTGGCTATTCCAACTCTTTGGGGCGGCGTCGGATCTCGTTCTCAATAACGGCGTTAAGGTACATCTCGCCGGCGGAGCAGTGGCTTCGAATGTGTTCTGGTACGTCGAGGGAGGCACCGGGGTAACGCTCAACACGACCGCTGAGTTGAGCGGGACGGTAATGACCGCCAAGCAGATTATTTTCCGGACCGGCGCAAAATTGCATGGCCGGGCATTGGCAGGGACCCAGACCGTTCTGGATGCAAATACGGTCGGGCCGTAAGGCATGCGGCGAAGGATGTGAAGCAGTAAGAAAAGGCCGTCGCGAGACGGCCTTTTTCGTTTCGTGCGCCCGGCAGGGTGCACTCATTTGCGGGCCGCGGTGGAACAGTGGCGCAAGCCACATGCACCAGGCATTCCCGAAGTCCTTCTTTGATCGTTTAGGTCTGGTGTCGCTGCTCGATACGATGCGACAATTCCAGTGTGTTCGATGAACCGCCGGATGCGGAACCGCACGTCCGGTGGTGTGGGAGGACGGCGGGGGTGACCCCGCCTCCTACCCGATAGGCTCAGCCCGTATTTACGCGATCGCACAAATCGTCCCGCGTATGTTGGCTACCGCACAGAAGCGCTTGCGCTGGGGCTGGATACTCACAGGCGTGAAGTCCGCACCAAAGCTTCCGCACGACAGCGATGGTGCCGAACGTCAGCGTGCGCACCGAGAAGGCGTCGCCCGATTCCGTCGATGGTTTTCTGGATCAGACAAAGAGGCTAGGCAAATGAACACGATGAGCAAACCAAAAAGCAATTCCAGATTCCTGACATGGTTCATGGCATTGACGCTGAGCGCTCTGGCGGCAGGTTGCGGCGGAGGCGGAGATCCGATTCTGGGCATAGGCGACAACGTCGTCGCGCCCGCAACGGCGCCCGCGGTGACCGTCGTGGCACCCCTTCCCAATGCCACCGCTGTGCCGATCAATATAAAAATAATCACTGCCGCCTTCACCAAGGCGATGAATCCTGCCACACTCACCGCGGCAAGTTTTACGCTGGCCTGTCCGGCCGGAACCCCCGTAACCGGAACGGTTTCGTATCTTGCAATAGGCAATGTGGCAACGCTGACACTTCCGGCGGCAAGCAATCTTCCGATCAATACCGTATGTACTGCCACGGTGACAACCGGCGCCAGGGACACGGCAGGCAATGCGCTGGCAAGCAACTTTGTCTGGAGCTTTACCACCAGCGCGGTTGCAGACACCACCGGGCCCACGGTAACCGGAACGATCAATGCCCTCGGCACGACAACGGTGGCCATCAACACCAAAGTCGGCGCGACGTTCAGCGAGGCGATGGACCCATCGACGATTACCAACACGACCTTCACCTTGTTGCACACCCTGTCCGGTACTGCGATCGCAGGCACGCTAAGTTACTCGGGCGTGAACGTGGTGTTCACCCCATCGGCTAACCTCAATCCGGATACCAACTACACCGTCATAATCAAAGGCGGTGCCAGCGGCGTCAAAGACCTGGCCGGCAATGCGCTGGCAGGCACCAATACACCGGCAGGCGACTTTGCCTGGGCCTGGGTCACAGCCGGGGGCGCGGACACCACCGCACCCACGGTAAGCGGGACCATCCATACCAACGGCCAGGCCAACGTAGCCATTAATACCAAAGTCGGCGCCACCTTCAGCGAGGCGATGGACCCCTTGACGATTACCAGCGCGAATTTCCTCCTGCAGGAAACCGCAACGGGCAAGTCGGTGGCCGGCGTAGTGAGCTACTCCGGCGTGAACGCGGTATTCATACCCTTGATCAATCTCACGCCCAATACCAACTACACCGTAACCATCAAAGGCGGGGTCGGCGGAGTCACGGATTCGGCGGGTAATCCAATGTCGAGTACCTTCCAGATTGGCTGGACCACGGCCGCAACCGCGGACACCACCGGGCCCAAGGTAAGCGCGACCAGCAATTCCATTGGTGCGACGAACGTCGCTATCAATACGAAAGTCGGTGCCACGTTCAGCGAGGGGATGGATCCTCTGACGATTACCAACGCGACCTTCACCTTGTTGCATACCCTCTCCGGTACTGCGATAGCAGGCGCGGTGAGCTATTCCGGTGTGAACGCAGTGTTCACCCCATCGAGTAACCTCAATGCCGGTACCAACTACACCGCCATAATCAAAGGCGGGGCCGGCGGCGTCAAAGACCTGGCCGGCAATGCGCTGGCGGACGGCAATACACCGGCAGGCGACTATGCATGGGCTTGGGTCACAGCCGCAGGGCCGGACATCACCGCGCCAACCGTAATCGGGACTATCCATGCCAACGGCGCGACCAACGTAGCCATCAATACCAAGGTCGGTGCCACCTTCAGCGAAGCGATGGACCCCCTGACGGTGACCAACCTGAATTTCAGGTTGCAGGAAACCGTAAGCAGCGCCGCGGTGGCAGGCACCTTGAGCTACTCCGGGCTGAATGCCTTGTTCACGCCGCTGAGCAATCTCAAGCCCAGTACCAACTATACGGTCACGATCACAGGCGGGGCCGGCGGAGTCAGGGACCTGGCAGGCAATCCGATGTTGAGCACCTTCCAGATCGGCTGGACCACCGCAGCGACCGCGGACACTAGCGCACCCACGGTGACCCTTACCAACCCGGCCAATCTCGCCGCAGGGGTTGCGCTCAACAGCGTCGTGAATGCGACGTTCAGCGAGGCGATGGACCCCTTGACGATCACCAATGCAAACTTCACGGTGGCGGGCGTAACCGGGACAGTCGTCTACGATGCGATAAGCAGGATTGCGACCTTTACGCCGGCAAGCAATCTCAGCGCAAACACTACCTATACCGCCACGATAACCGGCGCCAAGGATTTGGCAGGCAATGCGTTGGCAGCGGGACTCGTTCCGAATCCGTGGAGCTTCAGCACCGGTACCGGACTCGCCCCGGGGGCGGTTGCGCTCGGTTCGGCCGCAAGCTTCGGGCTCATGGCAACGTCCGCGATCACTAGCACCGGCCTTTCCGTGATCAACGGGGATGTGTCGCTGGACCCGGGCACTTCGATGACCGGATTCCCGCCGGGCGTGGTGAATGGCGCGGTACACGTGAACGATACGGTGTCTGCGCAGGCCCGAATCGACCTGTTGACCGCGTATAACTTCGCCAAGGGCTTGCCACCGGGAACGACCATAACGGCTGGTGCGGATCTCGGGGCGCTGTATCCGCTGGGCATACCGCCGGGCACCTATACCTCCGGCAGCACGATGCTGGTGTCGACACCTCTCGTTCTCGACGCAGGCGGCAATGCGAACGCGGTGTGGGTGTTCCAGATCGGTTCTTCGCTGACTACGGGAGCCAGTATTTCTCTGGCCAACGGCGCCCAGGCGAAGAACGTGTTCTGGGTTCCTACACTGGATGCGACTGTCGGCGTCGGTACCGTCTTCTTCGGAAGCATAGTGTCCGGCAGAGATGTCACTGCAGTAACGGGCGCCACGATCAACGGAAGGATATTGGCCGGCGCGACCACGGCGGGCACGATTGCTTTGCAGACCAGCACCGTCAACGTACCTGCCCCGTAAGGATTAAGGCAAACAGGCCGGCAGACGCGCTCTGCCGGCCTTTACCGCCCAATCCGGACAAAGTGAAAGTGCAAATAGCAGTAACCGACAAATATTGCTAAAGTTGCACTGGTGCAACAGGCACAAGAGTTTTTCAATCCTCGTGGAGAAAAGCATGAAATTAACAAAAGCCAAATTGGGAAGAGCCTCAGGGACACTGGGTCTGGCAGTACTCGCTGCATTCGCCAGCCCGTTCGCGGTGGCGGACGATACAGGCTGGTACGGCGGGCTCAACATCGGCCAGTCGAGAGCGAAAATCGACGACGCGAGGATCACCAGCAGCCTGCTGGGAAGCGGTTTTGGCACGAGCTCGATCACCGATGACAACCGCGACAGCGGCTATAAGCTTTTTGGCGGATATAGGATCAACCGGAATTTTGCGCTTGAAGGCGGCTATTTCGATCTGGGTAAGTTCGGTTTTACCGCGACCACGGTACCGGCGGGAACGCTGAACGGCACTATCCAGCTCAAAGGCCTGAATCTGGACGCAGTCGGCATTCTGCCCATCACGGAAAAGTTTTCCGCGTTTGGCCGGGTTGGAGTGAACTACGCTCAAGCCAGAGATTCCTTCAGCGGGACCGGAGCGGTCACTGTACTCAATCCCAACCCGAGCAAGCGCGAAGCGAACGTCAAGTTCGGCGCCGGGCTGCAGTACGATTTCACTGAATCTCTCGGCATGCGCCTCGAGGCGGAACGCTACCGCATCAACGATGCCGTCGGCAATAAAGGCGACGCCGATCTTGTCTCGCTCGGCCTGGTGTATCGGTTCGGCGCGAAAACGCCGGCCCCCACCCCGCGCACAGCGGCGCCCGAACCTGTTGCCGCACCTGCGCCCGCGCCGGTGGTAGTGGCGCCGCCGCCGCCGCCGCGCCCCGTGACGCCGGCGCCTGCACCGCGAGTGCCGACGAAGGTGACATTCTCCGCCGATTCTCTTTTCGATTTCGACAAGCCGACGGTGAAGCCAGAGGGCAAACAGCACCTCGACAAATTCGCGGCCGACCTGAGGGGCGCCAACTTCGATGTCATCACGGTAACGGGACACACCGACCGGATCGGTCCACACGCGTATAACATGAAACTTTCGACGCGCCGCGCCGAAGCGGTCAAGGCGTACCTGGTGGAATCCGCAGGGATCCCGGCCGGTAAGATCGCGGCCATCGGAACAGACGGATCGGATCCCGTGACCAAGCCCGGCGAATGCAAAGGCCGGAAAGCAACCAAGGCACTGATCGCCTGCCTGCAGCCTGACCGCCGCGTGGAAGTCGAAGTCTCCGGCACCAGGTAATGCCGGCTACCGGAGTCGGGGTAGAGACCAGGGTGCCGCGGGCCATCCTGGCCGTCGCGCCTGATCGCGACGCTACTGGGCCATTTCGGTAATTCTGAAATGGCCTCTTATTTCTTGGCGCGCGTCGCCGGAGTGAAGCAGCGACAACAGGGGGATTTGTAATCGTTTGTAAGAAGCCGTTTCAGAATCGCCGAAACGGCCCCTGACTTAGGGGAGCATGAGGGGATGTCTCCCCTCATCACGTAACCGACTCTAATGCGACGTGCATAGCGCGCGGCAGGACCCGTTGCCCTGCCGCGCTGCGAAAGCTCTTCCTGTTACCGGCCTAGATCCTGGATTGCGTCGACGACCATTCCGGTGCCGATCGCAATCAGCAGAATGTCGCTCGCGACGCGCACATAGCGATAGCCGGTCGGCGGCAGGCCGATCTGTACCACGAGCGGCTGCGGCACTGCGTAATAGATCACATCGCGCGGCAACGACCGCCCGAGCTGCCATTTCTTCGCCTGGCCAGGGGGCATGCAGCCGTTGTGCTTCTTCGCCAATCCCGGCGGGCAGCGGCCGCCGCGAAATTGCTCGACGTAGTATTCACGCACGAACACGCGGTGCTGATCCTCGAAATGGCTGCGCTTTCCGGCGGAGGGGCCGTCCTTGTCGCGCCGCGATCTCTCGCCGTCATCGCGCCGGTCTGCTCTTTCCCCGTCGCGCCGGTCCATGCGCTCGTCCTTGCCGCCCTTGCCGGCGCCAGCCCAGGAGGGCTTGTCGGCCATCACCGGGCCCGCCGCCAGGATTCCACCGATAACAAGCGCTAACGCACATTTCATCTTCAGGGCAATTGGTTTCATGCTGGGTCTCCAGGTTAAGAATGCACGGATTGTTCGGCAGTTAACGGGTAAGCATGCCCATTGGCGAACCGCCTGTCTGTGCGCCAGCGTACACGCGCTCCGCGCAGAAACGATGTCCTTGCCGATCGCGCTGCCCAGGCGCCGGCACGGTCGCTGCCAAACCGGTCAACCGATTCCGTGCCCAGGCGTTAAGTAGCCGCAGACCCTCAAAGTCTGTGTTTTTTTCCCCTGCTGTTTCCCCCGCACTTCTGAAGGAGTAGCCAATGAACAAGTTCATCGCTGTATTGATTGCCGGGCTGTTTGCCACCTCCGTTTATGCGCAAGCTCCCGCACCTGCCACACCGGCTGCCGTCAAGGCGGAAGCTAAAGCCGAGAAAGCCGATGCCAAAGCGGTCAAGGCTGAAGCAAAAACCGACGTCAAAGCCGACGCCAAGGTTGCGAACGCCGAAGCTAAAGCCGCAAAAGACAAGGCAGCGGCGGATGCCAAAGCCGCCAAAGTCGAAGCCAAGGCCGCAAAAGCCAAAGCCAAAGCCGATGCAAAAGCCGTAAAAGCCAAAGCCGCGGCCGATGCCAAAGCCGCAAAAGCCACGACCGCCGCCGACAAAACGGCAGCCAAGGCCGACGCCAAGGTTGAAAAGGCCAAGGTCGAAGCCAAAGGTGACAAAGCGACTGCCAAAGCCGACACCGCCGCCGTCAAAGCAGAAGGCAAAGCCGACGTGAAAGCCGCGACGAAGAAGTAATCGGTCTCCCGGCTGGACAAAAAAAGACAGGCTTGCCCTGTCTTTTTTTGCTCGTCGTTTTGGCGACCGCCGGCATCTGCGGCATGGCACTCGCGCTCATCGCGTTCATGCGAGACAGCACCAGCCCGCGGCCAATGTTCGGTAGCGCACCGACGGCGTGCGGCGCCCTGGATAAGCTTCAACAAGGCGGGCTTGATCAGTACAGCCATCCCGGCGCCGCCGGCCCGCCGTATGCTGGAGAGCGCGATGTCCCATTCAAGTTCCGCGGCAATGAAGCAGAAGCTCCTCGCCGATTTCAACGCGGTCGTGCACGAAGCCGACCAATTGCTCAAGTTCGTGGCCGACGAAGGCGGCGACAGGGCCAACGCATTGCGCACCAAGGTGGAACGAAATTTGAATGCCGCGAAGGAGCGGCTGCGCGATCTGGAAGACGCGGTCCTGGAAAAGACCAGGGCGACAGCGCGCGCGACCGACGAGTATGTGCACGAGAACCCTTGGCAGACCGTGGGTGTCGCCGCGGGTCTCAGTGCCCTCATCGGCGTCGCGATTGGCCTGCTGCTTTGCCGGCGCTGAGGCGCTGATCCCTGCAGTGCGGTCGGCGCTTCGCGGCAGGGAGGCTTGATCGCCCGCTGACGCGGCGATCTGGTGCGCAAATTTCTGGCAAAATGGAATTCGGATGTTTGGATAGTCCATGGTCACCCATCGTAGTTCAAAGATTCTCGCCGGCGCATGGCAGTTCCTCCTGCTTGCGGCCGCTTTCCCCTTGGCCGCTGCGGCGTACACCGAACCATTGGGCGACCTGCTTGTGGCGCCGGGGAGCGCCGGCCTAGGGGCGGTGATCCGCAGCGAGCGCTCCCCGTACAAGGGCGCGCGCGTCAGCCAGGATCTGGTGCCGCTGTATTTGTACGAAGGGAAGCGATTTTTCCTGCACCCGACGCGCGCCGGCCTGAAGCTATCCGACGACGGCAGGCACCGTGTCGATCTGTTCCTCGATTTCCGTTTCGAGGGTTTCCCCGACGGCCGCATTCCGGCGAATCTAGCGGGGATGCAGGCGCGCGAATCGACTACCGACCTCGGTGTGTCCTACGCCTACCGCACTGCCTGGGGCAGCCTCAAAGCCGAGTTCGTGCACGACGCGTTCAACGTGACCAAGGGCGAGGAACTGCGCTTCGGCTACAGCTACGACTGGGATAGCGGCCGCTGGCACCTGCGGCCGGCCATCACCTTGATGCAGCGCAGCGCCAGGCTCAACAACTACTACTACGGCGTGCGCGCCGGCGAGGCGAGCGCAGCCCGGCCCGAATACCTGCCCGGCGCCGGCACCGACGCCTGGCTCGGTCTGTCCGGTTATTACGATCTCAGCAGAGGCTGGCGGGTGCTCGGTGGGATAGGCGTAAGTCTGCTCGACAGCCGGGTGCGCGCGAGCCCGATCGTCCGCGACGGCACCCGGCCGACGCTGTTCCTCGGCGCGGCCTACGATTTCGGCAGCTATCATTCGGCCTTCGAGGAGCATGAGCCTCTGGTCGTGAAGCTGCTCTACGGCAGATCCACCGATTGCAACCTGATCAATACCATGACCCTCGGCTGCGCATCGGTCGACACCATCGACAACAACCGCATCGCCGGCGTCGAACTCGGCAAGTCCTTCATCACGCGCGTGCACGGCTGGCCGCTCGATCTGGTCGGCTATGTCAGCCTGCTGCATCACGACGAGCGCGGCCTGCAGGCGGATTCCCTGCAGGCCAATGCCTACATGAAAGCCTTCTACTACGGTTTTCCGTGGAGCGGGCGGGTCAGGACCCGGCTCGGTTTTGGCGTGGGGGTTTCGCTGGCCCAGCGCGCGCCCTTCGTCGAGGCGCGCGACCAGGCCCGACGGGAGCAGGGCACGTCCCGATTGCTCAACTACCTCGACCCAAGCATCGACATCAGCGTCGGCGACCTGATCGGCTCACGCGCGCTGAAGGAGACCTACTTCGGCTTCGGCGTGTCGCACCGCTCGGGCATTTTCGGCTCGTCGCGGCTGCTCGGCAATGTCAACGGCGGCTCGAATTACATCTACAGTTACGTCGAGTGGATAATGCGGTAGGTCCGGAGGTGGCGTTCAGGCCATCCGGCGCTGCGCGCACGGGCCGGAGACAAGGTATCAGGCGGTGCCGGCGGGGACTGTCGAAAGCGCGCGCCCGGTCACTTCGACGCCGATGCCGCGGTAACCGATGAAGCGCGCGGAGCGGTCGAATATCGGTTCGCCGCTGGCGCGGAAATGCTGGTAAGTGCCATCGGACTTGAGCCGGCTGAAGGGAAAATCAAGGAACGGACGCCTGGCCTTGATGTTTGCCTCGAGTTCGGCGCGCTCCGCCGCGTTCCAGCCCGAGCCCTGAAGCACCTTGGTGTCGTCCATCGATGCGCCCATCTGGATGCCGAGCAGATCGAGAATCGGGCCTGACACCTTGGTGACGCGCTGGTGTTCGTCCGACTCCCAGTACCAGTCGGAGGCGAGTTCCGTCAGCGCGCGAAAGCGCGCTTCGCTCTCGCGCAGTTCCGCGGTGCGTTCCTGTACCGTCTGTTCCAGCAGCTTGTTGTAATTGTCGAGCCGACGGTGCAGCAGGCGCACTTCCAGCATGTTGTGAATCCGCGTCTTGACCTCGGTCAGATCGAAAGGCTTGCTGACGAAATCCTTGGCGCCGGCCTGCAGCGCCTGCAGCTTGTGCGCCGGCTGGGCGGTGATCACCAGGACCGGAATGTAGCTCTCGGTTTCGATCGCCTTGAGGCTTTCCATCACCTGGAAACCATCCAGGCCGGGCATCTGCAGGTCGAGCAGGATCAGGTCGTAGCGGTGTTCGCGGTGCAGCGCCGCGACGGTGTACGGATCCATGGTCGAGGTGACGCGGGTGTAGCCGGCGTCGCGCAGGATTTCCTCGAGCAGCAGCACATTGGATTGCTGGTCGTCGACGATCAGCACGTTGGCGTTCAGAATTTCCGCTGCGGAAATCATTGTGTCAGTCCTTTTTCAGGCTCATGTCCAGCGCGCGTCGCCGCAAATTCCAGCGCAACGCTCAGGGCATCCATGAACTCGTTGACCACGATGGGTTTGGTGAGATAGCGGAAAAACCCTGCATCCAGGCCCTTCCTGATATCGCTCGGAATCACGTTGGCGCTGATCGCCATGATCGGGATATGCGCCGTTGCCGGATCCGCGCGCAGGATTTTCATCGCTTCGATGCCGTTGATGCCGGGCAGATTGATGTCCATCAGAATCACTTCCGGCAGGAATTCGCGCGCCAGCTCGATGCCGAGATGGCCGTCGACGGCGCTGAGCAGGCGAAGATCCGGACGGCGCGAGACCAGTTCCTCGACCAGCAGCAGGTTGGCCGGATTGTCTTCTACATAGAGCAGCGTGCGCACAGGCGCGCCGGTTCTTGCCTGAGGCCGGTGCGACGCGGCGGACTGCGGATCTGCTTCAGCCGCCCGCGGCGGCGCACACAGACCCAGTTCGACCCAGAACACGGTGCCGACGCCTACGGTGCTGTCGACGCCGATGACGCCGCCCATCAACTCGACCAGGCGCTTGGCCACCACCAGGCCGATGCCCGTGCCTTCCTCCATGCCGACCTCTTTGCCGAGGCGGTTGAACGGCTGGAACAATTGCGCCAGCTTTTCCGGGGGAATTCCCTCGCCGGCGTCGCTGACGCTGATGCGAACCGAGTGGGGCGGCACCGCTTTGCAGTCCACCACGACCGTACCCCCGGACTTGTTGTATTTGATCGCGTTGAACAGAAGATTGATCAGCACCTGTTTCAGCCGCGTTCTGTCGGCAAGGACGAAACCGGCGGGATCGAAACTCGGGAATTGCATGCCGATGCCGCGCCGCTGCGCCTGCGGCTCTATCATCGCCTTGCAGTCCTGCATCACCTGCTGTATCGAAACCGGTTCCCGCGACAGCGCCAGCCTGCCCGACTCGATCCGCGCGAGATCGAGAATTTCGTTGATCAACTCGAGCAGGTACCAGCCGGCCTTTAGAATCTGCTCCACGCTTCGCTTCTGCGACGGCGTCGGCGGCGGAGAACCCGATTCGATGACTTGCGCAAAGCCGAGTACGGCGTTGAGCGGAGTGCGCAGTTCGTGGCTCATGCTGGAGAGGAAATCCGTTTTGGCGAGGTTGGCCTTGTCCGCCACGTTCCTGGCGTTCTCCAGCTCGACGTTCTTCTCCTGCAGCATCTGATACAGGCGCTCGCGTTCGGTGATGTCGCGCGCGGCCGCGAACACGCCCTGCAGCGTGCGGTCGCGGTCGTAGAAAGTGGACGCGTTGTAGGAAACCGCGGTTTCCGTGCCGTTCCTGGCGCGCGCGGTGAGCTCGTAGTTGCTGAGCGTCTTTTCCGCGAGCACCAGTCTGATCGCCGCCTCGGCCCGCTCCGGATCGGTAAAGTAATTCTTGAACGGAGCGCCGACGAGCTCGTCGCGCGTGCAACCGGTGAGCGTCTCCATCTGCTTGTTGACGTCGGTGATGATGCCGGCGGGGTCGGTGGTCATGATCGCGTCGATGTTGGATTCGATCAGCGAGCGCGTATAGAACTGCTGGTCGCGGAGCCGCTGGTCGAGCAGCTTCTGCTCCGCTTCGGTCTGCTTGCGCGCGGTGACATCGCGCAGGACGCCGGTGAAGTAGCGCGTGCCGCCGAGCGACATTTCGCTTACCGAAATCTCCAGCGGGAAGCTGCTGCCGTCCTTGCGCCGGCCGGTGACCTCGCGCCCGAGGCCGGCGGTGCGCGCCTCCTCGCTGGCGCTGTAATACTCGAGGGAACCATTGCGCTGATCCTGGTCGAGTTCGGGTATCAACAGGCTGAATTGCTGTCCGACCAGTTCCGCGGCGGCATAGCCGAACATGCGTTCGGCCGCCGGGTTGATCGTCTCGACGATGCCACCGCGCGCATGGATGGTGATGACGCCGTCGGCGACGGTATTGAGAACCGCCTGGATCAGCGCGGCGCTGTCGCGCAAGGCCTGCTGCGCCGCGTATTCCCTGGTGACATCGCGGAAAATCAGCACGGCGCCGACTACCTGGCCGTCGCGGTCGCGGATCGGCGCGCAACTGTCGGCGATGGCGCACTCGCTGCCGCCGCGCGCGATCAGTATCGTGTGGTTGGCGAGGCCATGTACCGTGCCCAGCGCCAAGGTTGACTTCACCGGAATCGTCGAGGGCTCGCGGGTCTCCTGGTTGACGATGTGAAAGATCTCATCCACCGGTCGGCCGGCCGCTTCGGCCTGGGTCCAGCCGGTGAGCCGTTCGGCAAGGGGGTTGAGCAGCGTCACGCGCCCCTCGGCATCGGTGGCGATCACTCCGTCGCCGATGGAGTTGAGGGTAACGGCTAGCTTTGCCTCGTTGATCTGCAGCGTGGTGTTCGCCTGCTGCAGGCGTTGGCTCGTTTGCTCCTGCGCCTCGAGCAAGCGCTGTGTTTCGACATGAACCAGGTTCTTCAGCCGGTTCTGCGCTTGCCGGTAGACCAGGAAGGCGAAGGAAAGCGCAAACAGCAGCGTAAGCAGGCTGAACGCGATGATGCCGGCGAAGAGATTGCGCATGTTCGACTGAAACGTTGCTTCGCGCACTATTAGCGCGGCGTCCTGTCCCTGGATGAAGCCGCGCATCTCGGCGCGAATCGAATCCATCAACCGCTTGCCCTGACCAAGGTCCACGGCGGCTATTGCGGCGGTCACGCCACGCTCGCGTCGCAAGCCGATGATCCGCGCCATGTATGCCAATTTTGCGTCCACCAATGGAGCCAGTGCGTTCAGCCGCGCGTGGCCCGCGTCGGTCGAGGTAAGCGGACGCAATGCTTCGAGTTTGCCGCGGAGGCTATCGCGCATCGCCAAATATTGTTCCAGATAGTCATCATTGCCGGTGAGCGTATAGCCGCGCTGACTGGTTTCGGCATCGGTCAAGTCAGCCAGTAGATCGCCCGCGAGCTGAATCACTTCGTAGGTATGCGTTCGCGCCGCGGCCGATGCCTCGAGTTGTCCGAAGCTCCACAGCGATGCCGTCACCGCCAGCGCGACCGTCAGCGCCGCTGCGGCAAGCGAGAATACGACTTGATTGGTGGCTTTCATGGGAAGTCGGCCCTCCGCCGGAAGCAAGCTGGCTTGGCATCGGATTTCCGCGAAGCCATGCTTGGCGCCTTCATTTGCGCCCTTTCGACCGGTCAATCATGTGGATGTCCGCTTGCCGCGGCGCGGGCCGAGGCGCGTGCACAACGTCCTGCCGCTGGATTCCTTCGGGCAGCAGGCGGGCGAATTCTTTTTTCACGACCGCATAGCACTCGCACACCTGGGATTCCAATCCCACGCGATCGAGCACGGTTATGTGCCCGCGGCGGTAGCGTATGACCCCGACCTGCTGCAATTGGCCGGCGGCTTCGGTGACGCCTTCGCGGCGCACGCCGAGCATGCTCGCGACCAGTTCCTGCGTCATGACCAATTCGTTCGACGGCATGCGATCGAGCGTCAGCAGCAGCCAGCGGCACAGTTGCTGCATCAGCGAATGGTGCCGGTTGCACGCCGCGGTCTGGGACATCTG
>Ga0209514_10003309_pt1 | contig 23279 bp, 22 predicted proteins | sample Subgrocontami58m_FD_187452 | JGI IMG/M metagenome (GOLD analysis project Ga0209514, IMG submission 187452) | Subsurface groundwater microbial communities from S. Glens Falls, New York, USA - GMW37 contaminated, 5.8 m (SPAdes) (version 3) | ecosystem: Environmental > Aquatic > Deep subsurface >...
CATCTCATCTTTTGTATATCCTTCAGGTATAAAAACAATATCTAGTTTTGTTGAAGGATCACCTGAATAGTGAACTTTGAAATTATTAAACGGTTTTATTTTTTCTGTCACAATGAAATAATCTTTCGGATCTACTTCTTTTTCAAATTTCTTTTCAAAATTATTACGTCGGTCCCGTTTATAAATTTCTACAATAATCTTTTCTTTAGGATAAGGCATTAACACAGAACCCGAGAAAGAACGCAGAGTATTTTTAGCTTCTTCTGTTGTCTGCCATTCCTGGTATAAAGTTGAAAATCCTCTTGAACAAATTAACGTTTTGGACGAAGCATCTAAAACCTTCAGAAAATAATTCCCGTACCCGAATTTGTCAATCAGGTTATTTTTTGGTCCGCTCCATTCACCCTCTTCCACAAGCTTTTCAAATGAAATTGATTCTGTGGTTTTGTTACCCGTTTGATAAAAATCGAGACGTAGTGTATTACTTGCAAAGTAGTCATCATATTTTACTTGAGCATTTGTTGTAACAAATAGTGCTAAAAAAACAATTAATATTTTTTTCATTTTATTTATCCTCGAACAGATTATGATTTTACTTTTCGGGATCCAGGTTTAATAACCGGAATGTTCTGCTTACATAGAGGACAATCTTCAGGTGAAAAAGAGACTACCTCTAATTGTAGAGTACTGAATTGAGAAACATCAAACTTAACTTTGTTATTACTTCGATCTACAATAAATCCAACTCCCGCAACAATTCCACCATTATTTTTAACAATATCAATTACTTCAAATACAGAACCTCCGGTTGTTACAACATCTTCACAAACTAAATATTTTTTACCTTCTTCTATTTGAAATCCTCTTCTAAGAGTTAAAGTTTTGTCTTCTCTTTCTGCAAATATTGATTTCTTTCCTAATTGCCTAGCTACTTCTTGACCAACAACAATTCCGCCTATAGCCGGAGAAATGACAACATCAATCTCTGTATCCTTAAAATAGTTTGCAATCATACCACAGATGATTTCATTATACTCAGCGTACTGTAAAACTAATGCACACTGAAAATATTGATTGCTGTGCCGTCCTGAGGTTAATAAAAAATGCCCGTTTAAAAGGGCATTACTTTTTTGAAAAATTTGAAGAATGTCTTGATTATTCATTTTCTAATTTCGTCAATTGTTTGAGCTAATTTGAAATCATTCGTTGTAACACCGCCTTCCGAATGAGTCGAAAGAATTACTTTTACTTTATTCCATGAATGAAGGAGCAAGTCCGGGTGATGATCAATTTTCTCAGCTTCTATACCAATCTTAACAATAAGCGCAATAGCATCAGCAAATGTTTTTAATGTAAATTCCTTTTCAATTGAATTATTTAGATAAAACCAGCCATCTAAATTATCCAAACTATTTTTGACTTCTTCCTCTTTAAGTGGTTGCATTCAAATTGTTTCTATAATTTACTAAATAGTTTTCTGCCCTAGATTATCTTGTTCTTCCTTCTCAACTATTTTATCGGCAACAAAATAAAGTTCCTCTGTGCCTTTTCTATGTTTGATTATAATCTTATCCCCTTCCTTAAAATGAGATAGCAGTAATTCTTCAGCTAATGGATCTTCAACATATTTTTGTATTGCACGTTTTAGCGGTCTTGCTCCAAATTTTTGATCAAATCCCTTATCAGCCAAGAATTCAGTAGCAGATTTATGAAGTTCAATAGTCATCTTATTATCGCTGATATTTTTTATGAGATCTTTCATTTCAATACTGATGATTTTCTTAATATCCTCTTTATCCAAATTCCTAAATACAATTGTTTCGTCAATTCTATTTACAAATTCCGGATTAAAGAGTTTCTTCATAGCATCTTCAACAGTATTTTTTAAGTAAGAATACTGATCGGCTTCCGATTCACCGCTAAATCCATAACCGCCTGTAGATTTTATTTCTTTTGTCCCAATATTTGAAGTCATTATAATGATTGTATTCTTAAAATCAACTTTACGACCAAGACTATCTGTTAGAACACCATCATCGAGAACTTGTAAAAGAATATTGAAAACATCCGGATGAGCTTTTTCAATTTCATCAAACAGAACAACAGAATAAGGTTTTCTTCTAACACGTTCCGTAAGTTGTCCACCTTCTTCATAGCCAACGTATCCTGGAGGCGCTCCAACAAGACGAGAGACAGCAAATTTTTCCATGTACTCACTCATATCAATTCTAATAAGAGCATCTTCAGAATCGAATAAATATCTAGCTAGTTCTTTTGCTAATTCTGTCTTTCCAACTCCAGTTGGTCCTAAAAAGATAAATGTTCCAATCGGTTTAGATGGTCTTTTCAAACCTGCTCTTGTTCTTCTAATTGCTTTTGTTAATTTCAAAACTGCATCATCTTGACCAACAATCCTGCCTTTCAAAGCAGTTTCCATTTTCATCAATTTTTCAGATTCAGCCTGAACAACACGAGTTACCGGAATTCCAGTCATCATGGAAACTACAGTTGCTATATCATCTTCACTTACATCATAAATTATATCTTTTGTTTTAGTATCCCATTCACGTTTAGCAATTTCAAGATCAGATTGCAAAGTTCTTTCTTTATCTCTTAAACGAGCGGCTTCTTCATAATCTTGCTGTTTAACAACTTGAATCTTTTGATGTTTTATTTTCTCAACTTCTTCTTCAAGCTTTAGAATTTCTTCCGAAACTGTAAAGTTGCCCATATGAACGCGTGATCCGGCTTCATCTAGAACATCAATGGCCTTATCCGGTAAATGCCGGTCAGTTATATACCTTTCACTTAATCGCACAGCAGTATTAATCGCTTCAGTTGAATATTGCACATGATGATGTTCTTCATATTTGAATTTGATATGCTCGAGTATCTGAATAGTTTCATCAACTGAAGGCGGATCTATCATAACTTTTTGAAATCTACGGTCTAATGCGCCATCTGTTTCAATGTATTTACGGTACTCGTCTAATGTAGTAGCTCCAATACATTGTATATCACCCCTTGCTAATGCCGGTTTGAACATATTGGAAGCATCAAGAGAACCGGAAGCGCCGCCCGCACCTACAATAGTATGTAGTTCATCAATGAATAAAATTACATCATCAGCTTTTTCAAGTTCATTCATTAATGCTTTCATTCTTTCTTCAAATTGTCCGCGGTATTTTGTACCGGCAACTAATCCGGCAAGATCTAAAGTAACAACGCGCTTATCTTGAAGTATCCTCGGCACTTTCTTTTGGATTATTCTTAAGGCTAATCCTTCTGCAATAGCAGTTTTACCAACACCGGGTTCACCAATAAGTACGGGATTATTTTTCTTCCTACGGCTGAGAACTTGGGCCACTCTTTCAATTTCTTTTTCGCGACCAATAACCGGGTCTAGTTTATCTTCCATTCCAAGTTTAGTAAGATCACGACCAAAATTATCAAGCACAGGAGTTTTAGTTTTTTCTACTTTTTTAGAAGTTGCAGTAAAAGCTTGTTGAGATGTCATTTTAGCTGGATCTTTACTGCTAAGGATGTTATTTAATTCTGCACGGGAATTATCATAAGTAACATTAAACTGATGTAGAATTTGTGTGGCAATATTATCTTCATCTCTTAAAAGTGAAAGGAGAATATGTTCTGTGCCAATAACATCTGATTTATAAATTTTAGATTCTATCTGTGTAATCTTAAGAACTTTCTCAGCTTGTTTCGTTAAAGGTATATTTCCAATTGTGAGAGTTCCACCTGAAGTTCTTACAGTATCTTCAATTGCTTTTTTTAGTTTTACCAAATCAACATCAAGATTACGTAAAATTTTAACTGCTACACCCTGACCTTCACGGATGATTCCGAGAAGTAGGTGTTCCGTACCAATATAATCATGTCCTAACCTAAGGGCTTCTTCGCGGCTAAGTCTAATTACTTCCTGTACTCGTTCTGAAAAATTGCCATCCATCGTTTTTCCTTTATTATTCTATTATCTAAACAGTAAAATTGTCAAAATCGTTTCTTAAATATATAGATTGATTGTCCTCATATCAAGGAACATAAAAATCATATTAAATGCCTCAAATAACTGCATAAATTGTAATAGTCATATTGAATTGATATTTTGCATTCAGTTAATGAAAGAACATTAGGAGATAAAATGGAAGCTTTAACAGGTGTATCAATACTTGTGATCATTGTTGCCGTATTTGTACTAATTATGATTTTATATTTTGTACCGATCGGATTGTTTATAACCGCATATTTTTCTGGAGTAAAACTAAAAATATTTAAGGACCTTATTGGAATGCGGTTAAGAAAAGTGTCACCACAAGTTATCGTTCGTAATTTAATTGCCGCAACTAAAGCCGGAATTCAGCTAAACACATCATTGTTGGAAGCTCACTTTCTTGCAGGTGGAAATGTAACCAAAGTTGTAAATGCTTTGATCTCTGCCAACAAAGCAAACTTGGATTTGGAATTCGCTAAAGCTGCAGCAATTGATCTTGCCGGGCGTGATGTTTTAGAAGCGGTGAAAATGTCTGTCAATCCAAAAGTTATAGAGACACCGCTTGTATCCGGTGTTGCTAAAGATGGTATCCAATTAAAAGCAATGGCAAGAGTTACTGTCCGTACAAATCTTGAAAGATTAGTCGGAGGCGCTGGCGAAGCTACAATCCTTGCTCGTGTTGGTGAAGGAATTGTTTCTACAATCGGTTCAAGTAATTCTCACAAAGAAGTTTTGGAAAACCCGGATAAAATTTCAAAAGTTGTTTTAGCAAAAGGATTGGATGCCGGTACCGCTTATGAAATTCTTTCGATTGATATTGCCGACGTTGATGTTGGTTCAAACATCGGAGCTATTTTACAAACTAATCAAGCAGAAGCAGATCTAAAAGTTGCACGTGCTAAGGCGGAAGAAAGACGAGCCGCTGCAGTTGCTTTAGAACAGGAAATGAGCGCTGAAGTTGCACGTATGCGTGCAAAAGTTGTTGAAGCTGAAGCAGAAATACCTAGAGCAATAGCTGATGCATTTCATAAAGGAAATCTTGGAGTAATGGATTATTACAATCTTAGGAATATTCAATCCGATACCGAAATGAGAAATGCGATTGCTAAACCGGAAGACAAAAAGAACAAAGACACAAATGGATAATATATTTCAGTTACTGATTTTTCTTTTTGTCATTTATACAATTTTTAATTCTCTCTTTGGCAAAAAGAAACCGCAAAAGCCGCAAAATAATTTTCCGAGGAATGAACCGGGAGAAGCTGAAACTAAAACTTCTCCCCAACCTCAATATTCATCTTCAACGGATATCCTTCAGGACCTTTTCGGTTTTAAAATCCCAAAATCCGGAGATGAGTATGACAATTTACATCAGAGAAAATATCCAAGTGATCTTGAAACAGATCTTCCTGATATGGAGAATAGAACTGAACCTGAGAAAATAAATATTCAAGATGTAAATTATGATAAACTTCCTCCTCTTGAATTACAACAGAATACAATTATTACTGATGAACCGCATATAGCTTATGAAATCGGAATAGGTTTTAATCGTAGAACAATTGAGTTAAAACAAAAAATTAAAAATCCGGCATCACTTCGAGAATTATATTTGATCTCTGAAATAATTAACAAGCCCAAAGCACTCCGTAGATAATGACCAAGAAATATGTTCTTAAGAAAGTTGGAGAAATCCCCGCCCGCACTTCAATAATTGATGAATCAAAATTTCATATTGACTATCGCGAACAACTTAACGCCGCACAGTACGAGGCAGTAAGTGCAGTTGATGGTGCTTATTTAGTCATAGCCGGTGCAGGCAGCGGGAAAACAAGAACGCTGGTCTATCGTGTCGCTCGTTTAACAGAACTTGGTTACGATCCGGCATCAATTCTACTTCTTACATTTACACGTAAAGCCGCTAAAGAAATGTTAGACCGTGCAGCTATTCTTCTTGATAACCGCTGTTCGAAAATTAACGGCGGAACGTTTCATTCTTTTGCTAATCTTACACTTCGTAAATATGCAAAAGCAGTTGGACTTGATAATGGCTTCACTATACTCGATCAAAGTGATAGCGAAGACGTTATTAATTTAATTCGTGGACAACTAAATCTCTCGCAGCATAAAAAAAGATTTCCAAATAAGGTTACAATATTTAAAGTACTTAGTTTAAGTGCCAATACAGAAAGAACGGTTGAAGATATTATCGTTGAAGAATACCCCCACTTTGCAGATTATCTTGATAAGTTCTTGGATATTCAAAAAATATATCAAACTTATAAAAAGAAAAATACCCTTCTTGATTATGACGACTTGTTGATTTATCTGCGCAATTTTTTATTTGAACTTAGTCCAGCAGCTAAATCTCTTCTTTCTACAATTAAATTTGTAATGGTTGATGAATACCAGGATACAAATAAAATTCAAGCCGAATTAATCCAAGGTCTTACTCAGTTAAATCACAATATCATGGTTGTCGGCGATGATTCGCAATCCATCTATTCTTTCCGTGGCGCCAATTTTAGAAACATTATGGAATTCCCAAAACTGTTCAAGAATGTAAAACTTATTACGTTAGAAGAAAATTACAGAAGCACTCAAGAGATATTAAATTTTTCCAATCACATTATTGAACATGCAATAGAAAAATATCCGAAACATTTATTCACCCGCAAAGTGGGCGGAGAATTACCCGGCATTGTTTCTTCTGCAAATGAAAACATGCAATCGCGTTTTATTGTTGAAAGAGTTTTAGAATTACGAGAAGAAGGTGTTCCCTTAAATGATATTGCAATTCTATTCCGCTCATCATATCACTCATTCGATCTTGAAATTGAATTGAACAAAGCAAATGTACCTTATATAAAATTTGGCGGAATGAAATTCATCGAAACGGCGCATGTAAAAGATATGTTAGCATTCCTAAGAATTGCTGTGAATCCAAATGATTTTGTAAGCTGGTACCGTGTTCTTCTGCTGCATGAAGGTATCGGCCCCAGGAAAGCACAGCAGATTATGGATGAATTATCATCATCTCAAATATCACTCAAATCTGAACCGGATAAGTCTGTTTCAAAAAAATATAACGATAAGATTTTTAATCTCTTCAAATTGATTTATGATATATCAACTAAGAATCAATTACCGGCTGATAAAGCGGAGATTGTCTATAAATATTACGAGCCACTCTTTGTTGAAAAGTATGATGACTTCAATAAACGAAAAAAAGATTTAGATATTTTTATGAACATATCACAGAATTATAGAAGTCTTAACAGCTTGCTCGCCGATATGGCATTAGATCCGCCACAAGATAGTGTTGCAGAAGTTGAAGCCACAGATAAAGAAAAAGAATTTCTTACTCTCTCAACAATTCACTCGGCTAAAGGTTTAGAATGGCATTCTGTATTTATCATTCATGCACTTGACGGATTCTTCCCATCTTCGCAATCATTTGATAAATTAGAAACGCTCGAAGAAGAAAGACGATTGATGTATGTTGCTTCAACACGTGCGAAACAAAATTTATATGTATGTTACCCGATGTACATTTTCGATCGTTCCAAAGGAATAACGTTTGCTAAACCTTCACGATTTATTGAAGGAATAAATGAAGACACTGCCGATCAATGGTTACTTGAAGAATGACAAATACAAATTGTTTCATTTCAATTATCTATCAATTATCTTGCAATTAAGAAATAGAAGAATTAAAAATGTTTGATGCAAAAGAATTAGTAAGGAAAGCAATAGAAGCAAAAGATAAAGCTATGCCCACTTACTCAAATTTTCACGTTGGTGCAGCATTAATTTCAAAAAGCGGTAAAATATTTCTTGGCGCAAACATTGAAAATTCATCTTATGGATTAACAATTTGTGCTGAGAGAACTGCCGCGTTTCACGCGATCATAGAAGGTGAAAGAGAATTTGAAGCAATTGCAATCGCTGGTGATTCGGAAGATTATATTTCTCCATGCGGCGCCTGCAGACAAGTTTTAATGGAGCTCTGCGGAAAAAATCTTCATGTATATATGATCAATCAAAATGGTGAATACAAACAAACAACTCTCGACGAATTACTTCCCTACTCATTTAATAAGGAGTTCTTAACGTAATGATAGAATTCACACCGCACTCGACTCCAAAAAATACCGGCTGGATTGAAGTAATAGCCGGATGTATGTTCAGCGGAAAGACTGAAGAATTAATTAGAAGATTACGAAGAGCAAAAATAGCACGATTAAATACAAAAATTTTCAAACCCAAAATAGATAACAGATATTCCTCCAACGATATAGTATCTCACAGCGAACAATCACTTCCTTCAATATTAGTTGACAGTCCGCAAGAGATTTTACTTTTTTCTGAAGATGCACAAGTAATTGGTATTGATGAAGCTCAATTTTTTAATAACGAACTTGTAGATGTCTGCAATACATTAGCGAATCAAGGCAGACGCGTTATTATTGCCGGACTAGATCAAGACTATCGCGGAATACCATTTGAACCGATGCCACAATTACTTGCCATTGCAGAATATATTACTAAAACTTTAGCAATTTGTGTTGTGTGCGGAAATCCCGCCGATAAAACACAGCGTAAAATAGTTTCAACAGAAAGAGTTCTCGTCGGTGCCTCAGATAGTTATGAAGCGCGATGCAGAAAATGTCATTACATTCCTGAATAAATCTGAGGACTTAAATGGATTTTTTTATTTCTCTTCTAAGAGGTGTTGGTGGAATAATAATACTACTTGGAATTGCTTTCCTTTTTTCAAATAATAAAAAAAGAATCAATTGGAAGCTTGTAGCTACCGGAATTGGATTACAAGTTCTCTTTGCAATTTTTATTATTCATAGTGAGACACTGCGCGGCTGGTTCTTTCCGCTTGGCTGGCCTAAAGATGCTATCAATTGGTTAGGAACTGCTATCGTAAGTTTACTCGGCTTTACTATGAAGGGCGCTGAATTTGTTTTTGGAAAATTAGCAATCAATAGCGGCCCGGAAAGTTTAGGTTTCTATTTTGCTTTTCAAGTTTTACCGACAATAATTTTTGTATCCGCTCTTACTTCACTACTGTACTACCTTGGTATTCTTCAGCTTGTAGTGAAAGGAATGGCCTGGGTTATGGCAAAGTTATTGGGAACGAGCGGTGCTGAATCTTTATCCAACACTGCAAATATTTTTGTAGGACAAACTGAAGCTCCTCTTTTGATCAGACCATATATTGAAAAAATGACTAACTCCGAAATCCTTACAATTATGGTCGGTGGAATGGCTACTATAGCCGGCGGAGTTATGGCGAGCTACATCCAAATGCTTGGACAGGCTTTTGCAGAGATTTATAAAATTTCCCTCCAGGATGCACAGGTGAAGTTCGCAATTCAATTACTTGCAGCAAGCTGTATGGCAGCACCTGCTTCGCTTGTAATTGCAAAAATTCTTTATCCTGAAACAGAAGAACCGGTTACACGCGGTACTGTAAGATTAAAAGTAGAAAAGAATGCATCAAATGTTATTGAAGCTGCGGCTACCGGTGCAGGTGATGGATTACATTTAGCTTTGAATGTTGCTGGAATGCTGCTTGCATTCATCGCCTTGATTGCAATGTTTAATTATATTTTTACAAGTATTGGTGATGTTATCGGAGTAAATAATTATTTGAGGGCACAATTCGGCCAACCGCTTTCTATGCAATTAATTTTTGGAATTGTATTAAGATATCTTGCAGTAGGAATCGGCGTTCCATGGAATGATGCTTTTCATTTCGGAAGTCTGATCGGGACAAAAGTTGTATTAAATGAATTCGTTGCATACTTAGATCTAACAACAATAATAAAAGCCGGCGGCATGAGTGCAAAAGGAATGATGATGGCAACTTATGCTTTATGCGGATTTGCAAATTTCTCTTCAATTGCAATTCAGATTGGCGGTATCGGTCCCCTTGCACCTTCAAGAAAAAAAGATATTGCAGCGTTAGGATTAAGAGCAGTATTAGGTGGAACGCTTGCTACATTAATGACAGCAACACTTGCGGGAATTCTTGTTCAATGATAAACATGAATGCAAAATACCGCGATACAATTGAAGCTGTTGTAAAACAAATTCCATTCGAACCGGAAATATGTGTTGTTCTCGGAAGCGGACTTGGTGATTTTGCAGATAAAATTGAAACTGTTAAATCAGTATCTACTACTTCCCTTCCAAATTATCCTAAGTCAACCGTCCAGGGTCATCAAGGTTATCTTCATTTTTCTAATTACGGCGGTAAGAAATTATTAATTGTACAAGGAAGAATTCATTTCTATGAAGGATATTCCTTATCGCAATGTGTTTTACCTGTTCACGTTGCATCAAAATTAAATTGCAAAAAAATAATTTTAACAAACGCAGCCGGAGGAGTTAACCCAAATTTTAAACCCGGTGACCTTATGCTTGCGACTTCTTTTAACGGTATCAATATCAAAACAGAATTGACTGAATTAACCGGTTTAGCGAATCTCGATCAGAAAAATTCTTTTCTAGATTTTCCCTCCACTAAAATGAATAGCAAAATTATTAATGCAGCACTTCAAGAAAAGATATCTTTGCGCCAAGGTGTTTATTGGTTAACAAAAGGACCGAGTTATGAAACTCCGGCTGAGATAAAGATGATTCAGAAATTTGGCGGAGATGCGGTTGGTATGTCAACTGTTCATGAAGCTTACTATGCTTCTACGGTAGGATTAAAGGTAGCATCTATTTCTTGTATTACAAATTTTGCAGCCGGTTTATCTCCGAATAAATTAACACATAAGGAAGTAATGGAAACTGCGGAGTTGGTTAAAAAAGATTTTGAACGGCTTATCAAAAAAACTATAGAGTTGTTGTAAGTATAGAAGCTGCAGTTATTATTGCTGTTTCACTTCTCAAACGATTATCATTCAATTTCACTCTACACTCTGCGTTTATAGCTTTGCTCTCTTCCTCAGTAAATCCGCCTTCGGGACCGAAAATGAAAAAGAAGTTATCAGTTATCAGTGATCGGTTATCAGTTAAAAGAAAATTATGAAAAGTTTTTTCTGAGTTCTGATCAAAAAGAATTTTTGTTCCATCTTGTTTGGAAACTTCTGAAATACTTTTTATATAAGATATTTTCGGCAGCCAGGCACGGAGTGATTGTTTCATCGCCGATAATATAATTTTTTGCCAGCGTTCTATCTTTTCTCCTTTGGCAACTGTTCGCGTAGAATCAAACACAATGAAATTCGTGACTCCCAACTCAACACATTTTTCTAAAGCAAACTCCAGTCGGTCGGTATTTCTTAATCTTGGTATGCCGAAAGTCATTTTACTGAATTTATTTTCATATTGAATCCTTTCAATTGACTTAGCCAAAACATTTCTTTTACCAACTTCCGAAATAACCGACTTATAAATTGAACCATTACCATCAGTAATATGAATTGTATCACCTTTATAGTGACGCATTACGTTAGTGATATGATGTGCTTCTTCCCCATCAATCAGAATAACATCGTCAATAATTGAATGTGAAGTAGAGAAAAGTTCTACATCAGAAAGAAAATCCTGAGCCAATTACAAATTCTCCTTGTCCGTTCTCGTTAATTGCATATTCAAATCTAAAGGCGTTATAAGGTAAGAACAAAAAAGTAATTCCCAAACCATAACCGTAATAAAAATTCTTGATTGCTAATTTAGCGTTACTCTCGAAAGCATCACCGGTATCAAAAAAACTGGTTAGGTAAATTCCAATTCGCGCAGATGTTAAATTCTCCGGTAAGAACGGAATCTTAATATGAAAATTCCATTCTCTTAAAATTGGATAGCTCATTTCAAAGGAAGTTAAAATAAAACTTTTACCTTCGCGAACATCATGCAGATGTCCGCGAACATGATCTGAATAACCTAAATAAGAGTAATCATAAAAAGGCACAACTTTGCCAAATGCGGTTTGATATTTTACACGCCACTTAGCTGATAAATCATTTATAACTTTTCTGTATTCTCTAAAATCAATATTGAATTGATTATGGCTGATATCATTTATAGAAAATCCGTTATGATAGAACGATACAAAAGTAAATAAACCATTTTCTGAAAATTGTTTTAGATCGCGTGAATCGTATATGTAGCTTAATCCCGCGAAAGGAACTCTATCTATATTTTTCCCGGAAGCTGTAATGCCGGGTATTGCATAAGGGGTTTCGACATAATTAAATCCAACAGTTATGAAACCGATATTAAATTGATTGAATATTTTACTCAGTGAAATACTTTGGATATACATTTTATTTGTGTAATCATCTCCAATAATAGATTTTGCGTTTTCGCTTTTGTTTATACTCTTTACATAAGCGAATACAAATGATAAACCAATTCCGCTTTCATAACTTAAAGACGGATTTTCATAATTAAACGAATAAAAAGGATCGTACCCGAATCCAAGTGTTGCACGCAAGGATTCGTTTCTTCCGCGGAAATTTCTGTAAGATAGATTTATACCATAAGTTGATTTCTTAATATCACCATCTTGAATCCTAAACAGCGGAAGCGGATATATATACCAGCTCTCGGTTAACAGAATAACAAGTATATTTTTATCAGAAGCTTTTTCTATTTTGAATTCTACTTGGTTGAAAAGTCGGAGACTAAAAACTCGTTCGCGGTTGAAACGTAATGTTTTACCTGAAACACTATCGCCGATTTGAAATGTTAATTCGCGAAGAATTATAAAATCTTTTGTTGTCTCGTTCCCTTCTATTCTGATCGAATCAATTTTTACTGTTTCATCATTTCTAATTGAGAGCGAATCTGTTTCAATAGCTGACAAATAATTCGGAATTGAAAATGCAAAATAAATTACGGCAAGAAAATATTTAGGTTGGAAATGAAATTTCATTTAGTGGAATTAATTATTTCGAAATGGTTTACACAAGCTGTAATAAACCGCAATACATTTATCTTGAATTGTGTAGATACCTTTTTCAATGACCGGTTTTACTGCAAGATCATTCCTAACACCTTCCTGTAACCAAAGTGTTTTAGGATTAACCTTAAGTACATCCGGAATGATTTCGGGTATAGTGTCAGATCTTCTAAACACATCAACAATATCAATCTTAAAAGGAATGTCGGAGAGATTTGGATATACATCAATCTCCCCGCTCTTTTTTATTGTAGGATTAACGCCAACAACTTTGTAACCTTTATCAACAAGATATTCAGCTATCTGTCTGCTCGTTCTATCCGGATTATCCGACAAACCAACTACAGCAATAGTTTTTGCTTCAGAAAGAATTTTGCGAATCTCTTTTAGCTCTTGTTCATCATTCATTTTACTTTTTCCTCTGCGTATTCACTTATAGGAACGCAACTGCAAACTAAATTTCTATCTCCATAAGCATTGTTCACTCTCCCGACAGTTGGCCAGAATTTATTTAGTTTAACCTGGTCATTTGGAAATGCTGCTTGGTCTCTTGAATAAGAATGTTCCCAAACATCGTTTACTACATCTTCTACTGTATGCGGAGAATTCTTTAACGGATTATCTTCTTTACCCATAATTCCTTTTTCAACACCTTCAATTTCTTTTCTGATGGCAATCATCACATCACAGAAACGATTAAGTTCAAACAAAGATTCACTTTCAGTTGGTTCGATCATAAGCGTTCCATGTACAGGAAAAGAAACAGTCGGTGCGTGAAATCCGTAATCCATTAATCTTTTTGAAATATCTTCAACTTCAACACCTGATGATGCCTTAAATTGATGGCAATCTAAAATCAGTTCATGAGCAACAAATCCATTACTACCTGTATAGAGCACCGGATAATATTTGTTCAACTTTGCTGAAATATAATTTGCATTAAGAATTGCTGCCTTAGTTGCGTGAGTTAATCCTTCCGAACCCATCATTTTTATGTATGCGTAAGAGATAACAAGAATACTTGCACTTCCCCACGGTGCTGCAGCAACAGCGGTTATAGATTTCTCTCCGCCAACTTTAGCAAACTGATGCCCCGGAAGAAATGGTGATAAATGTTTTGCAACAGCGATCGGTCCGACTCCCGGTCCGCCGCCGCCATGAGGAATTGAAAATGTTTTATGAAGATTCAGATGGCAAACATCAGCACCGATAAATCCCGGACTTGTTAAACCGAGCTGCGCATTTAAGTTTGCGCCGTCCATATAAACCAATCCGCCGTTTTGATGAATTATTTTGCACGCTTCAATAATTGCTTCTTCAAATACTCCGTGAGTTGACGGATACGTTACCATCAATGCTGAAAGATTTTCTTTGAATTGTTCAGCCTTCGCTTTCAAATCTGTCATATCAATATTTCCGTGATCATCGCACTTTACAACAACAACCTTGCTTCCGGCCATGACCGCGCTTGCGGGATTTGTTCCGTGTGCTGATGATGGAATCAGAACAACATTGCGTTGATTGTCTCCGCGTGATTTATGATAAGCACGTATTACCATTAATCCCGCATACTCTCCCGCCGCACCGGAATTTGGCTGAAGAGAAACAGAATTGAATCCCGTCATCTTAGCTAAATCATTTTCTAATTCTTTGAATATCTGTAAATATCCTTCCGCTTGATCGAGCGGTGCAAACGGATGAAGTTCTGCAAATTCAGACCAGCCAATTCCAAACATTTCCGTTGATGCATTTAACTTCATTGTACATGAACCGAGAGGAATCATCGAAGTGGTTAGTGAAAGATCTTTCTTCTCCAAACCTTTTATGTAACGAAGCATTTCTGTTTCGGAATAGTATGAATTGAAAACTTTGTGAGTTAAGAAATTAGATTTACGATTTAGATTTTGTGGATAATCGATAGCAACATTATCATAAACTTTTAAGACTTGAGGTTTATCAAATTTTTTATTGAGTCCTTTTATGAATACTTCTGCGATTTCTGAAATATCTTTAATGGTGTCAGTCTCTGAAAGAGAAATTCCAACACACTTATCATTAATGTATCTGAAATTGATTCCATGCTTCAAAGCTTCAGCTTTTACATTCTCTACTTCTTCTGTCGAATTCAATTCTACTTTTAACGTATCAAAATAATTTTTATTGGACTGCTTTATGCCTATAGTTTTCAACAAGCGATCTAAATGATAAGCTAAGAAATGTATCCGCCCGGCAATTGCTTTTACTCCTTTTGGTCCATGATAAACCGCATACATTCCCGCCATGATTGCAAGAAGAACTTGAGCAGTGCAAATATTGCTTGTAGCATTTTCACGTTTGATATGCTGTTCGCGTGTCTGAAGAGCCATACGAAGCGCGCGTCTTCCTTTTGAATCTACAGAAACACCAATTATTCTTCCGGGAATTTGTCTCTTGTATTCATCTTTAGTTGCAAAGTAAGCTGCGTGAGGACCGCCAAATCCCATCGGTACACCGAAACGCTGTGTTGATCCTAACACAACATCAGCACCGAATTCTCCAGGAGGAGTTAATAGCGCAAGGGATAAAAGATCTGCGGCAACTGCTTTAAGAATGGATTTTGCTTCTGCTTGTTTGAATAATTCCGAGTAATCATAAACTTCACCTTCTGCAGACGGATATTGAACTAAGATTCCATAAATATCATCAGTGAGTTCTAAATTTTTATGATTACCGATTCTTAATTTAATTCCTAACGGTTCACAACGCGTTTTAAGAACATCTATTGTTTGAGGAAATACTTCTTCCGATACCCAGAATACATTTGCGTTCTTCTTTGCAGTTTTGCGTAGTGAGTAGAACATTGTCATTGCTTCGGCAGCGGCTGTTGCTTCATCAAGCAATGAAGCGTTTGCAATCGGCATTGCGGTAAGATCAATGATCATAGTTTGGAAATTTAACAGCGCTTCAAGTCTGCCTTGAGAAATTTCTGCCTGGTACGGAGTGTATTGCGTGTACCAGCCCGGATTTTCTAAAATATTTCTTTTTATAACTCCGGGAGTAATGGTTGGATAATATCCGAGTCCGATGTAATTCTTAAATACTTTGTTCTTGCCGGCAATTTGTTTTAGGTGATTCATAAATTCAAATTCGGATTGCGGCGGAGCGAGTTGTAATTTTTCTTTTAGCCGTATTGATGACGGAACAGTTTTATCAATTAACTGATCAAGTGATGAAACACCAATTGCAGATAACATTTTAGAAATTTCTTCTTCATTTGGACCAACATGGCGGTCAACGAACTTATCATAAAACTCAAAATTATTCATAAATGATTCTCTTTTAGATTTGATTAGTAAAAAGTGAAATTCTGTTTTCAAATATAAGTAAAAGATGAAAATCGGAAGGTGGAAAAATGGAGAAATTATTTGGTTATTCTTGAGAAGCAGTGTTTAATATACTGGTTGTCACGATCGTACTGTGAGACTATAGAGGAAAATAAGTCTCATAAATTCATGTGCATAATAATACGTGGGCCAAGATTAAGTAATTCATCAAATTCATTATTCATAATTGCAATTTCTTTGAAACCATGCTGAATAAAAAATTTACGAGCAATTATGTTACTTTCTCTTACTTCCAAGGACAATATTTTTTTATTATTCTTAGTAGCAATTTCTTTTGCATTGTTAATTAAAGCTGAACCAATACCTTTAGACTGTATATCTTTTTGTATTGCTATGTAAGTAATCTGCATTTCGTTGGGACTACATTTCCATATCTCGTTAGTGATCATTCTTGAATTAAAAATCACACGGAACAAACCAATAAGTCCTAAAGTAAATAGTACTTTTACTGAAGCCAAAATGAAAACAATGATTAGTGAGTACAAGTTATTTTGTTCTTTTTTATTCAAATACATTAGGCCATATAAATTTTTCATTTCTGGATCTGATGCAATAAAAAAAGAACTATATCCAAGTATATGTTTTCCATCTCTAATTTTGAATATTCTTCTAAGTATTTTTTTAGTTAGTCTCGGCGAGGTATCAAAAATTGGTATGTAAACGTAGCTGAAATTATTAAAAAAAAGATTTAATAAATCATCAAGATGTTTTTCAGTGCACTTAAATATTTTAATTTGCGGATAATTCTCTAATCTATTTTTTATAACAGTTTTATCATTGGTTTCTTCGAGTCTGCGAGCTCTTGGTAAAAATGTAATTTTAACTGAATAATATATATTGAAAAATATAGCGAGTGCTGAAAATGAGACTATAGATAAAACTTGGTAGTAGGTAATATTATTTGCTATAAGAATAATGAGAGAATTTATTTGGACTAATGATATACCAAGAATATTTACCAATTGTAATTTACGTTCTCTTGCATAATCATGAAAAACTACATAGGTGTTTGGTTGTATAGAAAAAAAAGCATTGATATAACCTAATAAAGCTGATAGAGATATAAGAGATAATCGTAAATGATAAGCTTTAATATCAAAAGTATTCGTTAAAAGTGTTGAGAAAAGATAATACTCAAGTGTACCAACTATGAAAATAGTAAGTATATCAAAAAGTCCAACTTTCCAATCATCATAATCCAGAGCAGCAGTTATATAAGTTTGGAAAACTCTTAAAAGCAGTGCAAACGAAAGTAAAAAGTGAGTAAGCAGTAAATAATTTTTAGTATTATATGTATGATCGATAATATTAGGTAAATTAATTACTAGGAAGTTAAATGCTAATCCTTGTATAATACTTATAGTTGCTAAAACAATAGCCACCCAATTAGCCAATAATTTTTCTTTAATATTTGGGTTTTGCATGATTAAATAATTCCAACGAGAATAGAGACTACGCCAAGAATTGCATGAGATAATGCAACACCTATAATGTTAGGAAACTTACTATAGATAAGCCCCCAAATCGCTCCAATCATAAGTGCAACAATAACTGTGATCAAATCCATATAGATAATGTGAAGGAAAGCATATGTGATAGTAGAAAAAACTATTTTTTTTATATGTGAATTGATATTATTTCGTTCAAAAAAAGCAAATAGAAAACCACGATAGAGGAATTCTTGTGAAGGACTAGATATACAAATATAAAATGCAAAAAAAAGATTCCATTTAGGTATAGTTGGTTTGCGGATAAGGTTTAGATAATATAGGAGTAACATTAATAATATAAAAAGAGACGAAATTAAGAGATTAACTATTAGAGATTTTTTTAGTGTCTCTTTTCTAAAACCAAGAGAATGTAATGTATATTTATTATAAACTGAATAAATTATCAAAACGATTGTAATGATTATAAGGAGCTCAAATCTGAAACTAAATGGAATAATATTCACTAAGATTAAGATAATTGGTAAATAAAAAATTAAAAACATAAATGAAAGAATTGATAAGAGGTTCTGTCGCGAAGTAATCATTTTATAAATAAATTAAAATTTTAATCTAATTTAATATATTCACTAATTAATAAATACCAAAAAATATTTTTTATTCACATGCAGTCACGGTCGCATTGAGGCATCAAACTATAAGACGCGATAATAGTTGAGGTGCTTGGTTAAAGCGTTATTTCAGTATTCTATATATCTCTCCAAGAAGAACATCTATATCATTTGAAAAATCTACTTGAGTAATATTTGGTAATACTTCTTTTTTTCTGATCTGAGTATGCAAATGAAGATCTGCTATTTTACGAGACGAATTATTTAAATGAGTTATTGATTCCTTAAATGATTTAGCTCCATTATAATTATTACAAACTTCAGAAAATACTTTACAATTAAATATCGGTGGGACGTGATCAATAATTGCTCTTGTAATTAATATCATTGTCAGATAATTATCGAATGAATATGCTGTATTTAATTCTTCACAATATTTAAGCAATTTTGATAAGTCATAATTTTTACTTTTTATTGACGATATTTCTTTGATGCGGGAAGTGCTAATATATTCGTTTTTATTAGTCTTAATTATAGGCTTTACATTTGGCTTAAATGATGGTAATTCATTTTTAAGCGATTCTACAGCATTTGCGTGAAGACAATATTTGTTTTTTTGGTTCTTAGATTTAATTATTTCTCGGGAGTTTTGAATTTTAAAAAGAAGTCGTGATTTATTAGGACGTGGCAATGATAAATAATCAAACCAATTTAATATATCTTCATATGAAAACTCTTTAACGGACTTTACGATGTAATAGTAATACGCTAAATATTTTATTTTGTTTATTTCTTTCAATTTGTAGAAATAAACTTCTTGTAGAAATTCATCTTTTGTCAATTATTATTTCCCTTTCTTGCTTGAAGGTAAATCTTGCTCAACAAGATTATCCCCATGAGTAGATGTTTTAATGTCCTTTAAGTTACTTGTATCAATCCAACCTTTTTGACTCGCAGTAACTCTTAATGTGTTTTCTAAATCAGCTGGGACTCTCCATTTCATTATTTTATAACAAGTATAAACATGATTTGAGTCAATGTTAGTTAATTCTAAATTGTGTTGCATGTGATAAACTGACAAGACACATTTTTCTTGGTCAGATTCAGGTTGCTTCTCTTTCACAAATTCAAGAAAAGGTTTTTTACCTTTTGGATTTAAATTTAGACTCTTTACAATTGAGGGAGAATTTTTCTGTTTCTTTACTGATGATTTAGATTTTTGTTTTTTTACAGTCTTACTAGGTCTTATATCTCTAATTTTTATTTCTTCATCTGTAACTTGTTTATCTGTCGAGAATTTTGACCATGCCCACTTTAAAATCCTATTTCTAACAGCGGCATCTTCAATTTTTGTCAAAGAATCATCAATAATTTTCATTACTTCAATTTCATTTAACGAACTCATAATACCTCCAAGCACTTATAGAACAATTTTGGTTACATAACTATTTGTTAATCCACCAACAGAAATAATAACTACTGCAGTAAAAGTTGTGCTAATATATTTATAAAAATATTTAATCTATATTAATTTTACGAAGTACAATTCGTGTTAGGAAGAAAAGAAGTTATTGTTTGATTCCCCATAATGGAAATCCCCTTATTCTATTTACAACATATTAAAAACATAAGCTATTCAAAAGGAAAATTTTTGCAGCAGTCAGCTGTCAGCCTTCAGAAGCTTTTCCTCTTAAGCCCCAAAGTAATAATCCGCAAACAACGAGCATAGATAATGACAAAGAAACTAATCCAAATTTGATAATTACTTCTTGCCAAGCTGCGGCTTTAAAGTCTCCTCCTGCAAAAGGCATCATCTCAGCACCGGCTCCCCATAATCCAGCTAAAAGTGTTGTCCCCCAATTTGTAAATGTACCAAATAGTGAAATTCCATATCCAAAATTTAGCTGTTTATTTGATAGATTTAATTTTGGCCATATTAACCCAAAAATAATTAACAGCATTCCATTCATAGTACCTTCGAGATGGCTTGATAGTCCCATCCGTGGATTTTGCATTGCCGGAATTAAAAAGCCGGTAATCAATCCCAGTAAAAACAAAAATATTCCATACCGTATTAGTTTACGGCTATGCTGTAATTGAGAATCTAAGCTCATCTTATTGTTTCCTCTTTATGTTATGAGAATTTATTATTACATAAAACAAAAAACTATTAAAAGAAAATTTTAGAGCGGTCAGCTGTCAGCACTCAGTTTTCAGTGTTCAGCTACAAGCTCTTAGCCAAGTGCTAATAGCTAATTGCTAACAGCTCATTGTTTTACTGCATTCTACTTGCATAATCACGGAATGCTTCTAACTGTTCTTCAGTTAATTTACAAGTAGCTGTAACCAATTTTGCTTCTATTGCTTTCCCGCTGAAAATTTCCAGAAAAGTATTTAGCGGTATCGTTAATGTTAAGAACTCAAGCACATACCCATTCCCTAGTCTGCTATTACGTTTCATTTTACCAAGTTCAATTCTTTTGCCATCAACAAAAAAAACAAGTTCTGAGTTACGTAAATATTTCCAATCATCTGATTTTGCAACAAACCGTAGAGTTACATTTGTCGGAGTAACTAAATTCTGACCGCTGTAAATAAAGAAAGAGCCAATAGTTAAATCTTCGGCAATTTGATTCAGTTTTAAATTGAGTGACACTGTTGTAATATCTTTTAGTTGATCGTATTTAGTTTCAAATTGAAATAGTGAAGTGGAATCCTCAGAAAAAATCGGGTGATTAAAATTACGTTTCTCCGGAATTCCGATAGCCGAATTTTTAATTGTCGCAACTTCAGCTACATATTGCCATGTTCCATTATTATATAGTAATACCTTTTTCCCATCCTTAGTTACTGCTTCTTGTTGCGCTAATATTAATAATGAAGTAAAAAAATAAATTAATATAGTTCTTTTCATAAATCCTCCGCAGTACATTCTATTTTTTGTAAACATCTGTACTAAGATATTTGAGACCGGAATCTACCATCAATGTAACTACTTTAGCATCCGTACCTAACCGCTCTGCTACTCTAATTGCGGCAACAACGTTTGCACCAGATGATGTGCCCGCAAAAAGTCCTTCTTCCTTTGCTAAACGTCTTGCCATTTCTTTTGCGTCTTCTGTCTTAACAGAAATAATTTCATCAACAATATTTGGTTCCCATAACGGCGGTGTGTAGCCAATTCCAACTCCTTCAATTTTATGCGGTCCCGGCTGCCCGCCGGATAATACCGGAGATTCTCCCGGCTCAACTGCAATCACTTTAATTTTTGGATTATGATTCTTCAATACAGTTGCCGTACCTCTCAACGAAGCCGCAGTGCCGACACTTTGAATAAAAACATCTACGTCTCCGTTTGTTTGCTTCCAGATTTCTTCACCCAACGGATAGTATCCTGCAATACTATCAAGATTACTTAGCTGGTTTGTCCAGTATGTATGTGGTTGCTTACTAAATTCTCTTGCGGCTTCAATCATTTCTAAAATTAATTTTTTTGTAGCGAGTCCGCCCTCACTCGGAATTAAAGTAAGTTCAGCACCATAAGCCGCCATTTGATTCAGCTTGTCTTTACTAAACGCATCGGAAGTAATTATATGAATTCGGTAACCTTTCGCAACGCAAATCAACGCGAGTGATATACCTGTGCTTCCGCCTGTGTACTCTATAATAGTATCACCGGGTTTCAATCGTCCGTCTTCTTCAGCTTTTGAAATCATAGCTAATGCCGTACGGTCCTTCATACTTCCGGTTGGGTTTTCCCATTCAAGTTTTACAAAAACCTTTCCACAACCTTGAGGAATAACTTTACGTAATTGTACAAGCGATGTATTTCCAATAGCTTGTAGAATATTGTGGTCAACATTCATTTCGTTTTCTCATTTATGTTTTCTCAATACAATTACTGTCGTTGTCGCAAAGTTACTGCAATATTCTAATTATTGTCATTGCGAATCACTATGAAGTTGTGATGAAGCAATCTCAAAACAAATAGATTGCTTCGCTCAATTCTTTCGCTCGCAATGACAGCTTAAAGCTTTATTCATTTTTCAGCTTTAAGTTTTTGGATTGCGAATTTTGAAGCTTCCTGCTCGGCTGTTTTTTTATTTTTACCGTTTCCGGTTCCGAATAATTCATCGCCTAAGAAAACATCAATAATAAATTCTTTTCTGTGAGGAGGACCTTCTTCGGATCTAATAACATAACGCGGATTCTGAAGATTTTTGTAGTGAGCATACTCTAACAATTGTCCTTTATAATTTGTATCGATTAGAAATTTCTCATCTACTTCATAAGGTTTGATAATTTTTTCTATTACAAACTTTATTGTTCTATTTAAACCTTGATCAAGATAAATTGCGCCAATCAAGGCTTCCATTCCGTCTGCCAGGATAGTGTGCATCCCTTCTAATGAATCACGTAAATATTTTTCATTATAAAGAAGAATTTTATCCAATCCAATTTCCTGCGCTGTAATATATAAGTGTTCACGGTTAACAAGTGTTGCACGTGATTTTGTAAGGAATCCTTCTTCTCCACTTGTGAAATTTTCAAAGAGATGATTGGCAACAATCATACTTAAAACGGAATCGCCTAAAAATTCCAAGCGTTCATTCGATTTTGAAAGTTCGGGATATAATTCAAGATAAGAGCTATGTGTTAGTGCTTTAATGAAATAGGATTTATTACGTGGAGTAAAACCGAGTATTTTTTTTAGAATTGTATAGTTCTTCTGAAATCTAGTTCGTAGTTCCGGATCAATAAAATATTTTCTTCTTTGAAAAAAGAAAAACCTATCTAACAGTTTTCCAAACAAAAATCATCCTACAAACTTTTTGAATAGTAACGAAGCATTATGTCCGCCAAAACCAAACGTATTGCTAATGGCGTAATTGATCT
>Ga0209514_10003310_pt1 | contig 23277 bp, 24 predicted proteins | sample Subgrocontami58m_FD_187452 | JGI IMG/M metagenome (GOLD analysis project Ga0209514, IMG submission 187452) | Subsurface groundwater microbial communities from S. Glens Falls, New York, USA - GMW37 contaminated, 5.8 m (SPAdes) (version 3) | ecosystem: Environmental > Aquatic > Deep subsurface >...
CGTCTCTTCTTTCCCATAGGGTAATCATACAGATTTTGCGACCCCTTTAAAAGCTCTTCTCCCTTTATCTAAAGCCATCTTATACTAATTTGCACTCTTTTTTACCCATACGACTACACGATGACCCAATATTTATTTCCTGAACAAGAGCCCTTTCTTGTGAAGTCTCTTGAATTTTAAGACCATGAGCAGGGTTTTGATGAGGATGCTGTAATTTAATTTTGTCTGGCCATGAATCCTGTCTGCAAATTTAATCGGAATCTCCTGGATAGAGAATCCTTTTAGATGCGCCCGGTAAAATACCTCCGATACGATGGATGGCCCTGTAGAAATCATGGAGTCCATCTCTATTGCCTCCAGGACTCTTCTTTTGAAACACCGGTAGCCTGAAGAGACGTCCCTGATTTTTAGCCCAAGCAGCACCCGGACATAGACGCCGGCAAGAAATGTGATGGCCCTGCGCATAATGCCTCTGTCCATGTCCCTGCCCTCTCCGACAAACCGTGAACCAATGACCATGTCGGTGTCCTGGATTGCATCGAGAAAGGAGGGGATATATCGGGGATGATGGGAGAAATCCGCGTCCATTTCCACCACATAGTCCGCGCCGTGATTCAGGGCATGTTTGAAACCCGCAATCCCCGCCGCGCCGCGCCCCCGGTCTGTTGTCCTGAGAAGCAGCTCGACCTCCGGATTCCCTGCCGATGCGTTTCTTACTGCATCCGATGTGCCGTCAGGCGAGTTGTCATCCACGACAACGATGTGGATGTCCGGGATTTTCAGGTCTAAAATTTCCTGAATTAAATTTCCTATGTTTTCTCTTTCGTTATAAGTGGGAATCATTACGTATGTTTTCATGTGACTGTCTGGCTCCGAAGGAACACGAAGTTGCTCAAATAATACAGATATTCTTTGCCGCAAATTTTATCGGTAACTTTTGTTTTTTTCCTGTTCGTACGCATGGTCGTTAATGTGTGGCTGGATTTATTTTAATATATCGAGGGTAATGAGCGCCATAATTTTTGCGAAGTCAACCAATTCTTTAATACTGATTGATTCGTTTGTTGAGTGCGCCTCGGTCTCGTCGCCGGGACCAAACCCAACGGCAGTTATACCCTTTTGAATAAGTTGCTTTGTCACCGTTGCGCCTGACATCCCTCTGGGTTGCGGCCTGGTTCCCAGGATGGACAAGGTGTGTTTGGAAATCAACTCTACCAGCGGGTTGTTGATGGGGACAGCCGTAGGAATCTGGTTGGAGTTAATCCTCAGGTCAAAACGCGCCTGTGGATGCTGTGATTCAACCTCCGCAATGATATTTTTTATGTCTGTGATGATGTTGTCGGCTGAATCGTCCGGCAAATAGCGGATGTCCAGTTGCGCCTTGCATACGGCGGGCACGATATTGGGTGACGTCCCGCTGTGGATTGATCCCAGATTCAAAGTGGGTGGTGAGTGGAGCGGGTGAGTGGTGTGTCTGAACTTCAATTGTTTTATGCGTTCCAGCAGGGTAATCATGTTCCATATCGCATTTATTCCCGTGTCCGGCCTTGAGCCGTGCGCCTGCTTGCCGTGTGAGGTGATTTCCAGGAACAGGGCGCCCTTTTCCGTTACGTCAATGAGCTGCATATTGTGCGCAACGTCGGGGATGATGGCAAAGTCTGCCGTGACGCCGCATTCGTTGACTAAATATTCCAGTCCCAGCGCAGAGCCGCGTTCTTCATCGGCGACGCCTGCCAAAATGAATTGGCCTTTTAACCTTGATTCGTTTTCCTTGAGAAATTTTGCAACGGCCATCATCGAAGCCATTTGCCCTTTGTTGTCAGAAGACCCCCTGCCGTAGATGCGGCCATTTTCCAGCCATGCCTCAAAGGGGTTCCGTTTCCAGTCATCTCCCGCCGGTACGACGTCCAAATGACATGCAACCAGCAGTGTAGGGGCGAACGGCCGTTCGCCCCCGCCGCCTATGTATCCAACAATATTTGCCCTGTCCTTTGTCTTTTCAAAAATTTTGTAAGGAATCTTCAGCGATTGGAAAAAATCCTCCACGATGCGTACCGCAAGGATTTCGTCTCCTGGCGGGTTTTCGGTCTTTGCACTGATTAATTTGCAGGCAAGGTCAACGATCTCCTTTTCTTCGCCCTGCATGTAGTTGCCGACAAGCTCCCCAAGATTATTTGACGTATCGTATTTCATAGCAGTTCTACCGAAAATCTGAAATTAATGCCAAAAATTGCGATAATAGTAGCGTACAACGGGGGATATTGCAAATTAAATCGTTGATAATAGTTATAAATACCTATAAAATTAACCCGCAGATGAGCCTCTTTACAAAGCTGGAGATGCTGATGAAAAAGGTGGTTGATTAACATGTCAAAAATTAACAAGGCCAGATATTTCTTGTCATGAGAATTATAGAGTATGGTAAAACGAAATATAGAGATACCTCAACAAAAGGTAATAGACTTCTGCCGTAAGTGGAAGATCATCGAACTTGCCCTCTTTGGCTCTGTTTTAAACAGAGATTTTCGTCCAGATAGTGACATTGATGTACTGGTAAGCTTTTCAGAAGATGCACAATGGAGCCTTTTTGATCTCGTCCGCATGCAAGGCGAACTAAAAGAGATATTCGGACGTGAGATAGATTTGGTCGAAAAGGCAGCGCTACGCAATCCGTTCCGCAGGCATTCAATTTTACATTCAAAAGAGGTCATTTATGCAGTCTGAAGACCGCGATGCTGCATATCTTTGGGACATGCTGGATTATGCCCAGACAATTCTTAAATTCACATCAGGATTGAATTACAACTCTTATTTAAAGGACAGAAACTACAGCTTGCTGTTGAGAGGTGTATCGAAATAATAGGAGAGTCAGCAAAAAATGTCTCGGAGACATTTAAGAGAGAACATCCCGAAATTCCGTGGCATTTAATAATTGCCCAGAGGAATGTCATCGTTCATGAGTACGGAGAAATAAAGCAGGATCGCATCTGGGTGCTTGCTGAAAAAAGGATACCCGAACTAATTGCGTTAATCAAACCCCTCTTACCGTCTTTGCCGCCTGAGATTGAATAAGGATAAAGCCGTATATTCCAATTGAATGAGATTGAGTTTAAAGACTTGAAATCACAAATTGTGACTTCAAATTGGAGGCGATATGGATTCGATTGTTCCATTTGGGGCGGTCGAGAGAAAAATATATTTGATACGGGTACAAAAGGTAATGCTGGATGCTGATTTGGCAGCGCTTTATGGTGTGCTGGCAAAAGTTTTGAACCAGGCAGTGAAACGTAACAAAGAACGATTTCCTGTAGATTTTATATTTCAACTGACGAAAGAGGAAAAAGATGAGGTGGTCACAAATTGTGACCACCTCAAAAGGCTCAGGTTTTCTCCAACTTTACCCTATGCTTTTACTGAACATGGAGCAATTATGCTTGCTACTATTTTGAATAGCACGGTTGCTGTACAGGCAAGTATTCAGGTGGTAAGGGTTTTTGTCAGACTCCGGCAGATGCTTGCCTCTAATGTTGTTTTGGCGCGTAAACTGGATGCTTTAGAAAGAAAATATGATGCTCCATTTAAGGTCGTTTTTGACGCCATTCGACAGCTAATGACTCCTCCAGAGCCCAAGCACCAGAAGATTGGATTTACTCCAAAGAAGAAAGAGAAGGATTTCAGTTAGATGATGGGGAAAAATAATTATCAAGATTGGGGCAAAGAAGGCACAACACTGAAAGTCAACAATATCCTTGTCGAAGTCGAGCGAGTTCTCGGGTTCCTTGCTGCGGTCAAACTCAATGGTCTAAATAGGGTTGGCGACTCTTTTGCAAAATGCTTATTTCTACGAAATAACTTCAAATGATAGTCGTTAAATCTAAAAACAATGTTTCTTTGAGACTAACAAAGGAACGCTGGAACCATATCGTTTTGAGACATCCCGAACTAGACGGTCAGAAAGATCGGGTGCTGGAAACCGTAACGGAGCCTGATCTGATTCAACAAGGTGATTTTGGGGAGCTTATCGCAATCAGGTTCTACGAAAAAACACCACTTACATCAAAATATTTGATCACAATATATAAAGAGGTTGTGAGTGCAGATGGTTTTATAATAACGGCATACTATGCCACAAAACCTTCTGAAAGGAGGAAGACAGTATGGAAGCAATAAAGATATTTGAGAAAAAAGAGAATCTTAACTGGGATTACGATGAAGAGGCGGATGTCCTTTATATTAGCATCGGCGAGCCTCAAAAGGCGCTTGGCGTGGACATTGGGGAAGGCGCGGTTGTCAGGTATGTCGAATCAAGTGGAGAAGTGGTGGGACTTACTTTGGTAGGGGTTAAAGAAAGGGTGATGAAGAGTCTAATTTCTCATTGATTCCTGAATCTTGCACAGGCGCAAGATTCAGGAAATGCCTTATCTGCGGTAGTTATTATTTATGGGGTTCGATGATGACCTTGACGGATTCCCTGGCCTCTGCAACCAGCTTGAAACCCAACGCGGTTTCCGAAATGCCCAGTCTGTGGGTGATGAGGTCGCCCACTTTTACCCTGCCTGAACGAATTAATTCGATAGAGGTTGCTGTGTCGTCGGGCGGTCCTGCGTAAGATAAAACAAGGCTATTGCAATTCCGCCATAAGTCCCACAGGTTTATCGGCGTCTTTACGTTTGGCTCGGTAGGCGCGAAAAAGAGGATGTTCCCCCCCCGGTCAACCGTCTGAAACGCCTGTTCCATTGCGGATGGTGCGCCTGTACAGACAATGACCAAGTCCACTAGCCGTCCATTGTTCATGTTTTTTATATAAGCAGGGACGTCTTCCCGCGCGTGGATTGTGCCGTCTGCGCCGCACTGTTTGGCGATTTTCAGACGATAGTCCGCTATGTCTACCGCAAAGATGCTGCCGGCGCCCAGGGCGCGCGCCAACTGGATGTGGAGAAGTCCTGATATGCCGCTGCCGATCACCAGGATGCTCTGTCCCGGACGAAACCCCGCCTTCCTTTGGCCTAGCAAAGTACATGCGAGAGGCTCTGCAAAGGTGCCCTCCTCGTATGAAACGCCGTCGGGAAGGATAAAGGTGCCGCGGTCAACGTTAATTGACGGTACACGCAAATATTCGGCAAAGCCGCCCGGATAAAAATTCGTTGTGCGTAAGGTGTCGCACACGGAGTAGTGTCCGCTAAGGCAATAGTGGCAGGTATTGCAGGGTACATGGTGGGCTACGGTAACGCGGTCGCCTGCCTTGAATTTCCTTACTCCTTCGCCCACGCCGACAATTTCGCCCGCGATTTCATGTCCAAGCACCAGCGGCGCTTTTTTGATGCGATACCATTCCATCACATCGCTGCCGCAAATGCCGCTGGCCATTACCTTGACCAGCAGCTCCCCCGGCCCTATTTTCGGGGTTTGCATCTCCTGGATTCTTACATCCCGGTTGTTATAGTACATCGCTACGCGCATAGTATATCCTCATTTCCTCAGCAAGTGTAAACGCAGGGTTTCCGTCTATTTTGTTTTTTTGCTTTTTTCCGAATTGTATACCTCCGTCGCCTGCTTTACGGTTGCATTTTCATGGATGATGGCGCGTAAGCCCTTGATCATCGCTACCGGATGTTCATTCTGCCAGATGTTTCTTCCCAGGTTTACGCCAATGGAGCCCTTCTGCATGCCATCGTGAACAAATTCAAACACCTCGATGTCGGTGTTTGTCTTTGGTCCACCCGCCATGACTACGGGCACCGGACAGCCGCCGGTGACCTTGTCGAAATTTTCGCACCAGTAGGTCTTTACCACCTTGGCGCCAATCTCGGCGGCAATGCGACAGCAGAGTCCCAGATAACGGGCGTCACGTTTTTCCAGTTCCCTTCCCACGGCCGTAACGGCCATTACCGGGATGCCATACCTTTCTGCTTCATTCACCAGATTGCCAAGATTTAACAGGTTTTGGTGTTCATAGTCGCTGCCGATAAATACGGACATGCCTACGGCAGAGGCGTTCAGGCGAATGGCCTCTTCGATGGAGGTGGTAATTCCCTCGTTCGCCAGGTCTTTTCCTACCATGCTGGAGCCGCCGGAAACCCTGAGGATGATGGGTTTGCTGTTCTGCGGGTTTATGCATGCGCGCAATACACCGCGGGTGCAGAAAAGCGCGTCGGCGTAATCAATAATCGGTTTAATTGTTTCGCTGGGTTTTTCCAGTTTTGACGTAGGTCCCTGAAAGTATCCATGATCTATGGGCATAAACATGCAACGGCCATTCGGTTTAATAAGCTGAGACAAACGGTTTTTCATTCCCCAATCCACGGTTTTATTCCTCCTTTAAAAGATGTTAATTAAGTTGTTTATCCTTCAGGTTTGACGATTAAATATATTACGGGAACAGGCTCAAACCTGCTTCCCAGATTTTACGCCGCTATTCCTTGCGGATACTGGTTTGTAACCTGAATCCAGCGGTGCAAACCCATCTGCATGATGAAGGCTTAAATTTTAACAATTTTCTCTTGAACTCGTTTTAAACAGGATGGCCTTTCGGATGCCTTTCTATACCATCGGGTGCGTTTGTCCGATGCCTTTATTTTTCTAAAGCCTTCTTATTCCAGATGCTTTTCAGTCCGTTCTTCATTTACTGTTCTTTCAGCCATTTCTGATACCTCTCTTTGCGGAACCGCTAAATCCCGTCCCCGTCTTTGTAATTTTTCATGAATACGGTCATAACTTCAGATTCTGCCTCGGAGACGTAGTCGTCTTCGTTAATCGAAAGATTCAAATTGTCTTCCAGTTTTTTTATGCGCTGCTTGAGTTTGCGATTTTCCTTTAACACCAGCTTGAGCGCCTCTGCAATAGGGTCGGGTAATTGCCCGTGGTCCAGCATTACATCGTGGTCTTTCTTTTTCTGTTCTATAATCCTGCCGGGGACCCCCACCACGGTGGCGTGCGGCGGCACGTCCCTGACTACGACAGAACCAGAGCCGATGCGCACCTGATCCCCAATGGTTATGTTGCCCAATATGCAGGCGTTTGAGCCCACGATGATCTTCTTGCCCAGGGTCGGATGTCTTTTCGTTTTCTCCGTAGTTGTGCCGCCCAGGACAACGCCTTTATATATGAGGCACCCGTCCCCGACTACCGCCGTTTCGCCTATAACGACGCCCATCCCGTGGTCAATAAACACACCACGTCCTATTTCGGCAGCGGGGTGTATTTCAATGCCCGTCATGAACCGATTGATATGGGAAATAAAACGTGCCAGTAAAAACAATCCTTTTTCCCAGAGATAATGGGATATCCGATGGAGCCACAGTGCATGTATGCCTGGATAGCATAGCAGCACCTCAAGTCTGCTCCGTGCGGCCGGGTCGTTTTGGAAGGCGGCGTCAATGTCCTCCTTCATGCGTTTAAACATTAAAATTCCTGAAATAAAACCGTGGATAAATATCTTTCGCCGGTGTCCGGGAATACGACCACAATCAGTTTCCCTTTGTTCTCGGGTCTTGCCGCTATCTGCAATGCCGCATAGGCGGCAGCGCCGGAAGAGATGCCGACAAGAATTCCCTCTTCCCTGGCCAGTTGGCGGGCCAACGCGAATGCCTGCTCGTTTTTAACGGTGATAATTTCGTCCACAACCTTCATGTTGATGATATCTGGCACGAATCCCGCCCCGATCCCCTGGATTTTATGAGGTCCCGGTTTTCCGCCGGAGAGCACCGGTGAATCTGCAGGTTCAACCGCCACCACTTTGAACGAGGGCTTGCGTTTCTTTATGACCTCGCCAACGCCGGTAATCGTACCGCCGGTGCCCACGCCGCTCACAAAGATATCAACCTTGCCGTCGGTGTCGTTCCATACTTCTTCTGCCGTTGTCTTGCGGTGAATTTCCGGATTGGCCGGGTTTTTGAACTGTTGCGGCATGTACGAATTTGGGGTGTTTTTTACCAATTCTTCCGCCTTGTTTACTGCACCCCGCATTCCTTCCGCCCCCGGGGTTAAGACGATTTCTGCGCCGAACGCCTTCAGCAGCGCCCGTCGTTCTACACTCATGGTGTCGGGCATCGTTAAAATCAGTTTGTATCCCCGCGCGGCAGCCACAAAGGCCAATGCAATGCCGGTGTTGCCCGATGTTGGTTCTATAATGATGGTCTCCTTCTTAATCAATCCTGCCTTTTCAGCCGCTTCGATCATCGCAATCCCTATACGATCCTTAACGCTGGCCAAAGGATTGAAAAACTCCATCTTTGCAACCACGGTGGCGCCCAAGCCCTTTGTGACATTGTTTAATTTGACGAGAGGCGTGTTGCCAATCGTTTTGGTGATATCCTCATATATCCTTGCCATATTTCCCTCTTGATTAAAATTCTACTGAAAAGTGGGTGTTTTAGTTAAAGACTTATGGAAAACAAGTATACTAGCAAGTGAATATCTATTTCTCAAGGAATTTTTGAAAGGCTCAATTTCCCTTGACAAAAAAGAATTTGCATATAGTATATGAAAATTTAACCTACAGGCAGGATACTCCCGTTGGGGAGCAAATCCGATTACGGGGTCTAAAATGCCGTGGCGAAAAAAATTTCAAATATCGCATTTATTTTGGAACATAATCTACGGTGACGGGTGTTTATATGAACTATAAAAATATAGATGAACTGGCGGAGCAGGTGGGTGGCGCGTTGCGGCTTACTTCATTGATTATAAGCCGGTCGAGGCAAATTGTTAAGAAGTCGCCCGTGCTCATAGAGACAGACATTGACGATCCTGTGCAGATTGCCTTTATGGAATTAATGCAGAAAAAGATTAAGCTGAACGACGGGGAGGGACAGCAGCCCCAGATTCAGGGTTCGGCAAACTAGCACCCTCGGAAGAACGAGAAAAACCGGGTTTCGGTATGTGCGGATTATCCGGGAATTTACATTTTAGGAGTAAGTGGGTACCTTACATATTAAGCGGTATTGTGGTTAGGCAAGAAGTCCTGTTAAACTGCACTCTCATTCACCTACCTAAAAATACTTCACAATCACAAGGTTTTAATTCGTTGTATCTTTAAAATATTTAGCAGCAAACATAAATATCCTTACCGTAATGTTTGTATAAAATAAAAGGGAGAGTAAGCAAACTTGCCAGGCAAGAAGTATTACATTAGTATAAGGGGGATTTTTTAAACATGATTAAAGTTGAACAGTTGGCAAAGCGTTACGCAGATGTGTATGCAGTAGACCGCATCTCATTTGAGGTCAACCAGGGTGAGATTCTGGGTCTCCTGGGGCCTAATGGAGCGGGGAAAACGACGACCATGCGCATACTGACCTGTTACATGCCCGCAACCTCAGGAACGGCTACGGTTGCTGGCTATGATGTCTTCCGCGACTCGATTAGCGTACGGAGACAAATCGGATATTTGCCGGAAAACGTACCGTTGTATCCGGAAATGCGGGTGAGGGAATACCTTACCTTTCGCGCAAAATTGAAGAAGGTGCCGTCCCGTGAGCGCAAAGTAAAGATTGATGAGTGCATTGAAAAGTGCAGGATTAAAGACGTGCAGCATCAGATCATCGGCACGCTTTCCAAGGGGTATCGCCAGAGGGTGGGTTTGGCAGACACCCTTGTCCACGACCCAAAGATACTCATTCTCGACGAGCCTACGATTGGACTCGATCCCAACCAGATCCGGCAGGTCAGGCAACTGATAAAAGAACTCGGTGAAAGGCACACGATCCTGCTCTCCACACACATCCTTCCCGAAGTCGAAATGCTTTGCGGACGGGTAATCATTATCAACAAAGGCAAGATAGTCGCTATGGATTCTCCGTCTAATTTGGCGACGCAACTCAGAAGCGGGAGCAATATTGTCCTGGAAGTGCGCGGTAATGGTGAAAAGGTGAAGAACGCCTTGTCCGGTATAAAAGGCGTAAAAAAGGTTGTATGGCACGACAAGGGTGAAATTGGCAATTATATGATAGAGGCGGAAAAAGGCGTGGATGTCAGGGAAGATATATTTTCAAGCATTGTAAAGAATAATGGGGTTATCCGCGAGATGAAACAAACTGCCGTTACTTTAGAAGAAGTATTCCATCAAATTACCACGCAAGAACAGGAGGTAACGACATAAATGACAAGCACAGGCACGATATTCCAAAGGGAGATTAACTCCTACTTTCTATCGCCGATTGCATACGTTGTTATTGCCGTATTCATGGTCTTTTCCGGCTACTTTTTTTCCGTTATGCTCGGTTTGACCCAGGAAACGACGCTGCGATACAGTCTGGCGTACACACAGTTTATTCTTTCCATCCTGACCCCCGTCATAACCATGAGATTATTTGCCGAGGAAAATAAGACCGGCACGATAGAGCCTCTCATGACGGCGCCAATAACGGATTTTGAAGTGGTGTTCGGGAAATTTTTATCAGCTTGGGCGCTGTATAATATCATGATTGCGCCTACGGCATTTTACATTATATTCCTGGCATGGGTGGGTCATCCTGACTATGGTGCGATTGTGGCCAGTTACGTTGGGCTGATCCTGATGGGCGCGCTCTTTGTTGCTATTGGTTTGGTGGTGTCTTCTGTCACCAAAAATCAAATTATTGCAGCCGTCATCGGCATCGTTGCGCTCCTCATACTGCTGGTGCTTGGTTTGGCCAGTTCCGGGAATGAAGGGTGGTTTTACAGTTGTCTGCGTTACATTGGTACGTATGACCACTGGGAGACCTTCACAAAAGGGTTGATAGATACGAGAGACGTTGTTTACTACGTTAGCTTTACCGCTTTACTCATATTCATAGTTGTACGTATTGTCGAGAGCAGGAGGTGGAGGTGAGCAGTTTGAATAACAAGAAGAGCGATTGGTTTGACCAATTTAGCGGGTATATTATCCTCGCTGGCATTATTACGGTTGTGGCAGGTTTCGGTGTGTCAAGAATCCTGAATTTGCTGGGGCTGGCTTCCATTATACCGATTGGTGTCGGGGGGGGCGTTATTATCGGATTCACCCTCGTCAAGGCCATTCGAAACAAATGGTTCTCATCCGAGGCGTCCAAAAGAAAGGCGCTTGTCGGAACAAATGTCGCCATAATGTCCGCCTTTGCTGCGGGTATATTTGCAATTGTGGGGTTTTTGAACAGCCGTCATTACGAACGTTTTGATCTCACCGTTACGGGGAAATATTCCCTTTCGCAGAAGACCAAAAACATATTAAAGAATCTTGATAAGCCCGTCGTTGTTACTACCCTGTTTAATCAGGGCGAGATGTTTTATGAACAAATTATGGATATCCTGAAGGAGTACGCCTACCACACCGACAAGATTAGGGTGGAGAGTATTGATCCGCTGAGAAACCGCACCAAGGTTGAGGAGCTGGCCAAGCGTCTTGAGCTTGACGCCCTGCAACTGAATACCGTGGTGTTCGAATGTAACGAACACAGCAAACACGTGCCGCAGAACGAGGTTATTGAAAAGCAGTATCCGTTTAAATTTAAGGGCGAAGAGGCCTTTACGGAAGCGATTCTGAATGTAACCCAGGAGAAGCAGACGGCTATCTACTTTGTTACGGGACACGGTGAACGGCAATTTGAGGATTACGACCGTGGAGGCATTTCGGGAATTGCCAATGCCCTGAAACGGGACAACTGCCGGATAGCTCCGCTGGATATTTTAAACACCAAAAAAATACCTGAAGATTGCGATGTGTTGGTCATCGCAGGGCCTACAAAGGCGTATCTGACGGAAGAAATAAACATCATGCGCAACTACCTTGAGGCCAGAGGCAAGTTGTTGCTCATGCTTGAGCCTGCCGTTGCTCCGAATACTCCAACGGGCTTAAAGACGCTTCTTGCCGAATACGGCATCGTGGTTCGTGACGATGTTGTCGTTTACAGCAAGGTGAATATGCCTCTCTTTGGTATTCAAACCGTTGCAGAAATTTACATCGGCAAGGATGAGTACGCAGACTATCCTATTACAGAAGACCTCAAGAGCTATAATACAATACTCATGGGCGCATGTTCGGTGAGTTCCACGCCTCCCAATGACCAGATGCCTTATCAGGCCACGGTGTTGATCAATGCGCCGGAGGGGTCGTGGGGCGAAACAGACGTAGCCGATCTGAGACAGAAAAAACCAGAGCTTAACGTGGATATTGATTTAGAGGGACCGGTCGCCCTCGCGGTGTCTTCTCAGGTGAAGGAATTGCCCAAGGAGGTTGCCGATTCGCATCCGGAAATGGCGAATGATCCGAAGTCGAAACCTCAGGGCGCCCGTGTGGTCGTCTTTGGAGATACTGATTTTGCTTCCAACGAATATGTTGAAAATCCCGGGAATGCGGATTTATTTCGCAATTCTATCAACTGGCTGGCAAAAAATGAGACACAACTGGGCATTTCTGCCAAGCCGCCTGACTTCCGAAAGGCAACAATCAGCCCCGTGCAGATGAAGGTCATTTTCTGGGTTTCAATCGCCGGAATTCCTGTGATACCGGTTGTTATCGGAAGTCTTGTCTGGTGGAAGAGACGCCGCTAGGTAAGGCGTTGCACGTGAGGAAACTACTGCAATATCAACTTTATGATTTCTACGTTGGAGGAAAGAAAATTAAGCCATGAAACTTAAAACAACCATTATCCTTTTAATTATAGCAGCCATCGGTATTTCGTACGTTTTCCTTTACGAAAGAAAGCAATTGCCGCATGAGGAGTGGGAAAGGCTGCAAAGAAAGGTCTTGCCTGATTTCAGGGCATCTATGGTCAAAAAGATCGAGGTGAATAACGAAAGCGGGAAAATCGTGATGGAAAAAACCGCGGACGACTACTGGTATATCGTTGAACCGCAGAGGCTGCGCGCGGACAATTCAGAGGTAAACAGCATTCTCTCGGAATTTGAATACATGGATAAAATCGGCTCCTTTAAGAGAGAAGGGGAAAAACCCTTTGATCTGACAGATTACGGGCTGGACACCACGAAAACCTCTATCACCATGTTCACGACAATTCCGGCCCAAACTGATAAGATACAGGTTGCAAGGCCAAGGGATAAGTACACGGTATTTGTGGGCAAAAAGCTTGCTGCCGGCGATAATGTGTACTTAAAACTCGATGCAAGCGACGAGGTTGTTGTCGTGCCAGGTACGCTCTATGAGAAGGTTAATAAGAATGTGCTTGATTTGAGGAGTAAATGGGTATTTACCTTTGACAAGGAAGCGGTAGAAAGCCTGCAAATTAAAACAAACGAGCACAGCATTGTATGTAACAGAAAAGGCCGTTTCTGGAGACTTGTTGAACCTATCAGCGACCTTGCAGACCTTGAGAAAATAAAGGAAATTATTGGTAAATTGAAGACTTTGCAGGTGGAACCGGGCGATTTTCTGCCTGAAACAACAGAACTTGCCAGATACGGTTTGGACAATCCCCGTTATACAGTAACGATTAATGAAAAAGGGGTCAGTCAGTCTGTCCTGTTCGGGTATTCGCTGGATAATAAAGTGTACGTCAAACGGACGGACGAGCCTACGATTTTCTTTTTGAAAGACCCGATCCTTGTTGATCTGAGTAAAAAGCCAAATGATTTGAGAGACAGAAAAGTAGTCAGATTCGACGCTATTGGAACATACGGCATAAACAGGCTGGAAGTCAAGAGTCTGTCGGAATCGGTTACTATTGAAAAATCCCTCGACCTGGATTGGAAAATTACGAAACCAATCGCTATTTACGCAGACCAGGATACGGTTAAGAATTTCATTGAAAAAATGAAGACGCTTGAAATTGCAGATTTTGTTTCGGATAAACCTGCTGATCTAGCCGCTTATGGTTTAAATGAGTCCGCCATTGAAATCTCTTTGACAAAGGAAGACGATAAGGAATTGGCAAAGTTTTATGTCGGCAAAAAGCTGCCCAGCGGCGACAGGTGTTATGTAAAGCGGATTGGCGAAGAACCTGTGTACACCGTTCCTACGGTAGAGTTTTACGATAATGTAGAAAACGTGCTCTTGTCTTTCCGTGACAGGCTGGTGAGCGATTTTAACAGAGACCTGGTGAAGAAACTGGTTATTGAAAAACCTGACCGCACCTTTGTCTGCGATGTAACCAGTAAAAAAGATGCGGAAGGGCAAATCGTTTGGGAACTTTCCAAGCCCGTCCAGACGGTAGCTGATGCAAATATCGTTAACCAGATTATATGGGATATGTCATTTTTAAAGGCGGAGAACTATGTTCCGGGGGCTACAAAGGACCTGAAAGCCTTTGGATTGGACGAGCCCAGTATCAAGGTTTCGGTTACTTACGAAAAGGTCGCAGAACAGACGTCCGATAAACAAAAGGATGATAAGCCGGAACAAGCGATGAAGGAAAAACCGCCTTTGGAAAAAACAGTTGAAACGAGAACGTTGCTCATCGGTAAGAAGGTTCAAGATGGAGATAAGGTAAATTCTTACTGCAAGATGAGCGATAACGATCTGATATTTGAACTCTCCTGGCCAAAGATTAGAAATTTTGACGCAGAGCTGGTGCCTGCCAAAGTAGTGCAGTTTGGGCGGACAGATGTAACAAAGCTCTTGCTGGGCTATCCCGACAGAAGCATTCAGTTGGATAAAGTGAAGGGTGTCTGGAAATTGAAAAATTACGAGAAAGACGTGCAGGGCAGGGAAGTGGATTATTTTGTCAGCAACCTTGATGAGTTAAGAGGTAGTTACATTGAGCAATATAAAGCAACTAACCTGACGCAGTTTTCTCTCGATAACCCGCAGCTTGTTATTACTCTCGGTCTGGAAACCGGAGATGCGGTGATTTACATCGGCAAGAAAAAAGACGCGAATAGTTATTATGTAAAAAGCAAAGACTCTGATTACATCTATGTCGTTGATAGTGTATCGGTTTCGAAGCTTATGAAGAAAGAAGTGGACTTTACCACAATCGTTACCGAAGTAGATGCCCCAGACGCGGCAAAGGGTGCTGTTGAAGAAAGACCGATGGGTGTGAGTCCCCACGGGAAACCGCACAGCAGCGCACCGCATGGCGGGCTTCATTAGAAACACAAAAATGTGTATATGAATGGAGAAAGGGAAACGTGGAGAGAGGGATAAAATCTTCTCTCCAATTTCCCCTTTTCTCGCTTTCTCTTTAAAAAGTTTTAAAACAATGACGGGATTTTTCAGATGAAGAAATCTCATATTTTTTCCCTGCTTTTTGCATCTCTTGCTTGCGCTCATTTTTCCCCATTTATCAAAACATCCGCCCTTGAGGCCAGTTCCAACCGCAGGACGCCCGTTGTCGTAGCAGTAGAGAAAGCGAGCCCCGCCGTAGCAAATATCAGTACGGAGCGGCTTATCACACAACGGCACGTAGACCCTTTCTTTGGATCCAGGAGCGAGCTCTTCGATCAATTCTTCAATGATTTTTTCGGCCAGAGTCAAAAGCAACTGGTCGAAAGACCGTTAGGTTCAGGCGTCATTATTGATGAAGATGGTTACATCGTTACGAATGAGCACGTCGTGAGCCGCGCCTCGAAAATCAAGGTAAGGTTGTCGGACGGCAAGGATTTCGAGGCAACCATGATTAGTTCCGATCCTATCAGCGACCTTGCGGTGTTAAAAATCAACTCGCCGACTCCCCTTCCTTACGTTAAGATGGGTACATCCAAGGATATCATGATTGGTGAAACTGTTGTGGCGCTGGGAAATCCATTCGGCCTGGAAAATTCTGTTACGACTGGCGTGTTAAGCGCAAAGAACCGCACCATGACGTTTAACAGCCAATATGGAGACATCAAATACGACGGACTTATTCAAACGGATGCGTTGATTAATCCGGGCAACAGCGGCGGTCCGCTCATTAACATTGACGGAGAGCTTATCGGCATTAACGCTGCAATCGTGAATCAGGCGCAGGGAATCGGATTCGCCATTCCTGTTGATAAGGTACGGCAAACCCTTGTAAAACTCTTCAATTTCAGGGAGATCAACAAGATATGGTTTGGCGCACAGGTTGAAGAACAGGCTGCCGTTTTAAAAGGAATCATGGTTTCATCGGTTGAGCAGGATAGCCCCGCCTTTAAAGCGCAAATCAAGGCGGGAGACTATATCACAAAAATAGACGCTAAGGAGATACTGGATATCCTTGATTTCGAAAAATATATACTCAAGAAAAATGCGGGAGATAGGCTGAACATAACGATTAATCGTGGTGGACGCGAACTGAAGATGGAGGTCAAACTTGAGAAAGCGCCGCTTGCTTCCGTAGAAAAGCTTGCCCTGGAAAAGCTCGGACTCTTTGTGCAGGATTTAACCCCGCCGCTTGCAAAACAACTAAATTTATGGTGGGTAAAGAGCGGCGTGCTGATTTCAGGGGTGCAAAAAAACAGTCCAGCCGCAGAGGTTGGTATGAAAGAAGGTCACGTGCTCGTGTCTGTCGGCCAGTATCGAATCAGTGATATTGAAGAACTTGGCGCACTGCTTAAAATCATGCAAAAGGGATCTGTCTGGGAGATGGGCATCGTCTGGTTTGACAATCTTGGAGAGCATCAGGGCTACGCCAGGGTAAAAATCCGGTGAACTTATAATGCTGAAGTCGTTCTGGATTTTGCGAATTTGATGTCCGAAACCCGCAAAAATGAATCTTTGTGCCGTAATGCTATATTGGCATGAGGTCTCTGCCTGCTATTTTAGCGCCTAGTTTCCAGGATAATTTGGTTTGCCTCATCTGCAATTTTGTAGATTCCGCGTAGATAGCAAGCGCATCGCTCCCTGATTTAATGCCTTTCGATATGGCATCTGCGGCGAACAGCCCTGTTGATAATGCGCACGAAATCCCTTCTCCGAAGGCATTGAGAAATCCCGCTGCCTCGCCAACCAGAAGGATGTTTTCCTTGCCCGGATAAAACCTGCCCGTTGTACACATATCATTGCCCAGACAACCTGCTTTTCTTACCAGGTTTTTGATTTTCAAGCCGAATCGTTTTTTTAACATCCCGGTATATGCGTTCAGATAAGGATACAACTTGGCGCCTTTTCTTGCCGCAGTGCCAAAGACTTGCAGTCCGTCCTTTACGCTGAACCACGCATAGACCTCGCCATACTGCGGCTCCAGGAATCCGTGATAAAAACAGGGGTCGAGGTCGGACGTGCCTTCGTAATAATTTTGATATGCGATGAACCACCGCACCCCTTTTTCAAAATCCGGGTCGAGTTTTGCTCTGATAATAGACCTGCTGCCCTCTGCGCTTACCAGGTATCTGCACGTTAGAGAAATCGGTTCGTTTGTGCGAGTGTCCTGACATACCAGCGTTATGCGGTTGGCAGTGTTTTCGAATCCTTGCAGGATGCAACAATCCCTGATTTCCGCCCCGGAATTTTTAATAAGCCAGGAGTCGTATTCAGAACGCCATACGTTTGGCGCGCCGCTGCCATCTTTGTTGAATGGCCAGTCTGAAAAGTGTTCGCTATCAGTCCAGAGCCTGACCCCTTTTAGTAGCCGCGGGGTGACGTAAGCAGACTCCGGAATTTTCCCGAAAAGCCTCTCGGTTATATTCTGCGATTCCTTGAAAATAATCCCTGAACACATCTTGTATCTCGGGAGTTTCTTTTTTTCCAGCACGAGGACTTCCATGCCTTCGTTGGTTAGGCCCCTGGCGGCAGCGGCCCCGGAAGGACCTGAGCCTGCAATGATGACGTCGTAATTATTTTTAAGAGTGTTTTCCATCCCGGTCTTAAGTTACGCCTTTGCCTGCTATTTTGTTTGCAGGTAATCTATGGATTGTCCCTACCAGCCTGAAATATCTGTACGATTTATACCGCGAATTGCCGCATTACAACTTATTTGTTATTGACTACATACGATATATTTATTAGAATTGGCGATTTTGTGTAAACATTTTATAATAAATAATTGTTATATCAAACAAATATTACACTTTTTACATTTTAAATAGGAAGTCTCTATGGAATACAAAGCTGAACCGTTGACAGATGAAAATAACGAAAACTACACAGCCGAAGAAGACGTAGTTGAAAAGGAAGTTATGGAAGAAAGAGGAAGATACGAGGACTACGACCCTGTTCGTATCTATCTGAAAGAGATGTCTACTTTGCCGCTCTTATCAAGGGATGAGGAGCTCTATCTCGCGAAAAAGATAAAAATTACGAGCCGCCTGCTCCATAGGCGGGTTTTATCATTCGATTATGCGGTGGAAAACTACGTGCATATTCTTGAAGATGTTGACAGCGAATCAGACCTTGTTCTGTTTATTGAGACGGCGGTAAAAAAAGACCAGACGAAGGAAGAGATGATTGAGAAAATCCATGTCATGTCCTTGGAAATCAGGGACATACTTCGGGATAATTTAAGAGATTATGAAAAGATCAAGGGGAGCACCGCTGGCAGCGTAAAAGCAAAAATTTTGGGGAAGATAGCATCCAGGAAACGGAAGGTAGTTAGAAAACTTGAGGCAATGCACATCCGTACGGAAACTATTTTGCCTGTTATGAAACAGCTTCTGGAGGTGTTGTCTGAAATAGTAAAATTAGAGAAACGGTTCAGGGGATCACATTCCAGGCGGGAAATTATTAAGAGGCTTTCACTCAATATCAATGTGCCTGGAGCGAAATCCCTATTGTTGTTGCCAATTGAGGAACTGAAGGAAGTTGTGCGCGCTATCAATGCAATATACAGCGAATATGAAGCGGCCAGAAAACAGTTTTCCGAAGGCAACCTGAGGCTTGTCGTAAGTATTGCAAAAAAGTACAGGAAACGCGGGATGGCATTTCACGATCTTATTCAGGAAGGAAACACCGGGCTGATGCGGGCGGTTGACAAATATGATTATCGCATGGGCTTTAAATTTAGCACGTATGCAACCTGGTGGATAAAGCAGGCGATTATCAGGGCCATTGATGATAAGGCAAGGACGGTGAGAATCCCTGTGCACATGACCGATATAATCAACAAGACGGCTCACGTGTTGAAGAACGTCCATACAGGTCTCGACAGAAAGGCGCAGATAGAAGATATTGCAAAGGAAGCAAAGGTTCCGGTCTCTGAGGTTTATCGGGTATACCGGATTGCATCACAGCCCGTGTCTCTGGAAAATCCGATTGGCGCTGATAGCGAGGCAATGTTTGAAGATTTTATTCAAGATAAAAAGGTGGAGTCTCCAATTTATGCGGCGCATCAGTCACTGCTCAAAGAACAATTGGAAGAGGTGTTGAATACCCTGAGCACCCGCGAACGCGAGGTGCTTAAGTTACGCTTTGGCATCGGTGACGGGTATACCCATACCCTGGAAGAGATTGGAAACAGGTTTAATATAACGAGGGAAAGAATACGGCAAATTGAGGCTATCGCCCTTCGCAAACTTCAGCATCCGCTGCGAAGCAGAAAGCTTGAAGGATTTCTTGAAGGCGTAACCGCGAATTAATGCCATATCTTAAATGGTCATCCAAATAGAGGCTTCACAAGACCGTGAAGCCTCTATTTTTTTACCCCAAGCTTTTCAATCATCTTATTTATCGCCTCCCTTTGGCCGGGTTCAATTTCTGATAATTTCCTCAAATAAAAAACAGTCTTTTCCGCGTCTTTCTTGTGGTTCCAATACAGCGTAATTACATTTGTGTAGTACTGGGAGTTGTTTGGGCGCATGCCGATAAGCGATTCGTATGCTGCAATGGCCTCTTCGATAAGCCCTTTTTTCATGCAGGTATTTGCCAGATTTTCGTGATACACAATACCCGATTGGGCATTTTTGATAGCTAATTTATATTCGAGTATTGCCTCATCGAGCATCTCTTTTTTGAAATAGATATTTCCCACGTTGTTGTGCGTAATAGCGCTGGTTGGGTCAATTGAAAGTGAAAGTTTATATTCAGTCAGGGCTTTTTCCAGCAACCCCTTATCTTCATAAATATTCCCCAGGTTATTGTGGGCGTGCGGGTTGTTGCCGTTAATCCGGAGTGCATTTTCATATTCAATCTCTGCATTACTGGTCAGTCCGAGTTTTCCGTAAGTCACGCCCAGATTAAAATGGGCAATCTCATTAAAGGGGCTGATGGCGATGGATTTTTTGTACTCCGCAATTGCGCCTTTAAAATACCCTTCATCTGCGTATGCCTTCGCAAGGTTCTTGTGCACCGCAGATGCGATCAACTTGTCTACAACAGACACGTCCTTGTCCATATAGGCATTGCCAAGATTACCATGCGCCTCTGAATAGTCGGGTCTGATTTTAATGGCAGTTTCATACTCCTGAATTGCCGCATCCATAAACCCCATTTTTTTGTATAAGACGCCCAAATTGTTGTGCGCGCGTGAACTCTGCGGTGAATTGATAATGGTCGTTGACCATAGCGAAAGCTCGTCAAACCAAATCCTTGCCCTGCTGCACGTTTGCCCCGAAAATCCCACCAAAATAACAACGATGAGGGGTAGACTATAAGATTTTAAGAAATTGGGTTTTGTAAATGACGCAGGTATAAAATTCAACAACTGACTGCCAAGCATGCAAAATCCTGCAAGAGGTATATAAAGATAACGCTCGGCCATGATATTTTCTATGGGGACAATATTCATAACGGGTAGCAGCGCAACGAAAAACCACAGCAGATAAAAGCACAAGACCCTGGAGTAGGAAAATAGCCTATAGGCAATGACTCCCGTAGCAATGAGCAAAAGGAAAGATACGATAAAGGGAATTTCTGCAGGAGATAAGGTGCTTGGTATGACGTAGTCGGCGTTCAGATTCGCAGGGAAAAAGAGAAGCGTTAGGTAAGAGGCAATGACCTTGGACATGGTCAGAAAATTTACCCAAAGGCTGTTTTGCGGATACGGGATATAGGACTCGGTGGGATTGTGCAGGAATACGAATCGCAGTGAAATGTAGAAGACGCTCACCGCTATGTAGCCGATGTAGTAACGAATCGCTTTAGAGATGAGGCGGGATTTGCCCTGGCTGAGGAAATCGTACAATACCATAAGCGCCGGAAGGGTAATAGTCATTTCCTTCGAAAAGAGTCCCATAAAATAGCAGGTAAGCGAGGCGGTATACCATAAGGCAGAACCACGCTGTTGGGTCAGGAGGTAAAAAAGAAATGCGGCAAAATAAAAGGTTGCAGCCATAATATCTTCCCGGTAACTGATGGAGTTGACGGCCTCTGTAAGTACGGGATGGATGCAAAAAATAAGACTCGCAATGAAGGCAATTGTTATTTTTAGTGTTTCAGTCCTTAAGGTAGGAACTTTTGATTTTTGAAAAGGGAGAAGTTCTGTTTCTTTGCCTGGTTCGTTCCCGGTTATATGGGGTAAACGAACAAAGAGGAAAAATAAAAGCACAGCGTTGAGGCTGTGGAAAAACAGATTAGTCAGGTGGTATCCGGCAGGATTCAGATGCCACAGGGAATAATCGAGAAAGTATGACAAGGTAACGACCGGACGGTAACTGAGCTCCCCTGACGCCGCGAAATAATCACGGGTAAAGACCGCGGGTATTTTGTGCCACGACCGTATGAGGTAGTTATTGGTAATGGTAAACTTGTCGTCATAGGCAAAGCCGTTTCCGAGGGTGTTTAGATAAACGAGTGTGGAAACAGCGATGATAATTATGAGCGGACACAGGAAAAGGATCGTTCGGTTTACATTGAAGGCTGCCGCCCCACGTTCCTTTACAACAAGATGTTTTTCAACAGGTGTTTTCATATCAGGAATTCTTTTATCGCCCCAAAAACAACGTCCTTTTCATCGTCGTACATTACCAGATGATGACTTCGCTCAAGCCACACCAGCCGCTTGTCCGCAGAGCCAAGATGTTTAATCAGATACTTTGCGCTTGCGGGGGCGGCAATCATGTCTTTTTTAGAGTGGACAATAAGGGCGGCTGATTTTATGTGCTTCAGCCGTGGTTTTATCGCCTGAATTATTTGTTTGATCTCATGAAGCGTCTGTAGCGGGTAGTGGCTATTTATGGGTTGGTGCAGGTAGCCCGTATGCGCCTCCGATGCCATGTAGCACCTTCTTTTCCATGTCTTTACCTTTTTTAAGAAAATCTTACAAACCCCAATCAAGACATTTATGGGCAGGTACTCCCGAATTAAAAACAGGGGGGTTCCCATCAAAACAATTTTCTCTATCGGATGATGCAAGGCCAACTGCAGGGTCAGCAACGCCCCCAGGGAAAATCCGATGACCGTGATCTCCTTGTATTCTGCTTTTAGCCGGAGATACTCGGTCTCCACCTTCTCCCTCCAGTCGTGAAGGGTGCTCAATGCCAGGCCATCGGTGTCTCCGCAATGACCCGGCAAAAGGATACCCCTGGCGGTAAAACCCCACTCGCGTAAATCTTCCGCCAGTTCCCGCATCTGGATCGGCCCGCAGCCAAGCCCATGCACCAGCAGGCACGCCGCATGGCCATGTCCCAGGGTAAACTCCTCCCGGTATTTCGTTAAATCGGAGAGTATCGGATTGCCGAACATGGCAGTATTATACCTCAATAACAGGGTAAAAAGAAAAAATTTGTTTACATTTCAGAGAGAAATTTAAGGTTAAACTTGCAATCGTTGTGTTGTTAATACATGAGATTGTGTGTTACATAATATATTTGACTTACATTTTGTAATTATGTATACCTTTATATAAAGTGATAATTAATATAAGGAGTGTGAAATATGGAAACATCAACTGTTACAGTAAAAGGGCAGGTTGTTATACCTTCCAAACTACGACGCAAATACGGTATCAGGAATGGTACGCGAGTTCATTTTTATGAAGTAAACGGGGAAATACGAATTGTTCCCGTTACCCCGGAACTTATTGACAAGAATATTGGTCTCCTCAAAACAAAGGGAAAACTTATGCGCGCCCTCCTGGAAGAGAAAAAGCGTGAGCGTGAGCTATGAAACGCTATGTTTTGGATAGCTACGCCCTTATGGCTTATTTTGAGGGAGAAGAAGGCGCAGAAGCTGTTGCTGGTATCTTTAAAGATGCCCTTGCGGATAAAGCAGAAGTATTCCTGTGCGTGGTAAATTGGGGAGAAATGTATTACTAAGGTGGACTGGTTTGTCAAGACCAATTACTATTAATATTTAGATGCATCAATTTATCAATAAAAGTGTGCAGAAGGGTAACGGAAGGAGCCCGTAGGGCGACTGGAGTTACCCTTCTGCACACTCCGCAATTTTCCTTCGCCCACCGCTCCTTTTCCTCATTTGCTCACTGAAGAAACTCCAAAATGAACTTCATACGGTGTTTTATATTCCAGTGATTGGTGATACCTCCTCGTGTTATAAAATGTAAAATACTTCTCCAAACCCTCACGTGCTTC
>Ga0209514_10003315_pt1 | contig 23249 bp, 18 predicted proteins | sample Subgrocontami58m_FD_187452 | JGI IMG/M metagenome (GOLD analysis project Ga0209514, IMG submission 187452) | Subsurface groundwater microbial communities from S. Glens Falls, New York, USA - GMW37 contaminated, 5.8 m (SPAdes) (version 3) | ecosystem: Environmental > Aquatic > Deep subsurface >...
GGGATCGGCGCCATCCCTCAGGCTGTCGCCGTCGTTGTCCTGGCCGTCGGAACAGGAGGCGCCGGTGCCGGCTTCGCTGTTGTCCGTGGGATCGTAGGAGGCGGGGTTCCCCGCATTCCCGTCGGTGTGGCACTGGGGATCGGCGCTGTCGGTGAAGCCGTCAGAGTCGTTGTCGAGGGTGTCGGAGCATTGGGGGGGTGTGGAGCACTGCACGGTCGTCGCCCAGACGCTTGAATTGTTTGAAGTATTCGGATCGCTGCTCACCGACACAACCGCAGCGTTACTGATTGTTGATCCGCACGTCACTGCAGTCGTAATGGTGAACGACAAGGTGAAATTCCGTGTCTGTCCTGGATTGAACGAAAGGTGGAAGCACCCAACACCTCCCGAGGTAAGGACGCACTCCGGCGAAGACTGTCCAGGATTGAATGTAAGACCGGACGGGATCGGGTCGCCAATTGTCGCCTCTTGCGCTGTGCCATTACCTATATTTGTCACCGAGAGCGCGTAGGAGATGCTCTCTCCTCTATTGGCAGTTGTCGGCCCGGTTTTCGTGATCGAGAGATCGGGCAAGAGACAGGTTATGGGCGTCTGGACATGGTTGGTCTGTGCGAAAGTCGCAGTGTTCTGCTGGAGGTTGGCGACGTTGTCGGCGGCGTTCGTACCGCCGCAGGGGGCGGAGGAATTGAGCTGGAACTTCAGGGTGTAGGAGGCTCCCGCTCCCGGATTGAAGGTCTGAGGCTGGCAATAGACGGTGGTGCCCTGGACGGTACAGCCGGAGGTGGAACCATTCGAGACGAAGGTTGTGTTCGCCGGAAGGGCATCGGCGATGCGGACATTCTGCTCCGTGTTCTGGCCGGTGTTCAGGATCGTCACCGCATAGGTGACGGTGTCACCGGGATAGAGGGTCTGGGAGGAGGTGGTCTTGGCCGCGGTGAACTGCGGGGGCTGCTCGATGCGGTTGGGATCGTAGGAATTGGGATTATTGGGATTGCCGTCCGTGTGGCAATTGGGATCGGCGCCATCCCTCAGGCTGTCGCCGTCGTTGTCCTGGCCGTCGGAACAGGAGGCGCCGGTGCCGGCTTCGCTGTTGTCCGTGGGATCGTAGGAAGCGGGGTTCCCCGCATTCCCGTCGGTGTGGCACTGGGGATCGGCGCTGTCGGTGAAGCCGTCAGAGTCGTTGTCGAGGGTGTCGGAGCACTGTGCCGGGCACTGGACCTGCGTACGGATGACGATGCTCGTGTTGTTCCCGGGATCGGGATCGTTGACCGATGACGATTGGATGCCCGCCTGATTCAGCGCTTCGGAGCCGCACTGCGCATCCGCGGGGATGCGGAACGTGAGCTGCATCTGCCTCTGCTGTCCGTTCTGCAGCGTCAGACTGCCGCAAGTGACCGTCGTCCCATTCGAGCTGCAGGCGGGATCCGATGATCCTGCGACGAACTCCAGCTGGATGGTGTTCGAGGGATTGCTCGCACGCGGCACCGTGGGGATCGGATCAGTCACAGCAACGTTCGTCGCCGCATCAGGGCCGAAGTTCTGCGGAAAGAGGGTGTACGTAAAGGTGTTGCCGCGCTGAGCCGTGAACGGCCCCTGCTTGGCAACGTACAGATCGGCCTGCGGAACAGGGCACTGCACGGGTGTCTCAATGTGGTTGGTCTGGGTGATGACCTGGCTTCCCTGCTGGATGCTTCCGATATTGTCGAGGATGCTGCTACAAAGCGAGTTTGGCGCGGACTGGAATTTCAGCGTGATCGTCGCGCTTTCCCCGGGATTGAAAGTCTGGGGCTGACAAGCGATGGCTGAACCTTGCACGGCGCAACCGGGGGTCGAGCCGCCGGGGACGAATGTAAGCCCGGACGGGATCGGATCAACCAAACCGACGTTTTGCTGGGAAGTCGTGCCGACATTCTGGAAGGTGATGGTGTACGTGATCGGATCACCAGCATTGATGGTCTGACGATCTGCAATTTTTGAAGCGGTGAACTGGGGAGTCGGACATTGGATGGCTGTCTGGACGTGGTTGGACTGGGTGATGAGCTGGCTCCCCTGCTGGATATTTGAGATGTTATCGAGAGCATTGCTCCCACCGCAGGGAGCGGAAGATGAGAGTGAGAACTTCAGCGTGTACGTCGCACTGTCGCCGGGATTGAACGTTTGCGGTTGGCAGACGATAGCCGACCCCTGGACCGAGCAGTCGGGAGTCGAACCGCCGGGGACAAATGTAAGTCCGGACGGGATCGGATCAACCAAACCGACGTTTTGCTGGGAAGTCGTGCCGACATTCTGAACAGTGACCTGGTAGGTAATGGTGTCGCCGGGAAACATCGACTGGCGATTGGCGGTTTTCGCAACGGTGAACTGGGGTGCGGGGCAATGGATCGGGGTTACGACATGGCTGGTCTGAGCGATCATCTGGCTCCCCTGCTGGACACTGGCAATGTTGTCCAGGCTATTGGATCCGCACGGAGCCGTGGATGAAAGCTGGAATTTCAACGTGTAATTGGTACTGTCGCCGGGATTGAACGTCTGGGGCTGACAGGAGACGACTCCGCCCTGCACGCTGCATCCCGGCGTGCTGGCGCCGGAGACGAACACGGTGTTCGCCGGAACGGCGTCCGAGACGCCGATGTTCTGCTCGGCATTCTGACCTGTGTTCTGGATCGTCACGGTGTAGGTGACGTACCCGCCGGGCTGGACCGTCTGCACATCCGCTGCTTTGGCCGCGGTGAACTGCGGGGATTGTTCGGTGCGGTTGGGATCATAGGAATTGGGATTATTGGGATTGCCGTCCGTGTGGCAATTGGGATCGGCGCCATCCATGAGACCGTCAGAGTCGTTGTCACGACCGTCAGAACAGGATGCTCCGGTGCCGGCTTCGCTGTTGCGGGTCGGATCGTAGGAGGCGGGGTTTCCCGCATTCCCGTCGGTGTGGCACTGGGGATCGGCGCTGTCGGTGAAGCCGTCAGAGTCGTTGTCCTGGACATCACTACATTGGGTGATGGGATCGGCGCAGGTGAGACTCGTGAGCCATCGCTTCTTGAATTTCGGATTGCCGTTCTCGTAACTGAATGACGAACCATTCCAGTACCACAAACAGTCATCGGCTGGTGTGTAATAGTTACAGCGACCTCCGTCTGCCGGGTAATAGCTGTCCCAGCTTATGGGGATTCTGTAACCGGCGAGGTTGCAGATTTTCGTGACCGTTGGATCGAGCCGATTGAGTGACAGAGCCGAACAGACTCCCGTGTGCCACGGGGCGTTATTCGACAGGAGCATCGCAGAGCCGCGGCCGCCAAGCGGACAGCTTCCGATGGATGTCCTGCTCTTCACGAAATTGTAGATCGCCTGGAACGACGTTCCCACCGTGAATGTCGGGCTGTTGCTCTGTGGGCTCGCCACGAAAAATTCTGCGGTCCCATAATTGTCACTGTCGTAGCCGTCACTGCTTTGAGCCTGGCTCTCGGAAGAAACGAAGGGAGCCTGCGGCGATGATGTCATCGACGACATCGGAAAGACTTCCGGCGATGCCGATGACACCGAAGAAACCGGCGCGGACACTGGCTCCGGTGGCGCTCTGTCCTTCTCGCAAACCAGCGACGTGAGGTACGAGTTGAAGATGCATGCGGAAGCGGAGGCGAAGCCCCCTCCGTCCCAGTACCACAGATCCCGTCCGTCGCAGGACGGATAGAAATTCCCCGTGCTGTTCACGACGGTGGGATAGCCCTTTTGGTCGCAGATCTTCCTGGCAGTAATCGGATCGTTCCGGACGTCACCGGTTCCGGCGATGCCGGCAGCGCTCTTGATTTCTCCGGGACTCCCGAGCGTAAGCTGCGAGTCGGCCGCGTCCGTACGCTGGACCCGGGTCAACGGCTCAAAGAGCGAAGGCGCCTTGTCGTTGAGTTGGATGAACAGAAGCCCGGCGAGAGCGAACGACGTGAGGGTCTTCTTGATCTCCATGCGAAGTAGGGAGAAATCCGCGTACGCACGCGTGAAAAAAGGAGCAAAGGATACCTGACATACCTCTTACTTGTCAAATACGAAAACTGTGACTAAATTTACTGTTCACGATTCGATGTTTTAGGCTTTTCCCAGCTGATACAAGCCTCTCGTCAGAAGGACGACCACCAGGGTAATCACCAGACCAAACGACGCCAGCGGGATGACACCGAGCCCTGCATCCTGCGGAGCGGGCGGCTGGGAAATGAGGGTGAAATCCGACTTGCCTCCGACGGGAGAGAAGTAGTCAGTGACTATTCCTGTTCTCGGGAGTCGTTCCCTGCCAGTGGACTTGTTTCCGATAACCGGATACCCATTCGTTCCCTGTCTTCCATAAGCCCATCCCACCCCGTTCATACCGCCTGCAGTTCCACCCGCAGTTCCCTGCGCACCCTGGGCCGATCCCTGTGCAGTCTGTCCTGCGCTTCCCGCTGCCGCTCCACCCTTTTGCATGCTGCACGAAACCGTGGTCGTCACCTGCTGCGATCCGGTCGCGGTTCCCGTCACCCCGTTCACCGCTGCCTTTGCGGACTGGAGAGAGCGCGCCAGAAGGCAACTGATCGAGCTCTTCACCTGGTAAGCAACCGACATCGGTTTGGATTCATTCGGCCCCAGGTTCACCGTACACTCCACACCCCCGCCCATGCTCACGCAGCCGGGGCTGCTGCGCAGAGGGTCGAACTGCGAGTCCCGGGGTAGCGGTCCATGTGAAATTTTCACTCCGCTCAACCACTGGCTCGTCTTATTCTTCGCCGTGATGGTATACAGAGCGATGTAATCCTTTGTGGAGCCCGAAAGCAAGCCGCCTGTTCCCGCTCTCGTCCAACTGAATCTTCCCGCGCTGCTCTCTGATGCGCTGCTCGATGACGAACGATTCGTTCTCCAGCCGGTCCAATGGCTGAGCCCCAGTGAACGCGAAGAACTTGAACTCGAGCTTCCTGAAGTTCCACCGAATCCCGTCCATCCGGAACTCTGGCTCCCAAAACTTCCCTGAGCCCCTCCCGAAGAGGAAGAACCCCCTCCGTTTCCACTGCCATCCCAACACCCGAACAGCCCGGTGATGCAAGGTGGCTCCTTGAGCATGGAATAGCTGAAAGACTGCAATTCTACATAGATTTATTATTTTGTCAATGAATTGTTAGGTAGCCGCTCACTACCCACAACGTGCGATTGCACCCGACGCCCAAGTTCAGTAGCCTCTGAACGCTCTGATGAATTTATGGTTCCGACTTCAACCGCCGATATTCGCAAGGCCTATCTCGACTTCTTCAAATCAAAAGGTCATGCGGTTATTCCCGGCGCGTCGCTGATACCGGAGAACGACCCGACGGTCCTCTTCACGACCGCTGGTATGCACCCGCTGGTGCCCTATCTGATGGGAGAGAAGCATCCGCTCGGAAAGCGCCTCGCGGACGTGCAGCTCTGCGTCCGGACGCAGGACATTGATGAAGTGGGTGACGCAAGCCACTTAACCTGCTTCGAGATGCTGGGAAACTGGAGCCTGGGAGACTACTTCAAGAAGGGCGCGATCGAGATGAGCTTCGAGTTCCTCACGGAAGTTCTGAAATTGCCGCTCAAGAAACTTGCCGTTTCCTGCTTCGAAGGCGACAACGATGCGCCACGCGACGATGAATCGGCGGAGATCTGGAAAAAAATGGGAATCCCGCCGGAACGCATCGCTTTCCTCCCCAAATCCAAGAACTGGTGGGGGCCGGCCGGCAAGACCGGACCCTGCGGGCCGGACACGGAGATGTTCTTCTGGGTGGGAGAGGGAGAGCCGCAGGGCAACCCTGCCACGCACGAAAATGAATGGCTTGAATTTTGGAACGACGTTTTCATGCAGTACTCTAAGTTAGAGGATGGCTCATTCGAGCCCTTAGCTCAGCAGAATGTGGATACCGGGATGGGCCTCGAACGCATCGCGTGCATTATGCAAGGCGTAACAAGCGTTTATGAAACTGATGCACTTAAGCCGATTTTCGAAGCGGTGAAGGCTTCAAGCTTCAAGCTTCCCGTCCGAACGGATATTCGTCCGGGCGGGCAAGCTTCAAGCAATATCCGGGATGAACGCATTGTTGTCGATCATCTCAAGGCCGCAACGTTCATTCTGGCCGACGGCGTGCGGCCTTCGAATGTAGACCAGGGTTACGTGCTTCGCCGACTTATCCGTCGTGCGATCCGCTCCGCGCGGAAGTTAGGGGTAGAACATACGAAAGGATTCTGTGGATCGATTGCCGAAGTGATCAGTGCACAGTACGGGAATTTTTACCAGAAAGTCGCGAAAGAGAAAGCTGCCATCGTAGAAGCGCTCAACCGCGAGGAGGAACTCTTCACCAAGACTCTGGCCGAAGGAACGAAACACTTTCAAAAAACCGTGGAAAAATCCAGCGGCGGAATACTGGATGGATTGAGCGCCTTCCACCTCTACGATACCTATGGCTTCCCTATCGAGCTCACGAAGGAAATGGCGCTTGAACACGGGCTAAAGGTCGATGAAGAAGGATTTAAAAAAGCTTTCGGGGAGCACCAGAAACTCTCGCGCGCGGGAGCTACCAAGCGCTTTTCCGGCGGTCTTGCCGACCAGTCGGCGGAGACGACCAAGCTGCATTCGGCCACGCACCTCCTCAACCGGGCTCTGAGAACCGTGCTCGGCGATCACGTCTACCAGAAGGGATCGAACATCACGGCGGAACGGCTGCGGTTCGACTTCTCGCATCCGGAGAAAATGACGCCGGAGCAGATCAAGAAAGTGGAGGATCTGGTCAATGAAGCGATCCAGGCCGATGCTCCCGTGCGTTACACGCTCATGACGGTTGATGAGGCGAAGAAAGCCGGCGCCATTGGCGTCTTCGAGAGCAAGTACGGCGAGAAGGTAAAGGTCTACAAGATGGGAAATTTCACCAACGAAATCTGCGGCGGTCCGCACGTGGCACGAACGGGAATGCTTGGAAGTTTCAAGATCCTCAAAGAAGAGAGTTCATCTGCGGGCGTGCGGCGGATCAAGGCAATCGTAACGGGATGGCCGAAAGAGATAGAGGTAGCTGAAGAAAATTAGAGCGGGTCTTGGAACTCGTAGTTAATTTGTTTGTAATCTCAAGTCTTAACGCTTCCTGCCTTGGGCATCTCGGGCAATCGCATCCAGACACCGTCTAATTGCCAAGCGGACTCTGTCTCGGCGTTTCTCTTCGCGCGGGAGTTCTGCTCGAAGCAACTCGACGAGTTCCTCATCTCCCGGCTCGAAGCCTTCAGGGAGACTTTTATTATTATCAGCGGAATGCTTGGAGTTGGGTTGCATTGGTCTCGAACTATAGTGCTGCATATCAGGATTGCAAGCTTTTTCTTGTTTATGAATGTAATAGGCATTGGCGACCTGTGGTTAATTAATGTAATTTTTCGCTATGTCCTTTAAACACCCTTTTCCCCATGCAGTACGACATGCACAGGAACTGCGCAAAAGATCCACCCCGGCAGAAATAGTGCTGTGGAATATTTTGCGTAACAGGAAATTCCATAATCTGAAATTCAGAAGACAGGTACCCGTCGGACGTTTCATCGCGGATTTTATCTGCGCGAATCCTTCACTGATCATCGAGATCGATGGACCGATTCATGATTACAAAATCCAAGAAGATACGGAAAGAACAGAGACAATCACGCACGATTACAATATTCCGATACTCAGGTTTAAAAACGAGGAGATTCTTGGCAATCTGCCGGAGGTGTTAAAAAGGATTGAGCAACGCCTCATCCCCTAGCCCCTTCTCCCGCTAAAGCGGAGAGAAGGGGAATGTTTTTGTTTTGTTTTACAAACTGTGTACATCAATCTCTTTACTCTTTTAACAGAGCTCCCCTCTCCCAAGCATCAGCGCCGGGAGAGGGGCCGGGGGTGAGGCGGGTGCGCATAGAGCATTGACAAGGAAATTTTACTTAGGGAGAATCCCGTTCCTGTTTTGTTCGCAAAGCAGGAATGTTCTTTTAAACCGATCGGTTTTAAATGCATTCGCTTTTGACATTGGCGCAGCCGGTAAAGATTTTATCTGCCGCGCCGATGTCGGAGCAGGATGCGTAAGCCTGCCAATTTTCTGGTTTAAGAAAGGAGGTAATTCCGTCCTTTTCTGACGACATCGGAACTTGTGCAAGGTACCTAAGAAGCGTGTTTTTTCTGAACGTTCATGGATCTCTTGAAGAAGGAATCTGCAGATGCCAAGTTCACTGAAGGGTCCAGCGTTGTTTCTGGCCCAGGGCTTCGGAAAGCCCGGGTGGACCACTCTGGAGGAGTGCGCCAAGTCGGCGGCAGCGAACGGGTTCACCGGCATGCAAGTGCCGCTGTGGATCAAGGAGCTGATCGACCTCGACCAGGCCGCTGTCTCCACGGACTACTGCCAGGAGCGACTCGGCCGGGCCAAGGAGGCTGGCTGTCCCATTGTGGAGGTGGCGAACCACTGCGAAACGCAGTTGGTTTGCTGCTCGCCGGCCTATGTCGACCTGCACAAGTGGGTCGTTCCCAAGGAACTCAAGGACAAGTGCGCCGCCGAAATCTGCGCCTGGGCCCAAAACCGGGCGATGAAGTCGGTCGCCGCGGCGGCGAACCTGGATTTGACCAGTGTCGCGGCCTTCTCGGGCACCACGATGTTCCCGTACGTGTACCCGTGGCCACAACGGCCGAAGGGCATGCGCGAGGCCGCCTTCAATCATCTGGCCGCCTGCTGGCTGCCGGTCTTCAACCTGGCGGCCGAGAAGGGCGTGGACGTGTGCTTCGAGCTCCACCCGGGGGAGGACCTGATGGACGGAGATACGTTCGAGTATTTCCTGAAGTTCATCGGAAACCATCCGCGGTGCTGCCAGATCCTGGACCTGAGCCACTTCGCCCTCCAGGGCATGACGAACGTGGACTTCATCGCGTTCATTCATGACTGGAAGGACCGGATCAAGATGTGGCACGTCAAGGACGGCGAGTTCGTGCCGGACGGAAACGGCGGCGTCTACGGTGGGTACAACGACTGGACGAAGCGCCGTGGCCGGTTCCGCAGCCTGGGCGATGGCATGATCGACTACCGGTTGATCTTCCAAATCCTGGGCGTCGAACTGGGCATGAAATTGATCGCCTGCCTGGAATGGGAGTGCTGCTTCAAGCGTTGGTCGCAAGGCATCCGCGAGGGTGTCGCCTACATCAACGCGTGGATCAACGGCACGCCCGAGCCCGAGGCGACCGAGCCCGAGGCGCACACCGAAGGCGCGTTCGACGATTTCGCGTCCGGTGCGGTGGATACCGCGCTGATCGCGAAAGTCCTGGGAATCCCCGAAGCCCAGGTGTCGACCAGCATGCCCAAGGCCTAGGAAAAGGAGCAGGCCAAAACCGACCGGGAAAAGAACTACCCCGGTGCCGCGAGGCACCGGGGGGTTTTTAGCATGAGAGAAAACCTGGACGGTTTCCTCGCCCGTACCGGACGGTACGTTCGGGCGGGCAGCGCGGGAACCCGCGAGACCCGCGCTTCGCCGCGGTTTTTTTAAAAAATAATTTACGTTGGCGATAAATATTTGGCACCAATGGCGGGTGCGCCACCGGGGTGGGGCGGTCTGAGGAGGGGGCCGTTGGCGCACACGCATTTTCTTTTGGTTCTTTTCTTTGTTGCTCGGACAAAGAAAAGAACAAAGGATCCGCACCAAGCATTGCGCACTCACGCTTTAATTCACCCATCCCCTCACCCGCATCGCATCAACGATTCGCTGAATTGCGATATTGAACGCTGCTTCGCGGTAGCTTAGATCCTTGCGCTTCGCTTCGGTGCGCACGTCGTCGAAGGCCTGCAGCATGATGCGCTTGAGCTCCTGATCAACACGTGAAGCGGTCCACTGGTTCCCGGCTCTCCCCTGCGCCCACTCGAAGTAGCTCACGGTCACGCCGCCGGCATTGGCCAGCACATCGGGGACGACGATGACTCCTTTTTTCTCCAAAATCTTATCGGCTTCCGGTGATACCGGTCCGTTGGCTAGCTCCAGGATTATCTTGGCCTTCACATCCTTCGCGTTCTTTTCGGTGATGACATTGTCCAGCGCCGCCGGGATCAAGAGATCGCAATCGATCTCCAGAAGCTCCTCGTTACTGATCACCTCCGTCTCATCGAGCTTCAATCTCTCCAAGTCACATACCGATCCCTCGCAGTACTGACCTTGCACAGAACCGGTCTTCAGCTTGTACTTGTGGATGCGGATCGGATCAAGCCCGTTCTTGCAGTAAATACCCCCGTGCGAATCGGAGATCGCCACTACCTGGGCACCGGCGTTATGCATGAACATGGCCATCTCCGACCCGGCGTTCCCGAAGCCCTGAACCGCGACACGGACTTCGTTCAAATCGATGGCCTCCACCTTCGCCAATTCTTCCAGGAGGAGGAAGCCCCCGCGCGCCGTGGCCCTGTCGCGGCCCAGCGACCCCCCGTACGAGAGCGGTTTGCCGGTGATCATCGCCGGTGCGTAGACGCCCTTCACCTTCTCGTATTCATCGCGCATCCAGGCCATGATCTGCGGATTGGTATTGATGTCCGGCGCCAGTACGTCTGTGTCCGGCCCGATTGAGTCGGCGATCAGGCGAATGTAGGCGCGGCTCATGCGCTCCAATTCCCCGCGTGACAATTCCTTCGGGTTTACCTGAATGCCGCCCTTGGCGCCGCCGAAGGGGATGTTCACCACCGCCGTCTTGACGGCCATGAGCGCCGCGAGAGCCTTCACTTCCTCCAGATCGGCTGTCTGGTGATACCGGATACCGCCTTTGTAGGGGCCGCGCGCGTTGCTGAACTGGACGCGATAGCTGGGGAGTTCCATCTCTTTCCCGTTGTCGCGTTTGAACTGCACCGTATGGTTCAGGATCCGCTGCGGCGTATTCAGGAAATCGCGTTCTTTAGGCGTTAGCTTGAGGCGGTCAAACGTCGCTTGGATAAAGGACATCGCGCGCTCGTAGGGGGTGGAAAGTATCAGCATGGCCGAAGTTTACTCCTGATGGATAGAAAAACTGAGGGTGACCGAAGGGACCGGAGTGACCGAAGTACAACAGCATTACCTCGGAAACCTCGGTATCTTCGGTCCCCTCGGTCACTTCTCTTTGGTTTCCTCGGTTTCCTTTTCAGGTACACTTTCTACGATGCCCATCAGACGTTTTATCTGGCTCCTCATCGCCGCTTTTTCCCTCGCGCTCCCCCTCACGGCTATAGCGAAGGATTCGCGAACGCTGGAATTCGCCGCGGGCGAGGTGAATGCCACGTGGGAAGGGCATGGAACCATCTCGATGCAGAAGCAGCCCGACGGCATCCTCCTCTCCACGACGGGAACGGGGTTCATCCTCACGCGCCAGGTGCTCGGCATCTTCCCGCAAGCGGGTGATGTCACCGTCTCGACCGACCTTGGCACCGGGCTCTACTTCGTCTGGATCTACAACGACGATCCTGACAAACGCCCGTACGACGTCGGTATCTCCGTCCCCGCCGGCAAACGTGTCACCGTACCTTTCTCTCTCTCGCAGCACCGGCAATGGTACGACAAGCCGATGCAGTTCGGCCTCGTGCTGCCGCCAAAGACGACCATCCTGCTTCACCGGATCGAGCTCACGCAGTGGAACTTCGCCGAACGCCTGCTCTTCGGACTGAAGGCGCTCTGGACGTTCGACGCCGAGCGGCCCTACAGCATCAACTTCGTCTGGGGACCGCAGATCGCCTGGAACCCTGCGGCAATCAAGGATCTCTACGCGTACCTTCCGCCCATCTTCACCTCCGTCACGTACGCCCTGAATATCTTCCTCCTGCTCTGCTTCGCGGTTATCGCCGCATTCGTCTTCCTCCGCGGAAATCCGCAGGATCGGCGGAAGCGGTTCCTCCGCATTGCGCTCGGGGTCCTGCTCGCAGGCTGGGTGCTCCTCGACGTGCGCATGGGCAGCGAATTCATTTCCTGGGTCGTCGAGGATTACCGGACGTACATTGCGGCGCCCGCGAATCTCAAAACGTTCCGTGACCGCGAGCGTTTCTACGATTTCGCGGCGTTCGCCGTCCCCTACGTCTTCGATCGCCAGACCTACGTCTTCTTCGCCGACCGGGAATGGCCGTTCCTCGGCAACATGCGCTACCTGAGCTACCCGGCCATCCCGGGGATCGCGTACGACCGCGATGACACGTGGATCATCTATAACCGTCCGGACATCACCCTCGATGAGCAGGGACGCGTCACGATCGGCGGGGAGGCGGTCTCCCTCCCCGGCCGCGTGCTCGGGCGCTTCGACTCTGGCTCCTTCGCCTTCCGAACGTACCAGAAACCCGTCCTCCCCTCGCCCTCTCCCGCCAAGTGACGAACCTCCTCGTGCTGCTCATCGGCATCGCAGTTCCCGGAGCGCTCTGCTGGCTTGCCCTCCTGCTCCTCGAGGGAAGACACCCCGTCCTCACGCGCGCAGAACGCATCGTGTGGGCACTGACTCTCGGACCAACGCTCTTCACGTTCATCGCATTCCTCTCCCATGTGCTGGGACTCACCAAGCTGACGCTCGTAGGCTTCCTCCTGCCGAATATTGTCGTCGCCCTGCTCCTCGGAACCGGAGCGTGGACCTCCGGTCTCCTGCGATCGGGCTCCCATACTCCTCCGCCCGTTTCCCTCCCTCCCGATACCGCTCCGCGGTGGATGCGCCTGGGGGTCCTCCTCCTCTGCATCTGGGCCGGAGTGAAAATCCTTGCCGGAGCCATTGACCTCCTGAGCGTCCCGACCTACTGGGACGACTCCTTCAACAACTGGAACATGCGCGGGAAGATGTTCTTCGTGACCGAACGAATTGAGCTCACGATCCCGGTGGGGAACCAGATCCTCCAGACCGAAGGAGGAGTGAGCTCGTACCCGCCCGCCCTCCCGCTCGTGAAGACCTGGCTCAGTGACCTGCGCGGATCGTGGGAGGAGCCCCTCGTAAACGGGGTACATCTGCTGTGGTTTTTGGGACTCCTCGGGAGCTTCTATCTCCTGCTCCGCCGTTCTTTCGGCCGCACTGTTTCGCTCCTGGGAGCTGCCCTCCTCGCATCGCTTCCTCTCCTGATCATCCAGGGGACAAATCCGTATGCGGACGTGTTCCTCGCCTCCCACCTCTTCCTCAGCGTTGCGTGTTTGCTCGGCGCGGGGCGATCGGACACGACGGAGGAACTGACGTCCTGGCTGAAGCTCCTTGGCTTCACGCTCGGCCTCCTCCTCTTCACCAAGAACGAGGCGACCGTCCTCTACGCTCCGCTCCTCATTCTGCTCGCCTTCTGGCTGCTCCTCAGAAAGAAGCGGACGGGTCTGATCACGCAGCAGCAATTCGCACGCTCCATCGGCCTCATCGCCATCATCCTCGGGTGCCTCGCCCTCCCGTGGCTCGCCTTCAAGTGGCTCAACGGACTCACGTTCGGGAATGCCAAATCCATCTCGGGAATGGTCATGACTTTCAATCCCCTCGTGGTGCAGGCCATCTGGTACCACGTGAGCCACGAACCGAACTGGCTCCTCCTCCCACTCGTGCTTCCGCTGATGCTCGTGCTCGCCGGTAAGCGCGCGTGGGACCCCCCCACGGGGCTTCTCACGGTCTTCGTGGTCGTGAGCATCCTCGGCCAGTTCCTCCTCTTCATTTTCATAGCTCCCCTCGCGACGGAAGCCATCATGCAAACGGGCTTGAGCCGCGGCCTCCTGCACGTGGCGCCGGTGGCGCTGCTCTTGGTTCTCTTGCTTGTGAGACAGTTACTTCTAGAAACAGAGAAGAATCAGGAATCAAGAATTAGGAATCAGGAATAATTTCATACTTGATTCTTGATTCATGATTCTTGATTCTTTCTCCGTCGCAACCAACCTATAACACCCGGCAGTATTGAAATGACGATAATCGCCAATATCACCAGGCTGAAGTTCTTCTCGACGAACGGGAGCGAACCGAAGAAGTAGCCGCCTCCGACGAAGAGCGCCACCCACAGGAGCCCGCCGAAGACGTTGTACGCGAGGAAGTGTCCGTACTCCATACGGCCGATCCCCGCGACGAACGGCGCGAAGGTGCGGATGATGGGCATGAACCGCGCGATGACGATGGTCTTGCCGCCGTGGCGGGCGTAGAACTGTTTCGTCCGCTCGAGATGCTCCTGCCGGATCCACCGGGAATGGAAGCGCTCGATCGCCGTGCCGAACCGTGCGCCGATTGCGTAATTGAGCGAGTCCCCCACGATCGCAGCGACGCTCAGCAGGAGGAACAGAAGCGATGCGCTCATCATGCCCTTTCCCGCGAACGCCCCCGCGGCGAAAAGGAGTGAATCTCCGGGCAAAAACGGGGTAACCACAAGCCCCGTTTCACAGAGGATCACGATGAACAGAAGCACGTAGGTGAGCGTGCCGTACTGCTTGAGAATCGTTTCAAGGTAGGTGTCGACGTGCAGGAACACGTTGGCAGCGGATGCGAGAGACTCCATAGGATCGGGGAGAGCCTACCTGTTTACGGCGATGAGCGGAAGGGTTGCACCCACAAGGAAATCATATGCCACAGTCTGAAAGGTCGCGTTTGTTGGCAAGAAAAACTTGGCACCAAAGGGATGGCGCGCGCCGCAGGTGGGGGACGACGGAGAGGGAGTCGGCGCGCCGTGTTCTCTTTGGTTCTTTCTCTGTCACACGGACAGAGAAAGAACAAATCATCACCCGCTCAGCGCAGCAGCAGTCGCCGACAATTCGGCCAGCTCAGCGGTGATCCCCGCCTGGCGGGTCTGGTTATACGTCAGCGTCAAGTCATCAAGAATGTCCGAGGCGTTGTCCGAGGCACTTCGCATCGCCACCATCCGCGCGGAGTGCTCGGAGGCCGAGGTCTCGAGGACAGCCTGGTACACCTGAATCTCGGTGAGCTGCGGGAGGATGGTCTTCAGGATCTCGTCCTGATCGGGCTCGAAAATGTACTCGTGGACATCCGCCTTCGAAAGCGCTTCCTCCGTCTCACGCCGGTACCGGCGCGGGAGCAGGCTCAGGATCATCTCCCTGAGCCCCGTCTTCGAGAAGGGCAGGAGGACCTTCACCGTCGCTTCCTGAACGATCGGCGAAATGAAATCGGGGTAGAGGAGCACCACGTGGTCATACGTGCCCTGGAGGAAGCTCTCTGTCGCCAGGCGCGTGATGGGAAGAACATCCTTGAACGTGGGGTAGCCCGAGAACCCCGGGAACGCCGCGATGACGTCCTGCTGGAGGCGCGGAAGGAACTGCTGGCCCTTCCTCCCCACCGCAACGAAGTCCACCTTCTCGAAGGTCGACATGTCCTTGATGCCCTTCAGATACTGCGTCGTGGTTCTGAGGAGCTGCGCATTGAGGCTCCCGCAGAGACCGCGGTCCGGCGTGAAGACGAGTGCCAGGATCCTCCTCGGCTCCCGCTCCTGAAGGTACGGGTGAAGCTCGGGCTGGACGCTCGCGAGTTTCTCGAGGATGCGCCAAGCGGTGAAAGCGTAGTGCCGGAGCTTCTGCGCGTTGGCTACCGCCCGGCGCATCTTGGACGCCGCCACCAGTTCCATCGCTTTGGTGACCTGGCGCGTCGAGCGGATCGCCTTCATCTTTCGCCGGATGTCTCGGAGGTTGCGCATGACAGTAGCAGGTAGCAGGTAGTAAGTAGTAAGTAGCGGGGGAAATGACGTATGCAGGAGAATTATTTAGGGAATCAAAAAAACCTTGCCACCGGCTACTTGCTACTCGCTACCTTGTTCGTTCGTTCCTCTTTAAAAGCCGACAGCAGCCTCTTCAGCGTCTCCTCCGTTTCCGGTTTAATTTCCACCGAAAGGGCTTCCAGAATTTTCGGGTGCTTGGATCTCAGGAAGCCGATGAATTCCTGCTCGAACCGCTTCACGTCCTCGACGGCGATGTCATCGAGGTACCCGTTGATGCCCGCGTACAGGGCCGCGACCTGCTCCCCGACGGGCACCGTCGCGTACTGCGGCTGCTTTAAGAGCTCCGTTAAGCGAGCGCCCCGGTCGAGCTGCTTCCTGGTTTCGGCGTCGAGATCGGACCCGAACTGCGCGAAGACAGCAAGCTCGCGGTACTGCGCGAGCTCCATGCGGAGCTTCCCCGCCACTTTCTTCATGGACTTGCGCTGCGCCGCGGACCCGACGCGCGAGACCGAGAGACCGATGTTGAGCGCCGGGCGGATGCCCTTGTAGAAGAGATCGGACTCCAGGTAGATCTGCCCGTCCGTGATGGAGATGACGTTCGTCGGAATGTACGCGGAGACGTCGCCCGCCTGCGTCTCGATGATCGGCAGGGCCGTGAGCGTTCCCCCGCCGTGTTTGTCATCCAGACAGACCGCGCGCTCGAGGAGGCGCGAGTGGAGGTAGAACACGTCGCCGGGGTACGCTTCGCGTCCCGGAGGACGCCGGAGCACCAGGGAAATCTGGCGGTATGCCCACGCGTGCTTGCTGAGATCATCATAAATGCAGAGAACGTCCTTTCCCTGATCCAGGAAGTACTCCCCCATCGCGCACCCCGCGAAGGGGGCGATGTACGAGAGCGCCGCGGGCTCGGCGGCGGACGCGCTCACCACGACGGTGTAGTCCATGGCTCCGCGCTCCTGAAGCTCTTTGACGATCTTCGCGACCTTCGATTCCTTCTGGCCGATCGCCACGTAGATGCAGAGAACCGGACGGTCCGTGTTCTGGGTTTCCTTCTGGTTCAGAATCGTGTCAACGACGATGGCGGTTTTGCCGGTCTGCCGATCCCCGATGATGAGCTCGCGCTGGCCGCGCCCGATGGGGATGATGGCATCGATGGCGCGGATGCCCGTCTGGAGCGGCACGGACACGGATTTGCGTTCGATGACGCGCGGGGCGATCTTCTCCACCGGGTAACGCTCCTTCAGCTTGATGGAGGGACCCCCATCCTTGGGCTCACCGAGCGGCGAGACGACGCGGCCGACGATCCCGTCCCCCACCGGGACCGACAGGATCTGCCCTGTTGCCTTCACCTGGTCACCTTGTTTCACTTTGGTGAAATCGCCCAGAATGATCGCGCCGACGGAATCCTCCTCCAGGTTCAACGCCATGCCCATGACCCCGTTTCCGAAATCGATCATCTCGGAGGACCCGATCCGGGAAAGACCGGAGATCTTCGCGATGCCGTCACCCACCTGGATGACGGTGCCCACGTGCTCGTGCTTCACTTCCTTGCGATAGGAAGCGATGCGCTCTTCGAGGGTCTTGATGAGTGTTTGGCTGACGGACATGGGAGAAGGGTTAGGGTTAGGGTTAGGGTTAGGGTTGGGAAAGCGGAATGGGCTGCGTGAGACGAGAGGCGAGATCCACGAGCGTAGAGCGGACCGTTGCGTCGAAACGCTCGTCGCCAATCGTGAGCAGCAGTCCCCCGATGACGCTTGGGTCCGCCTGCTCCTCCAGCTGACAGGAACGCCGGAGAGCGGACTCCATGACCTGGAGGAGCTGCTTCTTCATCGGACCGCTGTCCCCGTTCTTCGTCGTGATCTTCACGGGGACGATCCCCTCCTGTTTGTGCCACATGCGCTCCACCAGCGTCAGGAATTTGCGGCTTTCGCGCAGAAGTCCGTGAGCCGCCAGGACTTCGATGGCGGCCTGCGCCAACGCCCCGTATTCTTCCGACAGCTGCATGCGGGCGGTATCCACGACGGCGCGCGCGACGATGGCGATAGAAATCTTCATGCCTTCATGAGCTGGGGAAGTTCTTGGGCAAACGACTCGGTGATGCGCTGCTGATCGGCAGGGCCGAACTCACGCTCGAGGATCTTCTCCGTCATCCTGATCACCACGGTATGCACCGTCTTCATCACCTTCTCCGTCATCGCGCGGTGCTCTGTCTCGATGCGCTTCGCGGCATTCGCGAGCATCTGCTCCGCCTCTTTCTTCGCCGCCTTGAGCATCTCCTCCTTCACCGCTTCCGCCTCCCTGCGCATGCGCTCGAAGTACACGCCGCTCTCCTGGTCGAGCTTCTTCAGTGCCCGCTGTCTCTGTTCCTCCATTTCCTTCGCCTGATTCTCGATGCGTTTCGCGTCTTCCATGGCCTTCCGGATCCGCTCGGTGCGGGCATCGAGAAGGTTGAGGATCGGCTTGTACACAAAAGCGCCGAGGACCCCGAGCACGATGAGGAAATTGACGATCTGCGCGAGCAGTAACTGCCAGTTGATGCCGAGTTTGGTAAGCAATTCCATAGAGAACTTGGATGGAGCTATGAGGGAACTGGGAGAGCTTCAAGCGGCGAGTTGCAAGCTTCAAGCAGCTTGAAGCTATCCGCTTGTCGCTTGAAGCTTTTTCAGACGAACTTAATAATCAGCGCTACGACGAGCGAGTAAATCGCAATGGCTTCCGTGAACGCGATGGAGAGCACCATCGGCGTCTGGATGCGGTTCGCGGCCTCGGGATTGCGGCCGATGGCTTCCATGGCCTTCATGCCGATCCAGCCGATGGAGAAGGCCGGGACGATGGCGCCGAACCCCATGGTCATGGCGACGAGAAGGTTCTTGTCGAGAGCCGATGCAGCTGCCGCGACGGCAGTCGTTGCTTCTGGCGTTGGCATAGAAATGAGGAGAAAAGTGGTAGAAAGAGGAGCAAAAGTTTGCGCGGGGATGTTAGGGGACGATCAAGAAAGCATCAAGGGTTTTAGAGTCTGGAAAAGGAGTACCCGACGAAAAGGCAAGAAGGCAAAAGGGCAAGAAGGCAAAAAGTGTTTATCAGAAACGTTTTGCCCTTTTGCCTTTTTTCCTTTTTGCCTTTTACGAAACACGTTAAGCATGCGCAACAGAATGGGAATCATCGTGGCCGCCGTGGGCGGTTGCTGCCATCTTCAGGAACACTGCCGTGAGGAGGGCGAAGACGAGCGCCTGGATGAAGCCGACGAAGAGCTCGAGCCCGAGGAAAGGAATCGGCGCGAGGTACGGCATGAGGAAGCTGATGACGACAAGGAGCACTTCCCCCGCGAAGATATTGCCGAAGAGACGGAAGGTGAAAGAGATGATCTTCGCCGTCTCCGCGATGAGCTCGAGAATCCCGACGAAGCTGCCGATGGGATCCCGCCAGGGCGCCACGAAGAACTTACCGGCATACGGGAACACCCCGAGCGCCGCGATGCCGAAGAGCTGCGTCGAGATGACGGAGATGAGCGCAATCGCCAGTGTCATGTTCACGTCCGCATTCATGGAACGGAAGACCGGCAGAGCCAGTTCCTCCCCTTCATGCATGCCCTTGATCGTGATGCTCCCCACCCCCGGCAGGATGCCCATCCAGTTCGCGAGTATGAGGAAGAGGAAGATGGTCGCGATGAGCGGGAAGAACGTCCTGGTCTGCTTGCGGTCGCCGATGACGGAATGAAAGAAATCGAAGAGCCCCTCGACGATCGTCTCGAGCAGCGCCTGGAAGCGTCCGGGGACCTCCCGGTACTTCGTGCGATGAGCGAAGAACGCAACCGTCGCGACCACTCCCATCGCGAGCCACGCCATGATCAGCGTGTTGCGGATCTCGAAACTCCCGATGTACGCGATTGTCTCGGAGGCCAGCGGCGGTGTCTCGAGTACGGCCATTTGATTACGAAAAAAGGAAACCGAAAAAAGGGCAAGAAGGCAAGAAGGCAAGAAGGCAAAAGGTTTTTTCATTTACATTTTTTGCCCTTTTGCCCTTTTGCCCTTTTGCCTTCCCAGAGATTGCCGGCACTTGATAAACAAACTGAAACATAAGTGTCTTATTTACGTGATTCGATCTCCTTCACCTTGCGATACACGCCGAGGCCGGAGAGGCCGACGGCAAGCGCGAACCCCAGGAGAAGGAAGAGGGGGGATGTCCCAAGATACTTGTCGAGATAGGCGCCACCGAGGCCGAACACGACCGCGGGGATGGCGATGATGTAGCCCAGACTCCACGCGAGCCGCAGGCTCAGGAGGAGCGAGAGTTGTTTCACGGGGCCTTGCGGCGGCACAGAGGGCATCATGCGTCGGATCGGGAGGGGGCGGGAGAATGTCCGCGACCGTGACGTTGGCGGCGGACAACGCGGAGTTTCGCGAGCTCGCGCTCGAGGACGGCGGTCGCTTCCGCGAATCCTTCGCGGTCATCGCGTCGCTCTTTCATCAGCTTCTGCGCGTCGGTTTTCGCCTTCTCGACCGCTTCCTCATGGAGCTCTTCGGCGCGGTCCGCCGTATCCACCATCATATGGATCGTCTTCCCGTCCACTTCGACTACTCCGCGGGATACGGCGAAGAGCTGCTCCTCCCTGCCGCGGCGTATGAGCACGCTCCCCGGCACCACTATGCCGATGAGCGGGATGTGATGCGGGAGAATCGTGATCTCCCCATCGGGTGTCGGGAGGGAAATGGAATCAACTTCTCCCGAGAACATTTCACGGTCTGGCGTGGTGATTTCAAGGCGAAGCATATGGGTGGTAGGTACGTCTATCCTCGCACGTCCTCAATTCCCCCTTTCATATAGAACGCCTGCTCGGGCACAGAATCGTACTCGCCCTCCAGGATGGCTTTGAAACCCTTCACCGTATCCCCGCAGCGCACGAACTTGCCGCTCGTCCCCGTGAACACCTCGGCGACGAAGAACGGCTGCGAGAGGAACCGCTGGATTTTCCGCGCGCGCTGGACCGCCCGCTTGTCCTCCTCGGAGAGCTCCTCCATCCCGAGAATAGCGATGATGTCCTGAAGCTCTTTGTAGCGCTGCAGAACCTTCTGCACACCGCGCGCGGTATCGTAGTGTTCCTGTCCCACCACTGAGGGACTCAGGATATTCGATGCGGAATCGAGCGGATCGACAGCCGGGTAGATCCCGAGCTCCGTGAGCGGGCGCGAGAGCACGATCGTGGAGTCGAGGTGACCGAAGGTCGTGGCCGGCGCCGGATCCGTGAAGTCGTCCGCCGGCACATAGATGGCCTGCACGGAGGTGATGGATCCTTTCTTCGTAGACGTGATCCGCTCCTGCAGGAGTCCCATTTCGTTCGCGAGTGTCGGCTGGTACCCTACAGCGGACGGGATGCGGCCGAGGAGGGCGCTGACCTCGGACCCCGCCTGCGTGAAGCGGAAGATGTTGTCGATGAAGAGGAGAACGTCACGCTGCTCCTCGTCCCGGAAGTACTCGGCGATGGAGAGGCCGGTGAGCCCCACGCGCATGCGCGGTCCCGGCGGCTCGTTCATCTGCCCGAAGACCAGAGACGTCTTGCCGAGGACCCCCGATTCCTTCATCTCGTAATACAAATCGTTCCCTTCGCGGCTCCGCTCGCCGACACCGGCGAAAACCGAAATCCCGCCGTGTTCCTCCGCGATGTTCCGGATGAGCTCTTTCACCACAACGGTCTTCCCGACTCCCGCTCCTCCGAAGAGACCGACCTTCCCTCCTTTGAGAATCGGACAGATCAAATCGATGACTTTGATGCCGGTTTCGAGCACCTCCGTCTCCGTGGACTGATCCATGAACGCCGGCGGCGGCCGGTGAATGGGGTACCGCTTCTTGGTTTTCACCGGCGGGAGGCCGTCAATGGGATTCCCCTGAACATCGAGCATGCGGCCCAATACTTCCGGTCCGACCGGTACGGAAATCGGCTCACCGGTGTCTTCCACGGCCACGCCGCGCTGGAGACCGTCCGTCGATCCCATGGCTACCGTGCGGACGATGCCACCGTCCAAGTGGGATTGGACCTCGAGGGTCAAATCCTGTTCACCAATCCTGGTTTTCAGGGCGGAATAAATGAACGGAAGCTTGCCCTGGGGGAACTGACAGTCCACTACGGCTCCGACGATTTGGGCGATCGTTCCGGGCATACGCAGGGAGGGGGAAAGCGATGATCCATTGTAGTGTAGCTTAAACGTAGTGCAAGGGTCTAAGAGGCGACTGTTACAGGATTACAAAGAATGGATCATATGATTTTTTGCTGGAGCAAAGGAGGTGTGGCACGGGCATCGTGCCCGTGGTTGTCAAGAGAGTGGAAAATTGAGAGAGTACTCAAGTGCAAGGATCAAGCCAACCGTTTCAGGGAAAAGCAATTGAACGCAAAGGAGCGTACCTTCCCCATCGGTGGGATTGGTTGGGTGGAAGTGGGAAGGAGTCTGCCAAACCATGGGCACGATGCCCATGCCACCTCTGCTATAGCATTCATCCCTGTCATCCTACTTTCTCCACCAAAGAATCATGTGAGCCAAAAGAATTCGAGGAAATTATTTCATAGCCATTCTTTTTCCAGTCAATCATGCCGCCCGACAGATGCGACACCTGCGTATAACCAATCCGCGAGAGTTCTCGAGCCGCTATTTCGCTCATCCGGCCGCTCCGGCAGTAGAGTATGATTTTTGCGTTTTTATCTTTGGGCAGCTTATCAAAATTGTCAGCAATCTTGTCATACGGAATAAAAGCGTCGGTATTTTTAATTTCTCCTTCATAAGGAATGTGTACGTTCACAAAAAAGAAATTCTTTTTCTGCAACGCTGTGTTCAATCGCGCGCTGGTGAGCGTGGTAAAATTTACGGCTTCCTGCGCGAGTGTTTGCGCTGTTTCAGATTGAGTCTGCGGTTTGGCGGTTTCCTGTGGAGATTTTCTACACAGCAAAAAACCACCGAGGATTATTACGAGAATGGATACAGCAATGATGATTTTTACGTGGTTATTCATATTGATTATTAGCGAGCTAATGGTTCTGGCGACTTGTTTTTATTGGCTCTAATGAAATCCACAATCCTCGTTTCATCAAAGCTCTCTAGTTTTTCAAGTCGACCCCATGAGGTAAGAACAATTTTTGCATCGTTTGCAGATCGAGGAGTAACTACAACACTTCCCGGGTATCTCTTACCGATTGCTTCCAGGCCTGACTTTGTACCCTCGTCCACGGCCTTGTAAGAAATCCAGATTCCGCCGTGCTCCAGATTGTGTAGAAGTTGTTCGTCTGGTAATTCCTGTTGATACACACCCCAATCGGCAGGCTGAGCATAGTGCCAGCCTGAAGTCGGCGGATTGGAGTTATACGACGGATGAGATGCTCCAATTGCAATGTGCTCTTGTCCTAAAATCGGAAAGATTTCTCCGGGTCTTGGTTTTTCCGGCCGGCTTGCTACAGAGTAAAGTCCGTATTCCGATCCCCCTATAACGAGTACGACAATTGCCCAGATCGTAATTTTCTTGGCTCTAGACTAGAAACGGTTTCGATTTGAAGTACCTGAGAAGAATTCTACGCAGTTCTTCTTCGAGTGTCACGCTGTCTCTGTTCCATCGCCATTCGCACTCTTTGAGATGCAGATAGAAGTTCAC
>Ga0209514_10003318_pt1 | contig 23237 bp, 22 predicted proteins | sample Subgrocontami58m_FD_187452 | JGI IMG/M metagenome (GOLD analysis project Ga0209514, IMG submission 187452) | Subsurface groundwater microbial communities from S. Glens Falls, New York, USA - GMW37 contaminated, 5.8 m (SPAdes) (version 3) | ecosystem: Environmental > Aquatic > Deep subsurface >...
TGAAGTAACCAAGCGGCAAGTCGAACTTTATGAGGCGATGGAGATTGCTCCACCTGCCTCGTTACATTAAGCGCGGGAATGCAGGTTGTAAAGCAATCGTTCCTCCCGTCAGTAAAATTGTCGGTATATTGTTGCGGAAAATGGCCAGGAACTTGGGTTGAGCGGATTGATCTCTTTTCCCAATTCCTGCCATTTAAGTAATGATCTCCTTTAGCCGATAACGTGCTTAAGCTAAATAATCTGCTTGCAGTATCCGCTTCGTCCGCGAGTAACTCCTTTTTGAATTTTCAAAGAGGATTACAGTTCTTATGAGAAAACAAAAAAGGGGGTGTAGGTATGGAAGAGACGTTGGCTGGAAGAAATGGAATTGTGGAAAAAATCATCAATAGTTTGAGTTTTAACCTGCAGGATGCTCTCCCTCCGGAACGGGTAAGCGAAATTAAACAAGCTTTTTCCCAATGCCTCGGGGAAAGGAAAAAGCATTATATTGACATGCACGGGGTTATTCCTCTTATATTTACAAGGATCTACTGTGCGCTTTCTTTAGGAAGAGATATTCGTAGAAGTAACACAAAGGAAAAGACAATAAACGAGCGGCGTATCGGGGTTTCGATAAAAGATGTTATGATTGTCGTTGTTACGCTGCTAATTATTTCCGCTTTCGTGGGGCAAATATTGTTTGTACTTACTCGTTGTCAGACACTTAACTGATACGCTGACCTTTCTAAAAATTACAGAGGAGCCCCCTGAGGCGTGCAATGTCGTGGTGCAGGTGGAGCAGGCACGTTAAAGATCGGCTTGACGGACTTCATTTGCAAGGCATCAGTAGTGGATTGCCAGCCAGACCGTATCCTCATCGTCTGCGGTCCAGGCCACGCGGTGCCGGACGTGCGCCGGGATGTTTATGTAGTCGCCTGGCTTAAGCTCCGTTATGTCTGAGACATTTTCAAATGCTAAGCCGGCGCCGCCTTTTAAGAGCAAAACCCATTCGTTTTGTTCCTGGTCATACCAGCAGTCCGCGGGTGAGCGGTGTCCCCGGGAGATGATTCGCCTAATCTTGACGTGCGGCGAGCCGGCCAGCGCCTCCGTAAGTTCCTCCGGCAATTGTGCCGGTATAGCGGCGAAGATGTTTTCTGCTTCCATTATTTCTCCGTCAATGCCCAAACGCCGTCCCATTGTGCCGGGGGGTTGTTGATCAGCCAGCGGCATTTATCGGCGTAGGCCTGGGCGGGCGGATCTTCCGCCTGGATATTTTCAAAAAGTCCCAGGGCTTCGGTAAAGACGCCATCGTAATATTTTTGCAGTGCGGCGGCGAAAATATTTAATATCGAGGCCTTAGCTGCATGATCCTCTGGCCACAGAGGTTCATAGACGCGCAGGGGTTCGGCGCGCCCGACCACGCGCACCCGCGACAGCTCGCGCACGGCAAATTCATCATGGAGTTGTGCCAGCGTATATTCCGAGATCATCACGTATGTACCGAACTGTTTGTTAATTCCCTCCAGGCGGGAAGCCAGGTTGCCGGCGTCGCCCAGGAAGGTGTAATCAAAGCGCTGGCTTGAGCCCATGTTGCCCACCACGACCTGCCCTGTGTTGATGCCGATGCGGGCGTAGAGGTCGCGTCCCAGACGCTCTTTGAATTCCGGGCGGAGCTCGCCCAGCTTGCTGCCGCACCGGAGCGCCGCCCGGACCGCACGCTGAGCATGGTCGGGAACGTCGAGCGGCGCATTCCAGAAAGCAATGATGGCGTCTCCTTCATATTTATCGATTGTGCCGCCTTCGGCCATGATAATGTCCGTCATGGCGCTCAGGTATTCGTTCAGTAGAGCCGTCAGTTGCGGCGGCGCGAGCCTTTCCGAGATGCTCGTAAAGCCCTGGATATCGGAGAAAAAGATGCTCAGTTCGCGCAATTCGCCGCCGAGCGCCAGCTTTTCGGGGTGTTCCACCAGGCGTTCAATGACGGCCGGGCTCAGGTATTGCTTAAAGGCGTTCTTGATATAACGCTTCTGTTTTCCCTCCAGGGAATAATTGACCACGAGCGATGCGGCGACCGCGAAGAATGTGCCCAGCGTTGGCGCCGCTACGGGCAACCAGTAGTTGGCCTGGTAGTACAGACAGCCGAGAAGAAAAGGCAGAGGCAGGAAGGCCAGGGCGCTAAAGGCGATATGCAGACCTTTGTTCGACAGGCGGACGCAGATTCCCGCTCCCAGGGCAAGCAGGCAGGTCAGTAACAAGCCCGCATATAAGGGGACTTCTCGCATGAAGTCGTCGGACAGCAGGTTGTCCAGCATGGTGGCGTGGAGCTCGACGCCCGCATAATCGCGCTGCAGCGGTGTCGGGCGAAGATCCTTGAAACCCGGCGCTGTCACGCCGAAGAATACGTAAGTATCCCGGAAAACAGACAAGTCCATACCGGGCGCTCCACCTTCCATGATTCGTAGGCCGGCCTGGAGGACGGCGGCGGCGTTGATCGCCTTGTGGGTTCCGCTGCGGCCGCGATAATGAAGAATCGTGTTGCCGTTGCCATCCAAGGGAATGTGGTGTGCGCCGATCCGGAGATTGCCCCCGGCCATCCTGATGGCGCTGCCGGGATGGGCGCCTAAAAAAGCCGCCAGCCCCAAGGCCGGCACAAAATGTTGATCGAAAACCTGGAAAGGCGCGGCACGGCGGATAATGGCGTCCGGATCCTGGCGCGTGACCATGACGCCGCCTAAGACGGCCGCGTTTTCGGCTATTTGCCTGACGGGAAAAGAGGCGCGGGTTTTAACGGAAGGCAAGCCTTGAGACGTCTGAAGATATGCCGCCAGCCCATCAACCTGGAAAGTCTTGACCTTTAAGCCGGGCGGCCACGCTGTGCCCAAACCCTGTTCGTTGCTTAGGTTCAGGGCGCCGACGAAATTAGATGTGGCCGCTATGGACTGGCCGAAGGCTTCATCATCGTCAACCCCGGCGAAAGAAGCTTCCGTAAAGATAAGATCGAAGGCTACCGCCGTTGCTCCTCCCCGTTGCAGGGCAATCAGAATCGGGTGGTAGAGCTGGCGCGGCCAGGGCCAGGAAAGAGGCACCTGCAAGGTGTCTTTGGCCCAGTCCAAGCTGGTTTGGTCGATGATCACCAGCCGTATTCGATCGCTGGCGCGGCCGGGTGCGGCAAAAATCTTGACGCGCCAGTCCCAGGTCTTGTTTTCCAGCCAGCCCAGAGAACCGTAAAAGTAGAGCAAAAACACGGCAAAGGCGGATCCGAGGCCGATGATGATGCCATGTAAGAGTTTTTTTGCCATGAGCCTCGCCGGCTAAAGGCCGGCCATTACCTTATTGAAACGGACTTTCCTGGTTTCCGGTGTCTGCACGGCGCCCGATCCCTGCAGCAACGACCCGATATTCCGCAGCCGACTCTCTGGTGTCGGATGGGTCTTGCCGAAGCCGCCGGCACCGGGACCAAGCCCTTTTTGCATCTGCTCGAGCATATTCGCGAGCGCCCTGGGGTTATAGCCCACACGCTTCATGATAGTTATGGCCGCCTTATCGGCGTCATATTCCTGGGTGCTTTGATAACCGTTGTCGATCATTTTTTTCATAATGTCGCCGATAGCCCCGTCGAAGACTTCAGCCGCCTGCGCAAGTTGTTCGTTGCCCAGATTTTTCGCCAGTTCGACGCCGGCAACCTTGCCCAAGGCGGTATATCTGCTGCCCTGTATGGCGGCCATACCGTGGCCCAACTGCACGTGTCCTACTTCATGCGCCAGGACCGCTGCCAGGGAATCTTCCGATGTGCAGCAGCGCATGAGCCCCCGTGAGATAAAGATAAATCCTCCTGGTGTGGCGAAGGCGTTGATTTCATCTGTGTCCATGATCAAAAAGTGATAGCCTTTGAAGGTTTCCGGCTTGTCCGAGGCCAGTGCGACCGCCTGACCGAGGAGGTTTACGTAGCGGGTCGCCTCCTGATTTTGATAAACATTGTATTTATTAAGGATATTAGCGGCAATGGTCCTGCCGATATAGTACTTGTTTTCCGGCGTGAATTCTTCAAAGGCCTGGCCGGCGGCCTGAGTGCCCCTTTTGATGGATTCCGCCTGCTGCATGGAAATAGCGCCTGTTGCCGCCGCAATATCGGCGCCCATATTGGTGGCAACCTCCAGGGTTTGACAGCCCGCCAGGAAGGATCCGAAAGACAGCATAATTGCGATGATTAATAAGCGTTTCATGGCTCGCCTCCCAATTCAGGCGTTACCTGTCCCTCCCGAAGGAAGGCGGCGCTTTGTTCAGGTGTGACATTGATCCTTTCCATCTTGTCCACCCAGCTAAAACTGACGTCCCGGTTCTTTTCCCGATAATCCGCCTCGATCTGCTCGGTAAATCCTTTCTCGGCCGCGCTAAGTTCACCAGAGGATACCGATGTCGGGGCGTTTTTACTGCCGGCTTTGGGCGCAAGTCGCTTGCCGGTGAGAGCGGAAATGTGGAGCCAACCGGCCGCACGGCCGTGCGGGAGCGAGGCCTTCACCCAGGGTCCTTTGGTATCAATGATGATCAGCCGCTCCGCGTAGTTGACCGTAGCGACAACGGCGCCATAGTAGGCCGGCGTCGCACGCAGCTTTGTTTCATCAACCTGCACGCTCATTTCCTTGGGCAGGGCGGTAAAAGCCGTGGCGGCCAAGGATATGATGAAGAGCAGGATCAGAGTGGGGATAAATAGACGCTTCATGATAGGTAACCTCCCTTTTTTTGACTGTAAGAAAGAGTGCCGCCGGTGTCAAGAAAAAAGGACGTTGATCTGTGGCGCCAAGAACTTTTTCAAGGCCCTTATCTATAATATTCTATAGGAAACTCTTATGAACGCTTAAGTAACCATGTTCTCTGTTTCCTCAAGAACACCTTTTATCAACATTCTCACCTGAAGAAGGTCGAAGGGCTTCGGGAGAAACATGTAGGCATCCCTTTCGATGTTTTCCTGCATGGCCGTGGTGACAACCCCGGCTGTCATCATTATCACTTTTGTACGGGGGGAAATTGCCTTGATCCGCTTCAGTATCTCAACCCCGTCAAGGTCGGGGAGGCAGACATCCAGGAAGCAGATATGATAGGGTGTAGCAGCAATTTCCTGTAGCGCCGATTTCCCCGTTTCCACCACCGTCACCTCCGTGGAGACGGATTGCAGGGCCTTGCCCAACCCATACAGAAAGAATGCTTCATCATCAACAATCAGAATCTTTTTCGTACCCATATTCCATTACCTGACGCCCCCTACCGCCCATCCTGAGCTTGTAGAATGATGCTATTTTATTAGTGAATCCCTCTCTGCCATAAATGGGCCGCCCTTTACCATAAAAATACAATACAACCGACGGAGTCACGGAGTCACTGAGTCACTGACCGCAAGTAATATGCCATATCCCGTAAAGCGGTTTAACGTTCTACTTTTCCAAGATATTTCAACGAATGACCTGCACTGGAAGCCAGGCAGTGGATGGACGCGGGTGGTGAAATGACTGGCGGCAGGTGGTTATTTCACCACCCACCTTGACCGCCGCCGGCCAGCCTCGCCGATAATGATCTGATTCTATTCGGCTTTATTAGCCAGTGGCAATGGCACATTCATTGCTATTGCTATATATCCGCGCCTGGTTGTAATGGGCACCAGCAGCTGTAGTTTTAATCGGCTGATCAATAATGGGAGGTGCAATAATTCTCCCCGTAGCGGATGAGGCCGATGCGGGGGCACGGTAAAGTAAGGGGCAAAATAAGATTAACATTTAAAAGAAATCGGAGGTTTTTATGAGAAGCAAGTGGACAAGATTTAGCATCGTTCTTTTTGTTCTCGCGGCTTTCGCACTCGCGTTGAGCGGTTGCAGCGGCGACGACGGCAGTGTCGGCCCGGCGGGTGCGACAGGCCCGGCAGGTGCGACGGGTGCGACAGGCCCGGCAGGACCGTCAGGCCCAATTGTAACGAATATCGCCACCCAGAGTGCGGCAGCGCTGGCGGCGGCGACATTTTCCGGTAATGTGACCGGCGTGACGATCGCCAGCCCGCCGGTTGTGGATTTCTGGATTAAAGACGCCGCCGGCAACGGCGTCACGGGGCTTGGTGCGCCATCGGGTGCCAATCTGAATTATCTGCGCTTTGCGATCGCCAAGCTCGTCCCTGGGACGGGCGGCAGCCCCGACAAATGGGTAAGCTACATGGTGACCGACACCTCCCGTCCCACTAGTGAGCGGGTTGCCGCCAATCTGGTGGATAACGGCAATGGATACTACCGTTATACCTTTGCCAAGAATATCACCGATCCCACGCAGACGGGCGGGGTAACATATGAGTCAAACCGGACCCATCGCCTGGTGATCCAGTTTTCCGGGACGGTTCCCGGGACGACCAACGCGATCGCCAATCCGCTCAACATCATCCATGATTTCGTCCCGGCGGGCGGGGCCTTGCCGCTTCAGCGGGAGATTACCACCACGGCGGCCTGCAACAGCTGTCACGGGGCGATCGGCACCTCAACCCCCCACGGCGGCCGTATCGACACGAGGCACTGTGTGGTCTGTCACACAGACCAGCGCGCCATCGGCCGCACTGAGGCGGCGACGGATGCCAACGGCAACTTCACTGCCAGAGCAAGCGGAACCTATCTGGTTGATGGCAGGGCGGTAGGCGAATTCTCCAACCTGATTCACAAGACCCACATGGGAAATCTTCTCTCGAAGAAAAACTACAATTACGGCAGGGTCTTCTTCGACACAATGGGCTTTTCCATGCTTGACGAGGGCATCAGGAATTGCCGGAAGTGCCATACGGAATCCGCTAACGCGGCCCAGGGCGATAACTGGAAGAATAAACCCAGCAGGATCGCCTGCGGTGCCTGTCATGACAATGTAAACTTCGCAACAGGCCAAAACCACGGAATCGGCGGCGCCAGGGATAATGACTCAGCTTGCGCCGCTTGCCATCCCGCTAATGAAATCGAAAGGTATCATCTGACGGCCAACGCCACGACCAACAACCCCAATGTACCGACGGGGCTGGTTAACTTTACCTACGCAATCAGCGACGTTGCCGTGAACGACAGCAACCAGGCCGTGATCAAATTCACGATCAAGAAGGACGGGACAGCGGTTACCTTTGACGGCGCCGGGTCCACAGCTTCTTCACCCCCCGCAGGCGCCCTGCTGGCTGGCTTCTCCGGCAGTCCCAGCTTCCTGCTGGCCTATGCAGACGGTACAGACACCAAAGTTGATTTCAACAACAAGGGAGTAGCGGCAGCCCAGCCGCTTTCAGTATCCATCGCTTACCTGAAGGCAGCCGGCAACACCAGGGGCACCATCACCGGGCCGGTGGACGGGGTTTACACCGCGACCGTTACAGCGGCCGCGTACAATTTCCCCGTTGGCGCCAAGATGCGCACCGTGGCCCTGCAGGGCTATTTCACCCAGGTGGCCGGCACGGGCGGCATCGCGGCTAATGAAGCCCGCCATACCCTGTCGGTCGTCAAGACCGCCACCGGGGATACGGCCAGACGCAGCGTCATTGATCCGGCCAAGTGCGGCGCCTGCCACGAGTGGTTTGAAGGACACGGCGGCAACCGCAATATCGGCAAAGAGACTTCTTCGACGGATACAGTCGTGTGCGTCCTCTGCCACAACCCCAATCTGAGCAGCAGCGGCAAGACCGTAAACCTCGCCTATCCTGAGGATTCCAACGATCTCAAGGTGTTGGTCCACGGTATTCACGGTACGGCAAAGCGGGATTATCCCTTCGAATTCGTTCGTATCCGCAGCGGCAATACCTACTTCTTTACCTTCGGTTATATTGACTCCGAGTCCTATAGCAGCACCACCGACACCTTCACGTCAGGTAACCTGATCGGTTACGCAGGAGTAAACCCGACTCCTACGGTTATACACTATCCAGGCATCCTGAATAACTGCGAGACGTGCCACAAGGCAGGCACCTACACCTCTGTGCCCGCAGGTGCGCTTAATGCGACCATTTGGACAACGGACGGCGCCAACGCTACAACTGCAGCGGTCACGGCAGCGCGTGCTACAGTGCCCAATACAACCGACAGGGTAACCACGCCTTTTGCCGCGGCCTGTCTTACGTGCCACTTCAGTGACGCCGCCATAGCACATGCCAGCGCTAACGGCGCCTCTGTAGGCTGGGTCACGGCGGGCAACCCGACGAGAACTCCTGCGGTGCGCAGCACCTCCGTAGCCGCCAATGAACAGTGCGCTGTATGCCACGGTTCCGGCAAGGCGTTCGACGCGGTAGTCGTTCACAAATAGACACAGGTTAATTGTGTCATAACCACCAACAAAAGGGGGTCGGCGGCAACGCCGCCCCCCTTTTTTCAAACATCGGAGGGATTATCCTCCCTAGAGTTTTGGGGGATTAAATAGTTATAAGGGAGAAGGCACATGATGAAAAGATGGTTATTGGTGCTGTTTGTTCTTGCTTTTGCCCTGTCCTGCTCAAAGGAGGAGGACGGGGACGATTACGTGGCAAAGATCGGCGATGTGACATTGACTGCGGAAGACGTGCGGGTCAGGTTTAAGAACCTCCCCCCTTCGGCAATGCAGTTATTTCAGGGGCCCGATGGCATGAAAGTCTTTGTTGAAGAAATGGTTAAGAGAGAAATTCTCTATCTTGCGGCAAAGCAGAAGGGAATTGAGGAGAACGATGAGGTCATGAAAAAACTTTCTGATACCAAAAAGGACATCGTGGTTACGTATTTCGTGGATCAGGAGATTAAAGACGCGGCAATGGTTACCGAAAAGGACGTTCAGAATTATTACGACTCTCATAAAAATGAATTTACGCTGGAAGACAGCGGGGGCACCATTATGGAATTCGATCGGGTGAAGGAGGCCATTGCACGCAAAGTCAGGGCAGAAAAGCGAAAGACGGCTTTCAACAAAGTCCTGGAGAGCTCCATGAAATCCTTTAAATCGGAAATCAATAAAAAAGCCCTCGAGAAGCTGATCAGCTCCGGAATCTCTTCAGGCTCTTTCAAATCTTTCCCCGGCCATCAATGAACCTCTACCTTGCCGGTTTTACGGAGCTGCCTCAATTTGCTTGAAGATTGCGGTGTATGCGTCAATAAAGGGTCTCAGGGCATCAATCTTTAGCTTGGCACTGACCGGATCGGCGGCGCTCATGTTCTTTGCCGCTTTCAGGCCTTCGGCAAAGCTTTTTGCATCCGCTTCCCATAGTTTTTTCTTCTCCAGCTTCGCGCCCAACTTTTTGGCAAGAACCTGAAGATTCTCCCAGTCTGCTTCCAGACGTGCGATGGCGGCATTCAGTTCGTCGGCGTTCACCTCGCCGACTAAGGCTTTTTTCCCTGCTGCGACGGCAGCTTCAGCCTTTTCAAAGGCGGCGCTGGCAGCGAGATAACCTCGCTTTGCTTCCTTATACTTCTTTTCCTGCACCTGAGCTTCCGAGGTGTCCCAGAGTTGCATGGCCGCTTCAAAATCGGCGTGTGCATATCTTGGCGCCTCTGCCGCTATTGCGGCATCCATGGCAGTTTTGGCAGCCGATTTCTCAGCTTCGGGGATTCGGGTGCAACCGCTAAACGTAACGGCCAAGGCCAGAATCATCACCATGGTTAACAACTTTGCATTCTTCATCCCTCTACTCCTTATTGTTAATGGGCTTATAATTGAAAGCTTGCTGTCATTTATACCTTTCGCGCTAGTTGTCAAGATGTTTTAAGTATAGGACATCATCAGGAGCTTGACAACATGACTCCCGATGATGTTTACTGAAAACCATTCCGAAATTGAAAAAAACGGAGAGGGGATGGCTATGAAAATTATCATTGTGGGCGGCGTTGCCGGCGGCATGTCTGCGGCCGCCAGGCTGCGTCGGCTTTCTGAAGAAGCGGAAATCATCGTCCTGGAAAGGGGGGAACACATCTCCTTTGCCAATTGCGGACTGCCTTACTACATCGGCGGCGTTATCAAAGACCGGGCGGCGCTGATCATCCAGACTCCCGCCGCTTTCCAGAGGCGTTTTGCGGTTGAGGTACGCGTTAATAATGAGGCTCTCTCCCTTGATCGCGCCGCCAGGAAAGTAACGGTAAGGGACTTGGCCACGGCGCGTACCTACGAGGAAAGTTACGATAAGCTGATTCTGGCGCCCGGCGCGGCGCCGGTAAAGCCTCCCCTGCCGGGGATTGAGCACGCTGGCATCTTTACGTTGCGCACGCTCGGCGATACCTTCCAGATCAGAGATTTTATCGATAATAACCATCCCCAAAGCGCGCTGGTAGTCGGCGGCGGCCCGGTCGGGCTGGAGATGGCCGAAAACCTGACGGAGGCGGGGCTCAACGTCACCATCGCCGAGGCCCTGCCGCAGGTAATGAATACCGCGGATATGGAAATCGCCACCCTGATTCATCGAACTCTGCGCGAGCGAGGCATAACCCTTTGTCTGGCCGACGGCGTCAAATCATTTGCCGATCAAGCCGGGAAAGTGGCGACATTGCTCGCCAGCGGTCGGGAGATTGTCGCGGACCTGGTCATCTTTGCCGTGGGGGTAAGGCCGGAAACAAAGCTTGCCGCAGCCGCGGGCCTGGCTGTCGGCCGGGGGATCATTGTCAATGATTTTTTGCAGACATCCGATGCCGACATCTATGCCATCGGGGACGCCATCGAGGTTATGAATCCCCTGACGGGCAAAAAATATGTCGCGGCGCTGGCTGGTCCCGCTAATAAACAAGGCCGGATGGTGGCAGATAATATCGTCGAAGGCCATAAAAAGAAATATGCCGGTACGTTAGGGACAGCGGTAGTAAAAATATTTGCCATGACGGTGGCCGTTACCGGTCTTACGGCGAAGGTGCTGGAGGCGGAAAATATACCCTATGAAGCGCTGCTCATTCATCCCGGCAGCCACGCGGGCTATTATCCCGGTGCTACCGCCATGACGCTGAAACTGCTTTTCTCGCCCTCAGACGGGAAAATTCTGGGGGCGCAGGCCGCCGGGTTGGAAGGGGTGGATAAAAGCATTAACGTCATCTCCGCTTATATCTCCCAGCAGGGGACGGTTTACGATTTGACGAGCTATGAGCACTGCTATGCGCCCCCCTATGCCTCGGCCAAAGACGCCGTGAACATGGCCGGGTTCGTGGCGGAAAACGTGTTATCAGGAAAAGTGAAAATCATAAATTGGGAGAAAATAGCCTCCCTGGGTGGCGACCTTTTCCTGCTGGACGTAAGAACGGTGGAGGAGTGCCGCCGCGGCATGGCCGAAGGCGCCGTAAACATTCCCCTGGATGATTTGCGGGCGCGCCTAGGCGAAGTGCCGCAGGGCAAGAAAATCGCTGTTTACTGCGGGGTGGGCATTCGTTCCTATGCCGCCGTGAGGATTTTGATGCAGAAAGGTTATCAGGAAGTGTATAATTTGTCCGGCGGCTTTATGACCTATAGCAGTCTCCAGGTCCAATAATTTCCCTGAAAAGACTAGAGAGGAGAACTTAAAATGCTCTTTCCCGCATCCATCTTGACTTTGTTGTTCATAGGGCTGATTGCTGGCATTCTATCCGGTTTTTTCGGCATCGGCGGCGGCGTGGTGATTGTGCCTTCCCTCATATATTTTTTAGGTTTTTCCCAGCACAAGGCGACGGGGACAAGCTTGGCGGTGCTGCTGCCGCCGATCGGCCTGATGGCGGTGCTGGAATACTATCGTCACGGTGATGTGGATCTCCGTGCGGCTCTCTTCGTTGCCCTGGCCTCCTTGATTGGCGCCGGGGTGGGGGCAGTACTGGCCAACAAGCTTTCCGGGCCCGTTTTAAAATTAGGTTTTGGCGTTTTTGTGGTTATCATGGGTTGTTACCTCATCCATGACGCGGCGCGGAAGTTAGGTTGGCTATAGGTAAATATCTTATCAGGATGTAAATTGTGTCTGAAAAACCATCTTTTTTACCCTTTGAAATTCCCCGGCTCAACTCCCGGAACATGCGGATCGGCAGGGAAGACCTCTTGCGGCGTTCTTATTCCGTCGCTCCCGATGATTTTGTCAGGATCTGTGAGAACGAAATCCTCCATCTGGAAGTCGAGTTCCGGCAGGGCGAGCCCGCCGCCAGGGTTGTTCTCCATACGGACATGGACTGCCTGCCGGGAGAATGGCAGGACTGGGAATTTAAACATGAAAAAGGCAACGTCCATGTCCTCTCACACCGAGTCGGTTGCTGCGGCAGTTTTAAATTCAAGATCAAATATTCTTTCGATGCCGGCGTTACCTGGTACTGGGACAGAGTCCCCTTCACCCACGTTATCGTGGACCCCGCAGGGGTGTCTGATATCAGGATGTACACGCTGATCCCAAGGATTTCGGGGAAGATCGGCGACTGGAGCGAGCTGCTCCCCCCCATCGCCCGTCTCGGTTTCAACGCCGTCCATCTCTTGCCCATTACCACCCAGGACCTATCGGCCAGCCCCTATGCCGCCCGCGATCTTTTCACCATCGAGCGGGACTATCTCAGGCCGGAAGACCTGACGGGATTCGGGGACTTTGAGCTTTTTATCGTAAAGGCCAGGGAATTGGGAATCCGCCTTTGTTTTGACCTGGTGCTCAACCATATCGGAGTCGGAAGCAATATGGCGCAGGGGTGCCCGGAGTGGATTGAGCCCGATACAACCGAGCCGGACGGACTGAAACGCGCCGGGTGCTGGCATATGAACAGCTGGTTGAAGTGGGAAGATCTGGTGAAGATTTATTACGATCATCCCCATCCCGGCATTCGCCGCGATATCTGGGAATATATGAAAAAATATGCCCTGTTTTGGTCCCACTTCGCCCATCTGACGGGCGGCATGATACGTCTGGACAACCTGCATTCCAGCCATGAAGGATTTGTTTCCCAACTGCTGGCGGAACTGCGCCACACCTACCCTGACTTGATCATCACGGCGGAATACTTTACTGATTTCAACACTATTCTAAGAAAGTCGGCAGAGGGCCAGATCAACCTTTTTTCTGCCAATCAATGGGAATACCCCTACGCCTCCAACCTGAGAAATTATCTGCGCTATATCCACAAGATCAGAGGCCAGGTGCAATATTATCTGGCTGTTACCACCCACGACACCGGCGCACCGGCCCAGCTTTTCGGAAAAGCTGAGGCAGCGGTGCCGCGTTATGCGGTGACGGCCCTCATGGGGACAGGACAAACCGGCATTGTGCAGGGGGTGGAATATGGAGTTCCCGAAAAGATCGAGTTTATCGGCAGGGGAGAAAAGCGTTTTTTCCCGGAGCGTACACTAATTGCAGAGGGCATCAGAGCCATTAACCAGGTGCTTGCGGAAGCAGCGGTTTTTCATCGTCAGGGGAATCTGGAATTTATTGACGGTGACCACGGCGCCGTGTTGGGCGCCTATCGCCGCCCCGCCGGGGAAATCGAGCGGGGATATCTGATCTTTGCCAATCTTGATGTGCATAATGGCTATCATTTGTCCGTAGATCTTTCTGCCTTCCTGGAGAATAGAGAAAAGATAACCCTGGATGACAGGATAAGCGGCGCCCGTCAGGAATTTCCTGTGCGTGATGTCACAATCGATCTTGATCCCTGCGGTGTCAAGATGTTCCAGCTCGAAGTTTAGAGCGCCTGCCGCTCCATATTGAAAGTCCTGCGAGCTTTATATTCTTCTTTCTTCCCGATGTTGAACTGCTGGACGGGGCGAAGGTAGCCGACAACCCTTGTATAGACCTCGCATGGTTGGTAATTCCTGAGGGCAGGGTCTTTGGTGAAGCAGTTATCGCACCTGAGGAACGGTTTCTCAAAGCCGTTGATCTTGTAGAGGGAGCCTCCCTCAACCTGGATATTCCCTTCCTCATCGTTTGTTAGCAGAATCCTTACGCTCGCTTCGCAGTCATGGCAAGTGCCATTGAACTCCAATTCAGGTTTCCGGTGCTCCTTAAATAACGCATCTAAGTAATCTATCGTTGCCCCCATGCCCTGCCCCCTATCTATTATCATGCCTTCCAAAGGCCGTGCAGATTGCAGTACGCCCGGATGGTGGTAATCGGGGCAACATCCCCGGCAAATAGGGCTTCCGGGGCCTCGCCGGGCTTAAGACTCTGCCGCGCCGTCTTTCCATCCGTTACAACCTCAATCCACTCGATGAAATGCTTTTCCTCCATGGGATGGGCAATGCTCCCCACTTTAACTCTTGTTCCCGTGGTAGTTTTTTCGAGCACGGGAACATGCTTTTCCAGGGAGGCATCCGTAGTGTTCGCCGCCATTAACTTCATCTGCTGGCCGCAGCATACCAGTTCTCCCACACCAGCATGCACAACTTCCACGATGTTTCCGCATACTTCGCACTTGTATATTTCTAAAATATTCGTCATTTTAGCCTCCCTTTCGTTATCTGCTTTACGTTAAATCTTTCCCAATGTCTGCTTCTTCACACATCCGTTCAATCGATTTTTTTAAACATAGCTCCCTTGGCGCCGCAGACGGGACAGGCGCCGTCTAACTCCTGTTCTGCTGTATATCCGCATACGGGGCAGACATAATAGGAATTCGCGACTGCTGTGGCGGCCAGGTTATTCAGCAACTTTTTATACAACTGCGCATGCACCTTCTCTACCTCATATGCGTACTTGAAGGTCCTCTCCGCTTCCTTGTGCCCTTCGGCCTTGGCAGTGGCAATCATATCAGGGTACATTGCCTTAACTTCATGAAGCTCCCCTTCCATTGCTCCCTCAAGGTTTTCCTTTGTGCTCTTTATCCCTTTGAGGGCTTTGAGATGATTATGGGCATGCACCGTTTCCGCTTCCGCAGCGGCCCGGAACAGTTTGCCTGCCTGCAGAAAGCCCTCCTGGTCCGCCTTGGCCGCAAACGCCAAATATCTGCGGCTGGCCTGGGACTCTCCTGCAAAAGCCTCTTTCAAACAATCTTCTACGTTTGCCATTGATCACTTCCTCCTCTAAGTTTATTCATTGCTATTACACTTTGGGCAGTGGCCATAAAATTCAATATGATGCCCATGGATTTCAAAACCTCTTTGCTCCTCTGTAGGTATCTGTAATTGTATGTCACTGTGAACATCCACAATCTTCTTGCAGGCAACACACATCAGGTGATTATGATGCTTAGGATTGGGGTCAAAGCGTTTCTTCTGCGGGTCCATAGTGAGTTCCCGGAGATATCCACGCCTCGTTAGAACCTCCAAGGTGTTATACACCGTTGCCGTGGAGAGGGTGGGATACTGTTTGGACAGGGCTTTATGAATACAGTCCGCCGACGGATGCTCCGTGTTGCCATCCAAATATTGCAAGATAGCAATCCGCTGGGGAGTCAATTTTATCCCTAGCTCCCTAAGTTTATCCATAAAGTCTAATCCCCTCGTCTTTCTAGATACTGCATGAGAATGGTTGTTGTCAAATAATAATTACAATAAAAGAAAAAATTTTTAATCGTCTTCGTGATCAAAGATATAGCCCACGGCGCGAAGGCTGCGGAAATAGACGGGCCGCTGGGGGTCCTTTTCAAAATATTTGCGGAGGCGGACAACGAAATTGTCCACGGTGCGAGTGTTCACGGCCCCGGTGTAGCCCCAGCCTATCTCCAGGAGTTGCTTCCTGGTGAGTGGTTGCCCCCGGTAGTTGATAAACAATTTTAAAAGTTTTGCCTCCTGTTCCGTCAGGACTATTGCCCCACCACTGACAAATGCCGTGGCAGAACGGAAGTCAATCCGGTTGTCACCAAAGGTGTAAACCGGAGAAGATATCGCGGCAGCACCATCTACACCCCGAATCGCCTGCCCCTCAGTCCGATAGGCACGCATCAGGAGCCTCTCGATGCGCAGTAAAAACTCTTCCAGATTAAAAGGCTTGGCCAGATAGTCGTCGCCGCCGCAGGTCAGTCCCTTGACCCGTTCTGCCGCGCTGCCCAGGGCCGAAAGGATCAAAACCGGCAGTTTATCATCCTGCAGGCGGATGTTTTGCAGTACGGATAAGCCGTCAATGCCGGGCAGCATGATGTCCAGCACAATCAGATGGGGTTGCCAACTCTTCCATTTCTGCAAGCCCGCTCCCCCATCAGGGGCGCTCTCGACCTCGTAACCCTGCATCATGAGGTTCAGCTTTAGGCCTTCGGCGATGTGGGCATCATCCTCAATGACCAGGACGCGTTTTTTACCGGAATTTTCCATATCCTTTTTCCTGCGTAACCCCGAACGGGATAATTTTTAACTTGCTAATGTGCTCTGTGCCGTCACGAAAGGCTGACGCCGCTCGAAGGCTGTCATTCGCTTTCCTGGGAAGGCAGGGGCAGGGTCAATGTAAAGGCGGCGCCACAATCATTCAGCCTGTTGGCTGCGGTGACCTTGCCTTTGTGCAGCCTGGCGATCTGCTGGACCAGATAAAGCCCCAGCCCGGTACCCCGGACCGTGTGCGTTAAGGCGTGCTTCCCCTGGTAGAATTTTTTGAAGATTTTTTTTATTTCCCGCGGGTCGATGCCAATGCCGTTGTCCTCAAAGCTGATCTGCAACTTCTTGCTTTCGTGCTGAAAACGGATGTCAAGCTGGGGGTTGGGATTGTCATTATATTTGATGCCGTTAGCCAGGAGGTTCATCAGCAGCATACTCCAAAGAGGCTGATTGATCGGGTAGCGGAAATGCCGCCCGGAAGGATTATGGATGCGGATGACGCTATCTCCGAACAGATGGCGATTCTCCTGCACAAGCTGCCGCACCGTTTGTACCAGCTCAACCGCAACGAATTCAGCGCGGTAGGTTTTCGCTTCAAGCTTGGCCAGGTTGAGGATGTTGTTGATATGTTCCGTGAGGCGGTTGGCATCCTGAAGCATATAGGCGAGATATTTAAGCTGTGCCGCACGTGGCAGTTCATGCCTCTTAAATGTTTCCAGGTAAAGCTTTAAAGAGGTAACGGGAGTTTTTAGTTCATGTGTGAAATTATTTATGAATTCCTCCTGCAAGCGGTTGAGGCGCACCATTTTTTGGCTGTAGATAAAGATAATGAGCGTCCCGGCCAGAATGGCGGCGACCAGAAGTGAGAGGACCATGATCACCATCCAGGTTTTGGCTTCCAGAAAATCGCGGGGATCCAGCTGATAGCGGCGTACCAGGGTCTGGAGCCCGGAACTGACGCTGACATACCAGTAGATGTAAAGCGCCAGGGACGAGGCCAGGGCCAGGATAGAAAAAACAAAAACAAAAACGGGATGGAAAAACCATGGGTTGCGATGCGTCATGATTTATTTTTGCACAGACTTAAAGCAGAGTCAACTGCTCTGCCAAGCTTGTGGCGAAAGAAGTTTTGTAAAACATTTGTAAAAGCTAAATTATTGCTATCATTACTTAATATGGCCTTGTAGAATGTAAAAAACCGCAAGAGAAGGGTAGCAGCCATGCATAAAGAAAACTCCCATCGAGAAAAAAACGTTGCCACAATCTTCCCCTCCTCCAAGGGAAGTAAAACGCGCATATTGTTAACCAGCGTCTTCGGGCCATATGCCCAGGACGACGAATATGGCAGCCGGGCCATCAACCCCATGGAACTCTACCAGAATCAGGTAACACGCTTTCAGGGTGGTTTTTCCCTGCGCATGTTTCACCGCACCTTCGGCCTGATGATGATTCAGGCCAACATTGATGCACCCTGTACGCTCCTGGATTTTCCCTCCCGGGATCGCTTCCTGGCCGAGATCCGGGAGCATGACTATGATGTGATCGGGATCGGTGCAATCATTCCCAATGTGGGAAAGGTCAAGCACATGTGTGAGCTTATCCGTCAACATTGTCCCCGGGCATTAATTGTCGTGGGCGGTCATGTGGCTAATGCCCCGGATCTCCAGAACCGCATCGATGCGGACGTCATTGTCCGGGGTGACGGCATCCGCTGGTTCCGTAAGTTTCTCGGCGCAGCGATAGACGCCCCTATTCGCCATCCGTCTGCCCTCTCCGGTTTTGACGGCCGGATCATGGGGGTCAATCTCGGCAACCGTAAAGGGGGAACGGCGGCGATCCTTATCCCTTCCGTCGGCTGCCCTATCGGCTGTAATTTCTGTTCCACTTCCGCCCTCTTCGGCGGCAAGGGGAAGTTCCTGAATTTTTATGAGACCGGCGATGAACTCTTTGCCGTCATGTCCCGAATTGCCGCCGAGCTTAAAACCAAGTCTTTTTTTGTCCTGGACGAGAATTTTCTGCTGCACCGCAAACGGGCGCTTCGCCTGTTGGAGTTGATGGAAGCCCATGATAAAGACTGGTCCCTTTATGTGTTCAGCTCCGCTCGCGTGCTGACATCTTATACCCTGGAGCAGCTCGTGGGATTGGGAATCGGCTGGGTCTGGATGGGGTTGGAAGGAGAAGAGAGTGCCTATCAGAAGCTCCGGGGGGTGGATACGAAAGCCCTGGTGGCCCGTTTGCAAGCGCATGGTATTCGGGTGCTTGGCTCATCCATCATTGGCCTGGAAGAGCACAGCCCGGAAAACATCGGGGCGATTGTGGATTATGCTATCAGCCACAATACGGTGTTTCACCAGTTTATGCTCTATACGCCGAACGCCGGCACTCCTCTTTACGAACAAAAACGCCTTGAAGGAAAGCTTTTCCCCGAAGCAGAGTTTCCTCTGGCCGATACCCACGGCCAGCATCGTTTCGGCTATCACCATCAAAACATTCCCGCCGGCGCCGAAGTGCAGTATCTACACAATGCTTTTAAGCGTGATTTTATCGTCAACGGTCCCAGCCTCTTCCGTCTCATCAGTGTGCTGCTGAAAGGTTGGCAAAGCCACAAGAATCACCCTGCAGGGCGGATCAGGCGGCGTTATGCCCGAGAGGTCTTTCCACTCCGTTCCGCCTATGCAGGCGCCATCTGGGCCATGCGCAAGCGGTACAGGCATGAGCCGCGGCTTGCTGGGCAAATGGATGCCCTGCTCAAAGATATCTATGCCGTCTTTGGCTGGCCAACGCGCCTGCTTGCCCCACTGATCGGGGTTTATGCCTTTAGAACCCTGAAAAACGAGGAAGAACGTCTGGCCCACGGCTGGAATTACGAGCCTGCTTGCAGTTATGAAAAGAACGCCGCCGCTCTGGCTCTGGCAGACCGTACGACCGAGGAAAAGCTGCTGGTGCGAAAAATGGCACCGGTACTGGATAGGGTGCCATTACAGCAGTTTTTATCCTCAAGTCATGTTAAGGGTATGAATCTTTAAAAGAAAATCCTTGAACTGTTCCTTTGTGGTCTCCTTAATATCGGCGAGGCGGACAAAAATTGAATTATTGTAAAAGGCAAAACCGTTATCAATCTTATCGGGATTTTCATCGCCGTCGATGAAGCGCTCCATAAAACGCATGGCGTATTTTCTCGCTTCGCGCTCGTCCTTGGCTGTGATCAAGTAATGATGATGCTTCAGATCATCTTCCTCAGTTTCCGTAATCTTTATCCAATAATCAGGCATAATCTCTCCTCCAAATGTAATCGCAGAAGCGGGCATTGATTCATACTATCGTGCCTTCATAACATGAAAAAAACGGAACTGCCACATTTAGTTGCCATCATAATAACTTATGGATAACTACGGGATAATCGTGCTATGTGTGCGCGGCGGCAACGCTTTACGCGCTTGAGATGAGCGCAAGTTTTTATCTCTTATCACCAGTATTGGGAAGGCATAATGTTTTTATTGCCACCGGAGGTTCCCCCGATGATTTTGCCCGCTAATCTCAAGTTACGTGCCTGTCTTTGGGCCACGCTCTTTCCGCTGGTTTTGGCTGCTTTTGCACAGGCAAGTCTCAGCTTTATCCCGCCCGTGCCCACAAATATAGACGCGGTGGAGATTTATCTTCTGACACGCGGGGCGGGCGCCGAGGTCTATACGAAATACGGCCACACGATGCTCCGTGTTGTTGACCCATCAAATAGTCTAGACGTGGCCTACAATTGGGGGGCCTTTAACTTTGGAGAGCCGGGCTTCATCGGAAAATTTCTGCGTGGTTTCCTGCGCTATCACCTGGATATTTCGCCTGCCGATTTTGAAGTCCGGATTTCCGAGATTGAGCAAAGATGGCTGGTGCAGGAACGGTTCAACCTCACGCGCCGGCAGAAGGCGCTTTTCCTTGCGGAACTTAACCGCGAAGCCCAGCCGGACCGGCGTTATTATCGCTATTTGTTCTTTACAGACAACTGTTCCACGCGACCACGCGATGTGATCGATAAAGCGTTGGGCGGCAAACTTGCCGCAAGTTTCCAAGGGAGGGGGGGCAGCGTCACCTTCCGGGACAAGGTTATGGAATACAACGCCTCCGTCCCCATCCTGGCGATGGGCCAGGATGTAATCCTGAGTAGCGAAGTTGACCGCAGCATTTCCCAATGGGAAGAGATGTTTATCCCCCTTAAGCTGCGAGAATATCTCCTGTTGCTGCCCGCCTATAACGATGACGGCAGTGAGCGGACTGGTGTCAAGCTTTTATCTGACGAGACCATCCTAACCTCCTTTCCCGACCCGGTGAATCTGCCTTACAAGGGCTACATGATTTTCCTGGTGTTGCTGGGAAGCCCGCTGCTGCTGGGGATGTTTCTCTACTTAACCCCGATAAACGGGATGAGCGCCTTAACGAACTTACGAAAAATCTCCCTTCAGAAAACAGGTCTAAGAATTATTGGCCTGGCCTTGACCATATGGGGGGCTGTATCCGGAATTTTCGGCCTTTATCTGGCCTTGGCCTGGGCTTTTTCCGAGCATACGGTGGTGCACCACAATGCCAATCTCGCAATTTTCTGGCCCTTTGATTGGTATGTTCTCTTTTTGGGACTATTACTTCTCAAAAGGGGCGCCCCGCTCCGCCGGGGCAGCCTGTTAGTAAAATTTACGGCCTGGTTCGCCTTGGGACATCTTGCTTCCCTGAGTATATATTGCCTGCTGGCAATCAGTGGGTTTTTTGTGCAGGATGTGGCGCGGGTGCTCCCCTGCTTCGGCTTGCTGGCGCTTCTCCTTTACGGTCTGGCCCTTTACATATCGGGCTTCAAACAGCATGGGGAGGAGCGGACGGCAGCGCGAAAATCGTTCTCGTGAACTTGTTGCACCTCCGTTTTTATTTCTCTTGACAGGTGGTTACCGTATCTGGTATGGTTCACGCGTTAAACCGCAGTTCGGAGATGAAAATTTTGTCATTTTAGCCCCGGGAAACACTCGGGGCTTTTTTTTGCGGTAAACAGAAAGAGGATTTAATGGAGTTCAATGTATTCGATTTTCACCCCGACGTCACGGCCGGGGTAACGGCGGCAGGTTACATAACCCCGACGCCGATTCAGGTTCAGGCGATCCCGCCAGTCCTGAAGGGACGTGATGTCATGGCTTTGGCACAGACCGGTACCGGTAAAACGGCGGCCTTTGTACTGCCTATTCTGAATCGCCTGATGCAGGGCGGACGCCGACACCCGCGCGCGCTCATCATCGCGCCGACCCGTGAGCTGGCGGAGCAAACACACACGGCCATCGAGCTGCTGGGGCATCAGACGCGCCTCAAGAGCGCAACAATTTACGGTGGCGTGGGTTTCCATCCTCAGGTGGAAAAACTGAAGCGGGGTGTGGAAATAATCGTGGCTTGTCCCGGCAGGCTTCTGGACCATGTCGGTCAAGGCACGGTAAATCTTTCGCAGGTGGAAGTGCTGGTGCTCGATGAGGCTGATCATATGTTTGACATGGGTTTTTTGCCTGACATCAAGCGCATCATCGCCCGTCTTCCCCAGAAGCGGCAGACGCTCCTCTTTTCGGCTACCATGCCGCAGGAGATCAGGCATCTGGCCAACGATACCATGAGGGAACCGGTAACGATACAGATCGGTGATACTGCACCGGCAGATACGGTCAACCACGCCATTTACCCGGTGGCCTCACATCTGAAGACGACGCTGCTCCTTTCGTTGCTGGAAAATACCGAGACAAAATCCGTTTTGGTCTTTGCCCGTACCAAGCACCGCACCAAACGTCTGGCAGAACAGATCGTCAAGGCCGGCCATCGGGCGGCCTCCTTGCAGGGTAACCTTTCCCAGGCACAGCGGAACGCGGCAATGGGCGGTTTCCGCGATGGCAAATACCAGGTCCTGGTGGCAACGGATATCGCTGCCCGCGGGATCGACGTTACTGACATTTCCCACGTCATTAATTACGATATTCCCACCACGACGGATGCCTATATTCATCGTATCGGCAGGACCGGTCGTGCCACCCGGTGCGGCGATGCTTATACTCTGGTTACGGGTGAGGACAAGTTGATGGTGCGCGCCATCGAGCGCATCCTGGGCGTGCCGATCGAACGTCGGACCTTGGACGGGTTTGATTATAATTTGGCGGCTCCCCGCGGCAGTAGTGATAACGAGTTCCAGCGCGAACCCCGCCCAGCGGCGTCAAGGCGCCAATTCGCCGGGGTCCGGACAGAGGGCAGGTCGGGAGGCGAGGCGCGTCCGTCACAGATAGCAGCCGCAAAAAAAGATTCTGGCAAACCCTTTGTGAAATACGGCAATAGGAAGCCGGGGCAGGCACAACGCCGACGCAGCTTCACTTAAATGATGTTTTGACGTTCTTCCCTTCCACAGCCTATTTTGGAAAACTGCCGGATGCTTGATAACCCTAAAACGACACATAGCGTTACGCCTTTAACACGGCCAGTTTTCGTTTCCGATGAGAGAGATAGGCACTACAGATTTCAAATCTCACAGGATGGTCTTGATCGTTTTTCCTGGCCGGAGGGGCAGGCGCAGGGCGTCATGGATTTTCTTGTGGAATATCTCCGGCCGGCCGGACTTCCGGATATGGATGATTTTGCCGTCGTCCCGTTTCATAGGGGTGGTGATGCGCGCATGGTTGGACAGCCACTTCCTGATGGTCGTCCAACTATCGTTGATTCCTTGGTCTCTCAGGCGGACGCGCATGGTGTGCAGGACATGATACGCCAGGACTGTTATGAACAGATGGCCGTCGCCCGTTTCGTGTTTTCATCCTTTGTTACCGTAATCTCATAGTGGCGGGCAACCCGCTTGTGACGTTCCTTAAGCCGTCCGATCTTTTCGATTACCTTGTCGTGACGCTTGGTTCCATGCTTCTTGGAAAGGGCGTTTTTGACCTTATTGAGGTCCACCTCAAAACGACTTCCAGAACGGTTTATGATCCCCCTTTCCTTGACCTCCTTGTCCGTGGAATGGCAGTGGAGGGTGACCTCATCGTCATCCGGTCCCTTTGCCAGGGCCGCCCGGATCAGTCTCCGGTTATCCTCTCGGA
>Ga0209514_10003319_pt1 | contig 23236 bp, 18 predicted proteins | sample Subgrocontami58m_FD_187452 | JGI IMG/M metagenome (GOLD analysis project Ga0209514, IMG submission 187452) | Subsurface groundwater microbial communities from S. Glens Falls, New York, USA - GMW37 contaminated, 5.8 m (SPAdes) (version 3) | ecosystem: Environmental > Aquatic > Deep subsurface >...
CCTTTACAAATGACAGCAATTCCTTAGACCGCAACTTTTACAACGAATTACTCCACATAATAGGACTTGTTGAAACAAAAGAGAAAAACAAAAAACTAATAAACCGGAAACCGGAAAAAGAAAGAGACCCCGGTTCCATTATTGAAAATGCAATCTTAATTCTTGAAACTGAAAACACACTTGCAAAGATTAATAATCCCGAAAAATATGGTGAGACAAATAATGAGAGGTTATATAACCTTGCCCTTGAACTTTCCATCACTTGGGTGAATAGAATTCTTTTCCTTAAGCTTCTCGAAGCGCAACTTCATAAATATCACAATGATGATAAATACAAATTCTTAAACAAAACTGTCATTAAAGATTTTGACGAGCTTTACAAATTATTCCATCAAGTTCTTGCTGTTTCAGCAGCAGAAAGAACCGAACTAATTAACAAAAAATTCGGGCTTGTACCTTACTTAAACAGTTCTTTATTTGAAATAAGTGACCTCGAAGGTGAAACGATTAAAATCAACAGTCTCGATAATGATGCACCTATCGTCCTTTACAAAAATACAGTGCTTAAAGATAAATTCGGTAAAAAGAGAAACGAAAAACTTCCGGTACTTCATTACTTATTTGAATTTCTGGATGCTTATGATTTTACTTCGGAAGGCAAAGAAGAAATACAAGAAGACAAGAAAACTCTCATTAATGCGTCGGTACTTGGACTCATCTTCGAAAAAATTAACGGCTACAAAGACGGCTCATTCTTTACACCCGGATTCATTACTATGTATATGTGCCGGGAGACTCTGCGCCGGGCTGTTATGCAGAAGTTTAACGATAAATATGGTTGGAAATCTGAAACACTTGATGATGTTAAAAACCATTTAGCTCCGCGAAGAAACACTAATGACATATTAGAATTCAATTCTGTAATAAACTCAATTAAGATTTGCGATCCCGCAGTTGGTTCCGGACATTTTCTTGTCTCTGCTCTTAATGAACTGATTGCAATAAAATCGGAACTCGGTCTTCTTGCCGATGCAAACGGAAGTTTGCTTTCGGATTATGAAGCCAAGGTTGAAAATGATGAACTGATTATAACCTATAATAATGGTGAAGATATATTTGAATATCACCCGCCGAAAGATAAAAGAAGCGGAAGCTCAAATAAATTGCAGAGAGTTCAAGAAACACTTTTTAATGAAAAACAAACCATTATTGAAAACTGTCTCTTTGGCGTTGATATAAATCCTAATTCGGTTAAGATTGCACGGCTCCGCTTATGGATTGAACTCTTGAAGAATGCTTTTTACACTAATGAAAGCAACTACTCTGAATTAGAAACCTTGCCAAACATTGATATCAATATCAAAGAAGGTAATTCTTTAATAAGCAGGTTTGATTTACATGATAAAGAAGCAAAAATTCTTGATTCTACAAGACAAAAAATTCGTTTAGCTACTGGGAAATACAAAGAACAAGTCTTTATCTATAAATCCACTAATGATAAAGCAACCAAAGAAGCCGCACGTAAAAATATTAAACTGATTAAAGACAGCTTTGCATTGTTAGCTAACCCCATTGATAAAGAATATAAACACCTGAAAGAACTTGAAAATAATTTGGTTCAAGAAGTCCTTTCATTTGATAGAACGTCTGTTGACCAATGGAATAAAAAAAGAAAAAGAGATCAAGAAGAATATGATAAGCTAAAGATAGAATATGATAAAAAACTAAAGACACTTTATAGTAATGCTTTCGAATGGAGATTTGAATTTCCTGAGGTACTCGATGATGAAGGAAAGTTTGTTGGTTTTGATGTTGTGATTGGAAATCCGCCGTATATTGGATTTCAAGAATTGGCAATGAAAGAATACTATAATCCTAATTACTTTACAGCAAAAGGCAAGTATGATATTTATGTTTTGTTTATAGAGTTAATGAAAAGAATAGTAAACCAAATTTCGTCAAATGGTTTTATTTTGCCTCACAAGTATTTAGTTGCTGATTTCGGTACTAAGACCAGAGTTTTTTTATCGAAAAGTAAATTTGTTAGAAAGATCATTCATTTTGGTGAGGAAATGGTTTTTGGAGATGCAACAACATATACATGCATTACTTTCTTTTCACATAATAACCAACATCTTTCATTTATCAAATGTAAACCAACTGAAATAAACGCGATTGATATTAAGGTATTTCAAAAAATTAATTATGATAAACTAAGCGAAGCTAGTTGGATATTGGCTGAAGGCAATAAGAATAAAATCATAGAAAAAATCAAAAATAGCGGGGAAAAGATAACGGCAATATTTGAAGGGGTTTTTCAAGGAATAGTGAGTGGAGATAATGATGCCTATTATATATACGACTGCGAAGAAATAAGTAATGAAACAATAATTGGTTATTCAAAAATACTTAGCAAAAAAATAGAGCTTGAGAAAGAACTTTGTAAACCTTTGCTTTCTGGGAAAAACCTAGATAAATGGATTATTAGATTTGACAATACCTTTATCATTTATCCGTATTACCTTGAAAAGGGAAAAACTATTCTTATTAGTGAAGAAGATTTGAAATCAGAATACCCAAAGACCTATGAATATTTTTATAGTATAAAAGCCAGATTAAATTCAAGAGGTAGTGAAAAGATGAAATACCCAAGTTGGTTTGCTCTATGGAATGCAAGAAATATTAATAATCTTTTAACTAAAAAAATACTAACCCCAGATATTTGTTTGGGAACAAAGATGAGCTATGATTCGGCCGGAAACTTTTATCACAATGATACTAGCTATGCTCTGGTTAAGAAAGAGTCAATTGATATCCCATATGAATATTTTCTTGGCATTCTAAATTCAAAATTAATTTGGTTCTTTTTAACTCAAACGGGTAACGTAATAAGAGGGGGCTATTTTAGATTTAAGACTAAGTATTTAGAACCACTTTCATTGCCAATTTCTTCGAAAGTAATATCACAAAAAATAGTCGGAATAGTCAATCAAATAATTGTTGCCCAAAATAGAAATCCACAAGCAGATACCAACGCATTAGAATCAGAAATAGACAAATTAGTTTACCAGCTTTACGGCTTAACTGAAGAAGAGATAAAGATTGTTGAGGGAAAGTAAATTGAATGAAATAAAAGTATTTATTAGTCATGCTAGCGAAGACAAAGAGAGATTTGTTTTAAAATTTTCTGAGTATTTATTGGGGAAAGGAATTGATGTCTGGCTAGATAAATGGGAAATGTTACCTGGTGATAGTTTAGTAGACAAAATATTTGAAGTAGGATTAAAAAACGCTTCTGCTGTCATTGTTGTACTTTCTCAAAATAGTATAATTAAAACATGGGTTCGGGAAGAGTTAAATACTGCTGTAATTAATAGAATCAATAAAAAATCAAAACTGATCCCGATAATCTTGGATAATCTTCAAAGAGATGAAATTCCACAATCTCTACAAGATACTGTCTGGGAAGTCATACCTGATATAAATAACTTTATTCAAAGTGCAGATAGAATTATTGCTTCGTTAACTGGTCTACAAGTGAAACCATCAATTGGCAATTTACCCAAATATGCTACTTCTGAAATAGAAATAATTACAGACCTAACTAGAATAGACACCTTAGTGCATAAAGCTATATGTGAAATCGGTATGAAAAATGGCTATTTAATGGCAGATAAGTCTGAAATTTTTTCTGACTTAAAAGTCTTTGAAATACCTACAGAGGATATTATTGATTCAATAAAGATTTTAAATAGTAGATTTTACATTAGAGCTTCTTGGGACTCTTCTGGATTCTCACATGTTGTCGTTACTGTATTTGGATTTCAGGAATATGCTAAAATTTATATTTCTAATTACAATGAATCAATTACTTCAGTAGCTTCGTTTCTTGTGAATGCTGGTGATACAGTTCAGGAATCAAATAATATATCTGAAAAGTTATCTATACCATTAGTATTGATAAACCATATTCTAGATTTGTTTGAAGAAAATGGATTTGTTAAACAACAAAAAATGACTGGTAATGTTACAATAGTATGGAATATTTCACCTGAACTTAAAAGAAGGTTAACATCATTTGAACAAAACAATCTTTAAAAAAATATCAAGTTTTATACTTGGATCTTTATTGAGATCTTTAAGCTTATTAATAATATTTTTGAAAAAACTGCTTTGGTTTCTAAAAATAATTTTTCGAATACTTTTTAATTCAATAATTTCTATCATAATAATTTCTTTTTCGATTTATCTCTATGCACAGAACTTCCAAAGTATATTAGCTAATACTTCAATTTTGCCTACCATCTTTATTGCCATTGGCAGCACTCTGATAACTATTTTAATATTATCAATAAGTATTGCTATTATCCCAATACAAAGATCCATTGATTCTTTTTCAAAAAGTATTTCTTATTTATATAGGTCAGATAAGATCAATACTACAATTTTTATATTAATATCACTTTTTGCCTTATTTGCATTTATTTCATCGATTGATCGAATATTTTTTGCAATTAATACCCCTTATTTATTTCCGATTAACTTAATAACAGTAGGTATTACTTTAGATTTACTGCGTTGGCATCATAGAAGAGTTGCTTTATTATTAGAACCAGATGAAGCCATAAAAAGACTTAAAAGAAATGAGGTAAAATTTATAAAGAAGACTCATAGAATATTATGGTTTCTTTCAAAATTATATTGCTTGGTTTCTTTAAAGAAAGGTTATAAAAAAACTGATATATATGAAATGGAAAAAAGTCTTTATCTTGCAAATACAGGTCACTATAATCATATTAATAAAAAATTGGGCGAGCTAACAGAAATTTCAATAAAAGCACTCGCCAAAAATGAGATTGAAACCGTTGAGACTATTGTAAGTGCAATATCATCAATAACAATTTCTTATATCTATAGCCGCAAAAATAATCTAACTTTTTACCCATCCAAAGATGCTAATTATCTAGTGAATGAATGCGATGCAGATAAAGTTTTTAATAAAGCTTATGAGAGTTTATTCAATATTGCAATAAGAGCACATAAGGAAGAACATGAATACCCAAGTATTTATTGTCTCAGAGAATTAGCTAAAATAATAGAAAGCATTTGCAATTTTCTCCTCACTTCAAAAATACATGGTGCCAAAGATTTATTGTTTATACCGATTGACTATTTTGGTAAAATATTAGATGATGCACAGAACAAAAATCTTGATGAAGTTGTTTTTCAAGGAAACAAAATAATAGAAGAGATATCAAAGAATATATATTCGAAAGAACATATTGTTGAAATAGATTACACTCTCAATGATATGTTGATAAAACTTATAATGAAATGCACTATTTCTAACAAACAGTCACTTGGAAATAAAGTGTTAGAGCAAATCATGAATCGGCTATTTATGCTGATTCCTAATTATCCTTATACTATTACAAATTCATTAAAAAATGTTATAGAAAAATTTGAAGAAATATTTCCATTAGCTTTATCTGTTAATAATAGCTTAAAAAATGATTTAGTGTATTTCCATTTTTCAGTTCCATACCAGCTTACAAACGATAAATCATTCTCTTATTTTGTACAAAAAGCAGCGTTGTTTAATAAAGTAGAAAAGGACTGGATAAATCCATATCAGAATTTTATAGACATAAATCATGTAATATATCTGCATTTTAGAAATTTAGCAGACAACAATGATTTAGGAAATAGTACATTTCTCTGGCATGTTAGTACATCAATTAATTATATAATAAAAATCTATTTTGATTTGCTATCAAATCCGCTTAGCAAAATTGATACATTTCAGGATGAACTCATAGAACAAATATCATGGTATTTATCTTTTTTTTGGTCCTCGTTTTCTCATTCAACAAAAATAAAAAGATCTTATGCAGAGGAAGCTTTTGAAGTTGTTGCTCAAATCGGTTTGTCTTGTTATAACAAAGATTTCATTGACCAATATTCTATTTCAAGGTATAAACTAATAGACTCTTGTATTAGTGATTTGACTTCCATGATAGATTCATATTCAAAAACTGGAGAAGACAAAAACCAATATAACATCGCAGATTTTATATTGTATTTATGGTATATGCGCCTTGCAGCCAAAAATAATTCCGAGGGGTTTAGGGTTAGTCAACTTGATGCTAAAATCAAGGAATTAGATATAATTAAATCAGATATGAAAGAAGATGTAATAAAAGCATTAGAGTTGCGTTATAAGCAAATGATGGAAAGAATTTTAGAAGAAGATAGAGGATTTTTCCTTGACCAGAATAAAGCGATTGGGTTATTAAGAAAATTAAATAAAAACGAAAAATTCTACGGGGAAAATTCTATTGTAATCATTTTTTAAAGATTGAGAAAGTAGTTTGATAGATCAGTAGCGTCTAATTCTTGTTATGAGACTTAAATTTTTAAAATATCCGTAATGTTAAAACTCAGTAATTAGAGTTATTGTTATGCCACCCAAATATGTAAAGACAATTCGCGAAGAAATTTATTACGGGTATGCAAAATAAAACTAACGAAATAAGACTTACTCGATTTCTACAGCGGAGAAGAAGTGAAAGAAAAATATAAACTGATTGAAAGCGATTTAAAGAATATTTGAGTGACAACAATGAAGAAGAATTTTACACACCCCTTGTATTCCCCTCTCAAGAGGGGAATTTTTAAAAAAGGGGAAGCTATTTTCCCCTCTACAGAGGGGAAAGGGGTGTGTTAAAACTCATAGTAAACAATGAGAAGAAAAATCATCCCATACAACCCGGCATTAAAAGAAAAAGCAAGACAACTGCGAAATAATTCTACAACTTCCGAAATCAAACTTTGGAAATTTCTTAAAGGAAGACGAATGTGCGGCTACGACTTTCACAGGCAAAAACCTTTGGGTGAATATATCGTGGATTTTTTTTGCAATGAATTAATGCTTGCAATAGAGATTGACGGCTTAAGTCACGAAGGGCGGGAAAAATACGACAAGCAAAGACAAGAAAAATTGGAATGCTTGGGTATAAAATTCCTACGTTTTGATGACGATGATGTTTTTTACAATATTGAAAAAGTACTTGATGCAATTGAAAGATGGATTAAGAATAATCAATAACCGAAATAATTCTTAAGAGGACAGTAACTATGCCGCCCAAATACGTAAAAACAATCCATAAAAAATTACTTTACGAATATGCAAAACTAATGTCACGCTCTGCATTTAATGGTCAATTGCCGAAAAGATGGCAAAGGAAATATTGGAAGAGTTTGGAGTGTAGGTATAGCAGTTAGAAAAAGACTCTTGCCTACCGGCAGGCAGGTTTGTAAATTAAATACATGGAAAAGATCGGTTACATAGAAATAAGCATTAAAGGGCAAAAGGGTAATCTTGAACTTAAACCTGATAATTATGATATAAAGGAAGTGATCGCTGTTATTGAAAACGCTGAGAAACTTCTTTTCCCCGGTGAAAGAAAAGAACGCCCATTGATCAGTTACAGTATAGAAGATGGTTCAGTAAAACATATCTTTAAAACCGTAATGCAAGCGGTAATCGGGTTTAATGCGGTTCTATCGGCAGTAAACACAAATCAAAGCATCGATTTTCTTGATATAAACACCGCTAAAGCAATTGAAGCATTTCAAGAAGAAGCGATAAAAAAGAATTACTCTTTTTCCATTTCCACTTCGCTGCCGGATTCCGGTAAAATTCAGATTGACACATCAACGCACTATTTCCGCAATTTAACTTACTGGGTAGACGCCGAATTATATTTTTACGGTAAGATAACCAATGCTGGTGGTAAGGATAAAGCAAATATCCATTTAGTAACTGAAGAACTCGGAACTATTATAATACAAACACCGCAGCAATTTTTGGCCGAAAGAGAAGAAAATTTACTCTATAAGATTTTCGGAATCCGTGCGGTGGGAAAACAAAATTCGGAAACCGGGGAAATAGATAAAAATAATTTTAAGTTCCTTGAGTTAATTGATTACAATACCAGGTATGATGAAAAATATTTGAAATCATTGCGGCGAAAAGCAATGACCTGGTTGAATAATATTAATCCTGACGATTGGTTGAGAGAGATTAGGGGATATGATGCCTGATAGTGCGCTGATTGATACAAGTTTTTTTCTCCGCTTCTTAAACGAGAAAGATCCGTTGTTTAAAAACGCCGACGGATATTATCATTACTTCCTTGAAAAAGAAATTTCTATGGTTATATCTACAATAAGTGTTGCGGAGTTTTGTGTCCTCGGTACTGTTGATGAGCTTCCGTTGAAGAACCTTCAAATACTTCCTTTTAATCTTAGTCATTCAAAAAAGGCGGGTGAGTTTGCAAGAATAATATTCGAAGCCAAAAAAGAGGGGCTATTAGATTCAACAGAACGCATCTTAATCCCGAATGACACAAAACTGTTTGCGCAAGCTGATACGGAAATTAACATAAAGTATTTTGTAACATCTGATACAAGAAGTATAAAACTATTTGATTTACTTAAGGAAAAAATTACTACCAGATTCCAAATTATTGACATCAATCAAAATCATACCGAGACTTTCGGAACACTGGATTTATAAACAAATCAGATCAACAATTTTTTTCTCAGAAATTGAAAAAGGCAGCTTAAACTTTTCTAATACCTGTCCTGAGTTTATCGAAGGAACCAATCACTTTTGAATTTCTTGCTCTAGTAATGGTCGTTGCTCTTCATATACAAAAGTATATATTTGCATACAAAAGTAGATGGTCTTCTGGATACTGGATTCTTGATGCTGGTTTCTGGCGTTGGATACTGGATGCTTGTTGACAGTAATAGGTAACTTAAATTGATGACACATAAGGAAGAGAAACATGAAACCGTATGAATTCACAGTAGTGATAGAGAAAGATGAAGACGGGCGGTATTTGGCAATTTGTCCAGCGCTGCAGGGTTGTTACACTGAGGGCGAAACCGAAGAAGAAGCCAAAGAACTAATAGAAGATGCAATCCGGCTTCATGTAAAAAGCCGGCTTAAAAATAACGAACCGATTTACCGTGAGGTTTCAGTAAAGAAGATTAGCATTGCGGTATGAGTCCGAAACTGCCGTCTCTCGGTTCCCGCGAGTTGATTTCGATACTTAAGAAAAAAGGATTTATTTTAGAAAGGCAATCCGGAAGCCACGCAGTATTCATACATCCGGATGGAAGAAGAACGACGATTCCTATTCACGGTAAAAGGGATATTGGCAAAGGTTTACTGCATCAGAGGTCTCTAACAATAAAGAAAAACTGAAAGAGTCATTTTTTATGAGCGCCTAAGTGCACAGTTAAAAAAATTCTATCTTCTGTTTCCTAACTTCTATCTTCTTGTTCCAGTTCCAATAACCGTTGCTTCCGCCAAAGTCCGCCGCCGTACCCTCCAAGATTTCCATTCTTATTAACTACACGATGACATGGAATAACGATCGCAATTCTGTTCAATCCATTTGCATGTCCAACTGCGCGCTGAGCTTTTGGTGTACCGACCTTTATTGCAATATCTTCATAAGAAACAGTTTTACCTATCGGAATTTTTAATAGCTCATTCCATACTTTTTGTTGGAACGGACTGCCGGGATAAATAATTGGAACGGTGAATTCTTTCAGCGAACCTTCAAAATATTTTTTCAATTCCTTCTTGAGAAGATCAATGTGTTTATTCACTCCGGGAACGATTGGAGACTTGAATAATTTTCTCAATGTAGTAAACTGTGCATCCAGCATCCTTCGGTCGGAAAATTCAAGCAGGCAAATTCCTTCATTGATTGCGGCAGTTACCAATGGTCCCATCGGGCTCTCGATCCACGCTGTAACAATGCAATCTTTTGATTTACTTTTACCCGGCGGTGTGCCGAAAGTTTTTACAAACGCGTCACGGAAACCGCTGTGGGATTGATAACCATATCCAAGCGCTACATCATCAAGATCTTTCCCTTGCCGGATCTGTTCAAATGAAATTCCAAGTCGTCTTCCGCGGCAGTATGCTTGGAAAGTCATATTATAATTTTTCAAAAAATATCTTCTTGCACGCGCCGGATCGATTTTTATAGAACGGAGAAATGCATCGTTGTAGCGGGCTGTTGGATTCGCATCTATCACGTTTAATAATTTAGTTACCCATTCAGGCGGAGTTCCATGAGTTTCAAGAGGACGGCAGCGTTTGCAAGGACGATAACCGGCAAAGACTGCTTCACGTGAAGATGGAAAGTATTCAACATTTTTAGGCAGTGGTTTTCTTGCAGAGCATGATGGGCGGCAGAATATTCCTGTACTTCGAACAGCGAGATAAAAAATCCCATCGTATGAGCCGTCGCTCTTTTTGTATGCTTGTTCCATCTCTAACAAAGAAGGAAGTGTGTTTTGGTTGGAAACTGTGTTCATAAATTAATCCTATCAAAATTTCGACGAGCAATTATACAATTATTCAATTGTTGCGTCCACCGAAAATTGAACATGGATATTTTTTTAGAAGTGTCTAAGCGCCTGAGTTCCAAGATGAAGCAAACAGAAAGAGTGCTGAACGTAGAGTGCAGAGTGATGAATTATAATAAATTACTGGCAAGTTCTGCTAGTTCAGATCTTTCTCCTTTTTCAAGATTTACATGCGCGTAAAGTTTTTGTCCCTTAAAATGTTCGATCAAATAAGAAAGTCCGTTTGATTGTGCATCAAGATAAGGGTGATCTATCTGATAAATATCTCCCGTTAAAACAATCTTTGCGCCTTCGCCGGCGCGGGTAATAATTGTTTTGATTTCGTGAGGAGTAAGATTTTGTGCTTCATCAACAATAAAATAAATTCTTTGCAGACTTCTTCCCCTGATGTAACTGAGAGGTTCAATTACAAGTTTCTCATCTTTAATTAATGCGTTAATAAGCTGATGACTCTTGTCTGTTTCCGGGAATTGATCTTGTATAACTTTTAAATTATCCCACAACGGCTGCATATAAGGCGCCAGTTTGCTTTCTACATCGCCAGGCAAGTAACCGATATCTTTATTGCTTAATGGTACAACGGGACGCGCAATATATATCTGTCTATAATTTTTTCTTACTTGAAGCGCACATGCAAGTGCAAGTAAAGTTTTTCCGGTGCCTGCTTTTCCAGTCATTGAAACTAGCGGGATATCGGAATTAACAAGCGCATCAACAGCAAAAGTTTGTTCTGCATTTCTTGGTTTAATTCCATAGGCAACTTGTTTATCAATGCGCTTAAATTTTTCCATCTCTTGATCAAGACAGGCAAGTATGGAACGGCTTGAGTTGCGCATTATAAAATATTTATTCGGGACGGCTTCATTTTTAATTTTCTTGAGGATTTGTTTAGCGGGAACTTCAAACGGTGGTTGATAAAGCCGCTGTAAAACATCGTCATCAAAATCCTCTACGATAGTTTTGCCGCTGTAAAGTTCTTCTACATTTGTAACCCAGTCGGTTGTATAATCTTCTGCTGGAATACCAAGTGCTTTTGCTTTCATGCGGAGATTTACATCTTTCGTTATAAGAATCGTCCGCTCTTTTTCTTTTCCGGATTTATTAGCTTCGAGCGCAGCACTAAGAACTCTATGATCAACATTATCTTCTCGGAATACGTCATGGATTTCCTTTGCAAGTCCGCGCGTTATAACGATTCGCACTTTACCTTTTCCTTTACCCAGCGAAACACCGCCGTTGAAAATTTCATTTCCGGTGATTGAATCAAGTGTGCGGGCAAATTCGCGCGCATTCAAATTAATCACTTGATTACCGCGCTTGAAGTGGTCTAACTCCTCTATTACGACAAGCGGAATGATTATATTATTTTCTTGGAAGTGATTTATGCAAGTAGGATCGTGAAGGATTACGTTTGTGTCTAGAACAAAATTCTTAGGATTAGTTTTTCTCATAAAGAACGGTAATTTGCTGTGAATTTTTTTCTGAGTAATTTCGAATGAAACATAATAAAAATTTTTTTCTTTGTCGAAAATTTCTTTTCTAAAATTGTATTTAACACGAGCAGGAAATAGATCATGGCTATTCAAACAATTAATCCCGCAACAGGAAAAACCGAAAAAATATTCAAGGAACATTCTTCCTACCAAGTTATGATAATGATTGATGCTGCAAATGGATGCTTTTCTGGAATGGAGGAAAACGGATTTTTCTTTCCGTGCAAGTTTAATGAAGAATGCAGCTCAAATCCTTCGCGAGGGAAAAGAGCATTATGGAAAAATTCTTACACTTGAAATGGGAAAACCAATTACGCAGGCAACAGCTGAAGTTGAAAAGTGCGCTTTGGTTTGCGAATACTATTCTGATAATGCAGAAAAAATTCTAAGCGAAGAAATTGTTCAAACAGATGCTTCGCAAAGCTATGTTCGTTTCGACCCGATCGGAATTGTGCTTGCTGTTATGCCGTGGAATTTTCCGTTCTGGCAAGTTTTCCGTTTTGCAGCTCCTGCTTTAATGGCGGGAAATGTTTGTATGCTTAAACATGCATCAAATGTCCCGATGAGCGCACTTGCTATTGAAGAAATTTTCATGGAAGCCGGATTTCCGAAGAATACTTTTAAGACTTTACTGATCGGATCTTCATTGATTAAAGATGTCATTGATCATCCTTTTGTAAAAGCAGTTACTTTAACGGGAAGCGAACCGGCAGGCAGACAAGTTGCTTCATTATGCGGAGCGAAATTGAAAAAAATAGTTTTAGAATTAGGCGGAAGTGACCCGTTTATTATTCTTGATGATGCAAACATTGATGAAGCAGTTAAAACAGCAGTAACTGCAAGATTAATTAATAACGGTCAAAGCTGTATCGCAGCAAAAAGATTTATCGTAGTAGAGAAAGTTTATAATGAGTTTGAAAAGAAATTTGTAGATGCAATGAGCAAAGTGAAAATCGGCGATCCGACGAACAAAGAGACAGAGCTCGGACCAATTGCGCGTGAAGATTTGTTAATAGAACTTGAAACACAGGTAAATCAATCTGTAGAAAAAGGTGCAGTGGTTTTATGCGGAGGAAAAAGAATTAATCGAGAAGGATTTTTTTATGAACCAACTATACTTGCGAATCTTACTAAAAGAATGCCGGCTTATGATGATGAAATATTTGGTCCTGTCGCAAGTTTGATAAATGCAAAAGATGAAGATGATGCAATTAAGATTGCAAATGATTCTTCATTTGGTCTTGGTGCTTCGTTATGGACTTTAAACATTTCTAAAGCAAAAGAATTGGCATGTAAAATTGAGAGCGGTTCTGTGTTTATTAATGGAATGGTAAAATCTGATCCACGATTACCTTTCGGTGGGATAAAAAATTCCGGATACGGAAGAGAACTTTCTCATTACGGAATTAAAGAGTTTGTAAATATTAAAACAGTTTGGATTAAGTAGTCTCTGGATACTGGATTCTTGATTCTGGATAAGAAGAAAATTTTTAAGTTGAAAAAAAGAAGGAAATAAATGTGTGAAAAAGTAATTAATAATCGAGCATCAAGCATCCAGCAACCAGTATCCAGATGTGCTTGGGCGGGTAATGATCCGCTTTATCAAAAATATCACGATGAAGAATGGGGAGTGCCGGTTCATGATGATAGAAAACTTTTTGAGATGTTAATCCTTGAAGGGGCACAAGCCGGTTTGAGCTGGATTACTATTCTCCGCAAACGAGAAAACTATCGCAAAGCATTTAATAATTTTGATGCGAAGAAAATTACAAAATATGATTCGAAAAAAGTAAAACAGCTTTTGCAAAACGAGAGGATTGTACGTAACAGATTAAAGATTGCGGCAACGATTCAAAATGCAAAGTGTTTTCTGGAGATACAAAAAGAATTTGGTTCGTTCGATAAATACATTTGGCAATTTGTAAATGGTAAGCCAATTATAAATAATCGGAAGGCGCTCAAAGACATTCCCGCGACGACAAATGAATCAGATGCAATGAGCAATGACCTGAAGAAACGCGGATTCAAGTTTGTCGGTTCTACAATTTGTTATGCTTTTATGCAAGCATCCGGTTTAGTAAATGACCATATAACGGAATGTTTTCTGTACGGAAAATAGTGCGATTTAAATCTTTCGAAAGTGTCTTCTGTGGAATCTAATATTTGCAATTCATTTTTTTCTTTTTAACTTATTAATGTAAAAAATATGATTATTGTTAAATAAGGGATACAAATTTAAAGGTTTGTTGGTCTAATATTCCTAGTCCGACACATTAATAACATGATACCAGATCACTAAAATCTATTTTTGGAGGACAGTATGAAAAAAACAGTTTTGTTTTTATTTGTTTTATTAGTTGTATGCTTTGCAACAAAAACCTTCGCTCAAGATGCGAAACAAAACTTCACAATTGTAAACAAAACCGGTGTAATAATTGACCAACTCCACATTACTCCTAACGATGCTGATGAATGGGGAGAGGATATTCTTGGCCAGGAGGTTTTAGATCTTGAACAAGAATGTGATATAGTATTCCATCCCAAAGAGGATATTTGTTTGTGGGATTTTAGAGTTACTGATTCGGATGGTAATGCTCTTGAATGGGAAAAGATTGATCTATGTATGGCAGTCAAGGTTACTCTTTTTTATAAAGACGGTAAAGGTTGGGCAGAGATTGAAGAATAATTAATGAAGAAAGTAAGAGTCCGACTTTTGCCGGACTCTTTTAGTTTAGAATAGCTTCTCAACAAAAGCTAACGCATCATCAATTTTCTCAACATCTTTTCCGCCGGCAGTTGCAAGATAAGGGCTCCCGCTTTCGAATATTTTTTGTGATTATTTAATTAAAGTCCAGATTAGCTTAACCATTCAAAATAATTTTCTTGAGAAATTATTCCGAATTTAGAATCCGGATAAGCATTTTTCCATGCTGCAGGTAGTTTTACTTTTTGTTCTTTCCATTTGAATTCATATGCAAATAGCTTCCCTTCGCGTTCTTCTACAAAGTCTATTTCTTGTTGATCGTATGTTCTCCAAAAATAGTTATTCACAATCATTCCGTCATAAGTTTGTTTCTTTATTCTTTCACTTATCATGTAATTTTCCCACAGAGATCCAACGTCATTTCTCAGCTCAAGGGGTTGGAAGTTTGCTATGATTGCATTTCTAATTCCGTTATCAATAAAATACCATTTTGAATTCTTAACTATTTCTTTCCGTAAGTTCTTACTGAATCCGGTTAATTTATATATAACGAAAACTTTTGATAGAACATCAAGATATCGTTCAACAGTGTTCTTTGACATTGATAAACGTGAACCCAATTCTTGTAGTGATACTTCATTGCCGACTTGATATGCGATCAGTTTCAACAAATTAAATATTTTTGAAGATTTTTTTATTTTTTCAAATGTCAGTATGTCTTTGAGCAGATAAGAATTTATAAGTTCCCTCAGGTATTCTTCTTTCTCGTTCTTGTTATAAAGATTAATTAGCTCGGGCATATTTCCATAAACCAATCTCTCTTTCATGTTATCAAACTGTTCTTCGGGTTTTTCAATTTGAGAATATTCTTTCTCGGCAAAGGGGAAAATAAGTATTTGGTGTTTTCTTCCGGTTAGCGGCTCACCGGTTAGATTTGTTATATCAAAAGCTGATGAACCAGAAACAATTATTTTTAAGTTCGCAAACGAGTCAACTATTAGCTTAAGAATGTAACCGATATCCGGGATTTTTTGTGCTTCATCAATAACGAGCAAAGTGTTATCTGCTATTATATTCTTATAATTTTGTACACTTCGTCTCTTCAAAATTTCATGAACCGCAAAATCTTCACCGCTCCAAAAGATATATTTTTCTTTTACAGAGGTTAGAATTTTTTTGAGAAGGAAAGTTTTACCAACACGCCTCGCTCCTAAAAGAACAACAACTTTACCTGGCGTTAGTTTTTGAAGTATAGTTTTTTCAGTGATTCGTTCAAGAATCATGTAAATACCGTCAATTGACTGACGGAATTTACATTAATTCAGTCAGTCAATCAACCGAATTTTGATTATTGTATCTATTTAGTAAAGATTATTGGTTAATTGTTCTTTCAATACTTCTTAACGCTTCATCAATTTTCTCAACATCTTTTCCGCCGGCAGTTGCAAGATGAGGACGCCCGCCGCCGCTTCCGCCAACAATTTTAGCAACTTCCTTAACAATATTTCCAGCAGACATTTTCTTTCCTTTGATTAGATCATCGCTTACCACTGCAACAATTCCAACTTTATCTTCGATTTGAGAGATAAGCACACCAATACCGCTTTTCATTTTCTCGCGAAGCTCATCGCCCATTGATTTTAGTTCATCCATATTTGAAGCGGAGACTTTCCCTTTAAATAAATTAATTCCATTAACATTAATAGGAGAAGCAACTATCGAATCAATTCCGCCAAGTTTTTCTTTGAGTTTTAAATTGGCAAGTTCTTTTTCGAGTTTCTTTTTTTCATCAAGAATTTCATTAACTCTGCGATCTGCATTCTGCACTCTGCACTCTTGTTCTTTGATATATTTTTCCACACCAACGCCCGTAACCGCTTCTATTCTTCTGACTCCGCTTGCAATAGACGACTCGCTCACAATTTTAAACAAACCGATTTGCGAACTATTCTTAACATGTGTACCGCCGCAGAATTCCATTGTAAAATCACCAAACTGAACGACGTTGACTTTGTCGCCGTATTTATCACCAAAGAACATGAGCGCACCCATTTTTTTTGCTTCGCCAAAAGGTATGTCTCGATGATGAATCAACGGTAAGTTTTCTCTCAACTTTTCATTCACTAAAGATTCAATCTCTTCAAGCTCTGACTCTTTTACTTTTTCGAAATGAGTGAAATCGAAACGGAAGCCATCTGAGCTAACATATGAACCAGACTGCCGTACGTGCTGGCCGAGTTTTTCTCTTAACACTTTATGTAGAAAGTGAGTTGCCGAGTGATTGCGCATTATATCCCAGCGATTATTTTTATCAACCTCTGCTATCACTTTCATTCCTTTCTCCAGAGAGGCATCATCTTTTTCATAGAGGATTCTGTGATAAATCGTTTTATCAATTTTCATAACCAAAGTATCCACTTCTTTATTGTTAATAATCAAACATCCGATATCATCAACTTGTCCACCTCCGAAAACATAGAAAGGTGTTTTATCCAATGCCACAAGTAAAGTGTCTTCATCTGGAATAACGTTTTCAACAATTGCTTCTGTTCTAAGTTCATCATATCCAGTAAAAAGAGTAGCATGAGCATTAGTGATAGCTTTAATAGAAGTCGTTACCTCAATTTTTCTTCCTTTTCTTGAACGTCCTTTTTGCTCATTCATTAATTCATTGAATCTTACTTCATCAATTTCAAATCCTTGTTCTCGTGCAATTACTGCAGTTAAATCAACAGGGAATCCGAAAGTATCATATAGTTTAAAAACATCATCACCCGAAATAGTCTTCTCATTTTTTGAGCTAAGCTTTTTCACTAATGCATCAAATAAATCTATTCCGCGATCTAGCGTTATGTTAAAATTTTCTTCTTCTGCTTTAATTATCTTTTCAATATTGGGTTGATTCGATTTAATTTCCGGAAAAACATGACTGAAATTTTCGACTACAACATTTACAAGTTTGAAGAGAAACGGATCATTCAAATTAATTTTTCTTCCGTAACGGGCAGCGCGGCGAAGTAATCTTCTCAAAACATAACCGCGTCCCTCGTTGCTTGGAGTTGCGCCATCGGCAATTGCAAATGTTAATGTGCGGATATGATCTGCAATGACGCGCATTGCAATCATATCTTCTTCCGCCTTAGATGAATCTGCGGCGGACAGGTCTTTTTTATAATTTACATTGGATAATTTTTCTACTGCCGCAATTATCGGCATGAAAACATCGGTATCGTAATTAGAATTTTTCTTTTGTAGAATAGCACACACCCGTTCAAATCCCATTCCGGTATCAACATGTTTTGCGGGAAGTTCGTGAAGCGTTCCGTTTTCATCGCGGTTGTATTGAATGAAAACCAAATTCCAGATCTCAATACATTTCGGATCGCCGGCATTTATATATTTTGGATTATCGTAATCATCGCTTAAGTTAATATGGATTTCAGAGCAAGGACCGCACGGACCGGTTTCTCCCATTTCCCAAAAATTGTCTTTCTCATCAAACTTTAAAATATGTTTCGGATTAATATCAGTTTCACTCTTCCAAAAATTTAGTGCCTCATCATCTGTTCTGTAAACAGTAGCCCAAATTCTTTCTTTCGGTAGTTTCCATACTTCAGTTAATAATTCCCACGCCCAGCCAATCGCTTCTTTTTTATAGTAGTCGCCAAACGACCAGTTGCCGAGCATTTCAAAAAATGTGTGGTGATAAGTATCGTGTCCAACTTCTTCAAGATCGTTATGTTTTCCGGAAACGCGGATACACTTCTGCGTATCGGCAGCGCGTATGTAATCTCTTGATTCGGTTCCAAGAAACACTTCCTTAAATTGATTCATTCCGGCATTGATAAAAAGTAATGTCGGATCATCGTATGGAACTACAGGCGCACTCGGTACAATCCTATGATCTTTACTTTTGAAAAAATCTAAAAATTGCTGCCGTATTTCGTTTGATGTCATAAATATTCTGTAATTATTAATGTGACAAATATAATAAAAATAGCTTACAGCAATCAGCCATCAGCGGTCGGTGTTCAGCAGTTAACAGTTTGCAGTAAACGAATCGCTATCCGCTGACCGCCGGTTGCCAATTGCAATTTTGAAATAGTAATGATACTTTTGATTGTAAACATTCAACAAAATTGAACAAGTGTGAATAAATTTAAAGAGTTTTCGGATTTAGAATTAATGCGGGAGATCGCACAGTTTGAATCACGTGCGCTGGAAGAACTTTACGAAAGGTACTCATCTCTATTATATACGGTTATTAAGAAAATTTCCCCCGATCAAGCCACGGCGGAACAGATACTCATTGAAGTATTTGTAATCATCTGGCGTAAGATCAGCAAGCTCGATTTAAATAACGGAAATGTTTTTAGCTGGCTTGTAACACTTGCCCGCAATAAAGCCGTTGATAGTTTAAGAAGAGAGCGCTCTGCTGGAGCGACAGTTCAATTTTATGATGATGATTACGAGGATTATTTTATTCTTCCCTCGTTTCCAAATGATATGGATAGTTTGGATTTTAACACAGCTTTCACAATTAAACCGAAGATCGAACAAGCATTATCAAAATTAACCGATACACAGAAATATGTTTTACATTTAGCATATTATGAAGGATATGCGATAGATGAGATTTCCGATAAGCTAAATGTTCCTGTTGAAACGGTACGCGGAAAAATTATGACTGCTTTATCAAGTTTAAGAGATTATCTGGTGGGTGAGTGATGGCAGACAAAGCATTAAGCGAAATGGTTGCTGCATTTGCCGCCGGCTGCATGGATAAAGAAAATTACATGCAGTTCAAAGATTATATGGATGAAGGCGGATACTTACCGAAAGGAGAATTGGGAGAATTACAAAATATTATTTCAATGATTCCGGTTATTCTTGATTTAGAAAGACCCGATTCGTCAATCAAAGATTTAGTTGCAAAAAAATTGATCGGGATGAAAGAGGAGATCAAAATAAAAATTATTGAAGAGAAGAAAAAAACAACTGCAGCAACAACTAAATTAAATAAATCCTCAGTCAGTTCGCCAAAGAATAAAACAATAAATTTTATAGATAGAAAAGCATCAACAACAACATCGGCTTTTCAATTTGGAGATGATGATGCTCAGATTCCTGTTCCTCCAAGAAAAACAAAAACACCAATACCCGAACCGAAAACCCCAACCATGGAACCTAAAAAAATAGAAACCTACGATAAAACAACAACACCAAAATCAATAATCGCGCCTCCTCAGTTAATTCACCAAACAACGACAGAAAAACCAAAACCTACTCCCCCGGAAAAAGCTTCATCAGGGATTATGGGATTGGCTGCGTTATTTTTATCTATAGTTCTTTTTTCAATTCTATCGTATTTTACGTTTACATCAATCAAATCCCTCAATGGAACTGTTGATGATTTAACTACCCAGGTTAACTCGCTAAAAAATCAAATTGGTACGGCAAATAATTTTATTAGCAATTACACATCTTTAATTGAATTTTTTAATTACAAAGATATTATTGTAACCGGTTTATCAAGCTCAGACGCAGCAGAAAAAGGTTCTGCTCAGCTTTTACTTTCTTTCAATCAAAAAGAAGGATTGATACAATTCAAGAATGTAAAACCGTTGCTGCCAAATCAAAGTTGTCAGGTTTGGGTTCAGAGTAAAGGTCAATCTTATTCACTTGGCGTGTATCAACCGGGCGGAAGCGAGTATTTGAAAATAAATTCTTTTCCGTTTCTCCCGAAAGAGAATATAGAATTATACTTTGTTACAATTGAATCTAACGAAGGGTCACCCACACCTTCAACGGTTATTTATTTATCGAGTTCTACGGCTGGTAAAATTCCGAAAGGGAGAGTTAATTAAAACTATTACTTTTTTCTGTTGATGAAAATTATCATTCCCATTACAATCAATATTACAGGCCAGAATACTTCGAACAAAATTCCAATTCTATTCGCAGCGTTAAACAATCCCAGCTTTTTGAATTGAGTAATACTTAAATAACTCAATATAAGAAGGACAATACCGGCATAGAGGAAAATCTTTTCTTTTACGTTTTCTATGAAAAGAATAATTAAGACGGAACCGCTTATAAAAAGAACCGAGAAGAAAACTATTCCTCGTGTATCAAGAATCTCAAAATACGATTTTACTAAAAAGACAACTCCGACTAAAAACAGTATTGTTGAAGCAGTTAATTTTCCTCTCTCACCATTATTCAGCGCAGAATAAACTGTTGGTATCGAATAAAAGATAAAGACAATTCCGACTACATCTTCAAATGTTAGTAAAATTATATTGCGGCTACTGAGCATTGAAAGTATGCCGAAAATCAAAAAACTAAATCCAAGTATGATTCTGTTATTCAAATTTTTGTCCTTCTTCGTAAGGAATAAAAAGAACAAGAATAAGATAGAGTGAAGCAAATATTCCTAATGTTAACATCGTAGCAAGGATAAAAAGTATGCGAAGTACGGTTGCATCAATCCCGGTATACTTTGCAAGACCGCCGCATACTCCGGTTAGTTTTCTATCTGCACGTGATCTAAATAATTTTTCCGGTTGTCCTGATAAAGTTATTTCAGCTTTTGAAAGTTTAATTATTAAAAAATAAATTCCAATCGCAAAAGATGCTAAAGGAAAGATAAAATCATTTGGAAGTATAAAAATTCTTGAACTGCCGGGAATTCCAATTATCCTAAAAGCAAAATAAAATCCGGATAGTATTAAAAGTCCGCTAATAACAGTTTTGAAATTTTCTTTTCTTAAAGAAATTATTTCGGGTTGAGAAAGAGGTGCAGAATTTTTATCAACCGGAATTAGTAAAGCAGTTATTAAGTATGCAACAACGCTCCATCCGCCGAATAGGAGCGTTAAAAGTACAATAACCCGGATGTTTGCCGGTTCCGTTTTTAAATAATCAGCAATTCCTGCACAAACTCCCGTTATAACAACATTGTTCTTTGAGCGGGAAAATTTTTTAATTGGAGAAAGTGGAACGGGAGCGTTATCCATTTTATCGAAAAGTCTTTCTTCGGATTGAAGAGGATCGTTTTGATCTTCCAATTTTGATTTACCTTCGTTCGATTCGATCAGAGCAGCTCCATACTATTTTGAAAAGTTAAATTCGCCGTCAATTATTTAGTTTATTTTCTTTTTGAATATATAAAATTATGTTTATGCTAACAATAATTTGATACGTGCAACTGCAAATCCATTCTTATATATTTCTAATTGATACTATTTCTCTTTGGAATATGAGAATGAATTTGCTAATTCGTCTTCTGTTTTACTCTTCATGTTTTACGGAGAATTATATCGCACCAAATATAGATTAGAAATAATAAGAGAAAGACATGCTTACAAAATATTTTCATCTCGATGAACTTAACACAACCATCAAACAAGAAATTATTGCCGGGGCTACAACATTCGTAACAATGGCTTACATTATTATTGTTAACCCCAAAATTCTTGAAGCTGCAGGAATGCCGTTCGGCGCGTCAATGGTTGCAACTATCATGAGCGCTTTCTTCGGAACACTTATAATGGGAGTTTATGCAAAGCGACCATTTGCAATTGCGCCTTATATGGGAGAGAATGCATTTATTGCCTACACAGTTGTAAATGTTTTACATTATAGCTGGCAGACGGCACTCGGTGCAATTTTTATCGGCGGATTATTATTTACAATTCTTACGGTGCTTAAAATTAGAAGCTGGCTTGCTTATGCAATTCCTGAAAGTTTAAAGATAGCTTTCGCAGTGGGAATCGGATTGTTTTTAACTTTCATCGGGTTGAATGAAACCGGAATTGTAAAAATTGGAGTTCCCGGTGCGCCTGTTCATGTCGGAAATTTTCACGAGCCCTCTGTTCTTCTTGGAATATTTGCTTTTCTGTTCATCGGTGTAATGATGATTAAAAAAATTAACGGTTCAATATTGATTGGTATTTTAACAACTACAATTCTCGGTTTTATATTTGGCATTACACAACTTCCTGAAAAGATTATAAGTCTCCCACCGGATGTAAGTCCCGTTCTTTTACAGCTAGATATAACCGGAGCGCTAAGCTGGGGTTTCTTTTCTGTTATTCTTGTCGTCTTCATTATGGATTTTGTTGATACAATGGGAACATTGCTCGGACTTGGTTACAAAGCAAAAATGCTGGACGAGAATGGTAATCTTCCCGAGATAGAAAAGCCAATGTTAAGCGACGCACTTGCAACCGTCTTTGGCGCTCTGTGCGGAACAACAACAACAGGAACTTACATTGAATCGGCAACTGGAATAGAAGCAGGCGGTAAATCCGGACTGACTGCAGTAGTAACTGCAATTTTATTTTTGTTCGCTCTTTTCTTTGCGCCGCTGTTTGCCGCGATACCACCATATGCTTACGGATCCGCATTAATTATTGTCGGATTGCTGATGATCTCTCCGGTCTCACATTTAAAGTTTGATGATCTTGCAGAAACAATTCCAGCTTTTGTTACAATGACATTGATGAGTTTTACTTATAATCTAGGAATTGGAATGACCGCGGGATTTGTTGTTTATCCTTTAACAATGTTAATTGCAGGA